>JAEEGI010006993.1_pt1 | contig 25372 bp, 12 predicted proteins | sample 8958751 | NCBI WGS metagenome assembly JAEEGI01 (sample SAMN16246545, study PRJNA631951) | gut metagenome | biome: gut microbiome; feature: rumen; material: KS-attached | host: Bos | place: Iran: Karaj | collected 2018-10
GGGGTCATCAGCGGCCGTGACTCGACGGTTGAGAGTGCCGTCACCAAGCTGATGTTCCTGCAGAGCCACTACGACGACCCGGACACCATCCGCAACTATATGGAGCAGAGCATAAGAGGAGAGATTACATTATAATATTAACCCCTAACTAAACAAAAAACGATTATGAAAGAACTGAAAGGAACAAAAACCGAAAAGAACCTGCAAGAGGCTTTTGCAGGCGAGTCGATGGCACGCAACAAGTACACCTACTGGGCATCGAAAGCCAAGAAGGACGGCTACGTACAGATAGCCAACATCTTTGAGGAAACGGCTGCCAACGAGAAGGAGCACGCCAAGATGTGGTTCAAGCTGTTGGAGGGCGGAGCCATCAAGTCGACCCCCGAGAACTTAGAGGCTGCTGCCGGCGGCGAGAACTTCGAGTGGACCGACATGTACGCCCGCATGGCAAAGGAAGCCCGTGAGGAGGGTTTCGACGAGATAGCCGAGAAGTTTGAAGGCGTGGCCAAGATTGAGAAGGAGCACGAGGAGCGTTACCTCAAGCTGCTGGACAACATCAAGAAGGAGCGCGTGTTCTCGAAGGACGGCGACGTCATCTGGCAATGCTCCAACTGCGGCCACATCGTCATCGGACAGAAGGCTCCCGATGAGTGCCCCGTCTGCAACCATCCGCAGGCTTACTTCCAGGTGAAGGCCGAGAACTATTGATTGACGGTCAGACGTTTCGTCTAACCCTCTAAAAGAATGCGAACTATGCGTTCGGCTGTGCGTCCATCCCAACGGTCGGGAAGGGCGCACTTTTTCCATGTGCCGCCCGTCAGCTGGCGCAACGCCTCGCCCAACTTCCGGGCATCGCCACCCACCAGCACGTTGGAGCCTACGGTGACGGTCTCCTGATGCTCGGTATAGCTGTTGAGCGTGATGCAGGGCACGCCGTTGAACGTTGCTTCCTCGGCTACGTTGCCCGAGTCGGTAACGATGCCTCGGGCGTGAGCCGTCAGCCAGCCGAACTCCAAGTATGGGAGGGAATGGAGGAGTAAGAGTCCCTCTGTCTCTCCCTGCTTAGGGGGAGTATTTGCTGAGGCTTGCAGTCGTGACACTACCTCGTAGGCATCGTCGCGTAGCGGGGCTATGATTGGCAGGCCGTCGGCAGTCTCGACCATGACCTGCAGCATGCGGGCAAGGTTGGCCTCGTCGCTGAGCAGGGCACGGCGATTGAGGGTGAACACCAGATACTGGCCGTCCTCGATGTCGATGCCGGGTTTGCGGAAGCGGGGCAGGTTGAAGCGCAACGTATCCATCAGAATGTTGCCCACCATGTAGGTCTGCGACGTCTCCGACTGCTGCTCACGGGTAGCCACGCTGTTGGACTTGATGCCTGCCGTGAAGAGGTAGTCGGACAAGGCATCGATGACCAAGCGGTTCACCTCCTTCGGCATGTTGATGTCGAACGAACGGGTGCCGGCCACCAGGTGGGCCAGCTTTGTACCGCGCTTCTTGGCCGTAATGGCTGCCGCCATAGTCGATGCCAGGTCGTCGACAACTATCACCACGTCGGCGGGGTGGCTGCTCAGGTAGCGGTCGAACGCTCCCATTACCTGCGCCGTAATCTCGTTCAGGCTCTGGCTGTCGACGCCCAGGAATACGTCGGGACGCGGCACCTGCAGGTCGTCAAAGAGAGATGGCTCTAATGTAGGGTCGTCCTCGCGTCCGGCGTAAATCAGTTGATACTCAGCTCCTTCGCACTTATGGATAGCACGAATCAGAGGAGCCACCTTCACAAAGTTGGGGCGTGCACCCGCTACTATACATATCTTTTTCATCATGCAATCTTTTTTGGTTACTTGATAGCCAGAATGGCATCCCTGCATTGCTCCATCAGCCACTTAGGCGTGCTAGTGGCTCCGCAGATGCCTACGGTCTCAATGCCGTCGAGCCATGCCGGCAGTATCTCCTCGGGCCCCTCCACGAGGTGGGTGTTGGGATTCACCCGCAGGCACTCGCCAAAGAGCACCTTGCCGTTGGAACTTTTGCGGCCGCAGACGAAGAGTATCAGATCGTGGCGTGAGGCAAACTGCGAGATGTTGGGCATGCGGTTGGCTACGGAGCGGCAGATGGTGTCGAAGCTCCGGAATGTGGCCGTAGGGGCGATGTGCTCCTGTATGTACTCGATGATACGGTGGAACTCGTCGAGCGACTTCGTGGTCTGCGAGTACAGGTAGATGTCGCGGCTGAAATCAAGTTTCTTCACCTCATCGAAGCTCTCGATGACGATGGCCGTGCCCTGCGTCTGCCCTACCAGGCCGAGCACCTCGGCGTGGCCTTTCTTGCCAAAGATGACAATCTGGCTATTGGCTGTCAGCTGTTGGCTGTTAGCATCATATTGGCTCTTGATGCGCTTCTGCAACTGCAGCACCACAGGGCAGGTAGCGTCGATTATCTCGATGTTGTTGCGTCGGGCCAGCTCGTAGGTGGCGGGCGGTTCACCATGGGCACGCAGCAGCACCTTCACGCCGTGCAGCCGGGCCATATCGTCGTGGTTGATGGTGACAAGTCCCATCTGCTTCAGGCGCTCACACTCCATCCCGTTGTGTACGATGTCCACCAGGAAATAAAGGACGTTGCCCTTGGCCAGTTCCTCCTCAGCTTTCTTGATGGCGGTAGTCACGCCGAAGCAGAAGCCGCTGCCGTTGTCAATCTCAATAATCATAGGCTTTTAAAGTAGATATCCAGCAAATCCTGCGCCGCAATGAACGAGGTTTTCCTGCCTGCCAGCACATCCTGCTCAGCCTGCGGCAGCATGGCATCTATCACCTTGTTGTTGTAGAACGACAACTTCAGGTGCTCGTTGATGCTCTCGTACATCCAGTACTTCGACTGCTCGTTGCGGCGGTAGTCAAAATAGCCGTTGTGCTTCACGAAGTCGACGTACTCGTATATCATGTCCCAAATCTCCTTCACGCCTGTGCCGTAGAAGCCGCTGTAGCACAGTACCTTAGGAAGCCATCCGCTCTCGGGCATCGGGAAGAAGTGCAAGGCGTTACGGAAGTTGGTGGCCGCCATCTGGCAACGGTCCACGTTGTCGCCGTCGCACTTGTTGATGACGATGCCGTCGCTGATTTCCATGATGCCGCGCTTGATGCCCTGCAACTCGTCGCCCGTACCTGCCACTTGGATAAGGAGGAAGAAGTCGACCATCGAGTGGCAGGCCGTCTCGCTCTGCCCCACCCCAACGGTCTCGACGAATATCTTGTCGAAGCCGGCAGCCTCGCAGAGGATAATGGTCTCGCGGGTCTTGCGGGCCACGCCGCCGAGGGAGCCTGCCGAGGGCGAAGGACGGATGAACGACGCAGGATGCTGCGCCAGCTTCTCCATGCGCGTCTTGTCGCCGAGGATGCTGCCCTTCGAGCGCTCCGAACTGGGGTCGATGGCCAGCACGGCCAGTTTGCCGCCTTTCTCGCGGAGCACGTGGATGCCGAACTCGTCGATAGAGGTCGACTTTCCTGCTCCAGGTACTCCGCTGATGCCTACACGGATGGAGTTGCCGCTATAGGGCAGGCACTTGTTGATAACCTCCTGGGCCTTGGCCTGATGGTCGGGGTTGACGCTCTCGATGAGGGTCACGGCCTGCGACAGTATGGTGACGTCGCCCTTGATGATGCCCTCCACCATCTCGGCGGCAGAGAGTTCGCGGCGGCGGAAGCGGTTGCGCTTCAGGTAGGGGTTGATGATGCTTTGCTGTTCAACGCCGCTGTTCACTTGCAAGCCGGCGTATTCGGGGTTGTTTTCGGGATGTTCCATAATGGGGTTTATTGAGTATAATGTATCGTGACAACAACCTTCGAGAGTTTCGGGTCGTTGGTAATCATCAGCACTCGGGGCACGGAGCGGGCCTTCTTCAGCTCGGCTTCCGTAGCGGTAATCTTCAGCTTGGTCGACTCGCCCGGCATCAGGTGACTCTTGCCGAGCGTCACCTTCAGTCCGCGGGTGAACATCTGGAGCGACGAGATGTCGAGGCGGGAACGGCCGGAGTTGGCCAGCGTGATTTCACCCGACTTCTTGGCCTTGCCGCCAAACTGCAGGTTGAGCGTCGTGTCCGAGAGCACCAGCTGCGGGGCGTTGGCCGTCTGCACCACCGGCGGCAGCAGCACAGCCGATACAGGAAGCTCGGTTTCGCTCTTCACCTTTTCGCCCAACTGCTGAGCCAGATAGACCGAGGTCTGCGTCAGACCGTAGTCGCGTATCTTGTCGGAGTGGAGCGTGAAGATAATCTTTCCGCTTTGGCCGGGCTTCAAGTGCTCGGGCGACACGTTGGCCGAGAGGTAGGGCGGCAGATGCAATATGTTAGGCTGCATTGTCGACATGCCGTTATTCATGATGCGCACCTCGAAGTTGCGCTGCTCACCCTTGTTCACGTTGTCGAACTCCAGGTTGTTGGCCGTACTCAGCAGGAGGTTGTAATCGTAGGGATACGAGCCGCTGTAGTCCATCAGGTCGGCCAGCACAATGCCGGTCATCGTGATATACACGGGCTCCTTCGAACCGTTGGAATAGATGGCGGCCTGCTTGTTGAAGTGGCCCAGCATGCGGGCGTCGTAGGTCATGCGGATGGTGAACTTTTCGCCAATGCCAATCTCGCCTTTGGGGTACTCCACCTTCGTGCAATTGCAGTCGGGCTTCACCCGGTCGATGACGAGCTTGCGCATAAGTCCCTTGTTGCGCAACTCAAAGGTGGCCGTAACAGGCATCTCGTAGCCCGTGCGGCCTACATCGATCACGGGTTTCGTGATGCTCAGGCGCTGGGCTTGCGCTGGGCTAAATGGCAAATCACAAATGATAAGCGATAAACTAATGATTCTAAATATCTTCATTCTACATTAAGGGTTTGTGAGTGAGTAGTGCCGCGATATTCCGAGGCGTAGGCACATTGCACGGTGCAGGTGCCCGTCTCGTACTGTCCGGCACGGTCAATATAGTATTCGGTTTCGATGACGTGCTTGCCCTTGGGCAGCCGGTCGAAGTAATAGTTCGTCACGTTGTCGCGAGGCGTGCAGTAGTAGCCGCCACGCCAGTTATAGCCGCTCAGCTGGTTGACAGGTTCCATACAGGCGGCCCGCTTGTCCTGCAGCTGCACGAAGTCGAGGTCGCGCTCGCTCTCGATGGTCAGGCGCACTTTTACGCGGTCGCCCACTTTGCATTGACCAATGAGCTCTCGCTTTACGCTGATGCCGCTGGCCTGGTCGCGTATCTCGCTCGTGGTCTGCGCGAACTGGGCATAGACGGCACCCCACGACGTGCCCTCACTCTGCTTCTCGGCCGTGAAGGTCTTCTCGCCCTGATATGGCTGGGCGGTCTTCACATAGCCGATGCCGGCCGTAGCCTTCGGCGTCTCGATAGCCTTGCCGTCGAGCTTCAGCGCCGTCGGAACGGCGGCAGCAAATTGTACACTATTCACTTTTCCTTTTTCACTTAAGAAGGCATACACGGCATCGATGCTGTTGATAGGCGTGTCCCAAGCCTGCGTGCGCTTCTCCTGCAACAGCCAGCGGCGCATCTCGTCGAGCGTCTGTTGGTCGTTGGGCGTCAGGCGCTGGATGGCCTCGATGGCAGCTACCTGCGTGGGTATGCGGTAGTCGCGCCACGAGTAGCCAGCACGCGGTGTATCGTAGTAGCGGCCCATCTCTTCCTTATAGACGGTGTACTCCTTCAGGCTCTTGATGTAGGTCGGCGAGTCGAGGATGATGGCCGACATGGCCTTCTGGTAGATGGTCTGGTTCTTGGTCTCCTTCTTCAGCAACTTGATGAGGTAGTCGTTGGCCTGCTGCACGTCGGCAGGCAGCTGCCGTCCGTCGAGCTTGCAGATGTAGAGCCATTGCAGGGCAGTAAAGCTGGGGAACGTCGGCTTGTAGCCCTTCTTCTCCAGCTTCTTCAGTTCCTTCACCAAGTCCACCATCTCCTTGCCCAGGAACTTCACAGCCTTAGTGAGCATCTGCTTCGTGGACTGCTGCTCACCCATCATGTTGTTCTGGCGCACCATCATCTCGGCTACAGAAATCGTCATATAGACGGAACCGGGCATATCGGGCCACCAGCTCCATGAGCCGTCGCTGCGTTGCAGCTTGCCTAACTTGTCAAGGGCCGACTGCAGGCGTTGCTGTATCAGGTTCTCGTCGAAGAAGTCGGCCAGCCGTTGCCGTTGCTCCTGTTCACGGTCGGCATCGGCCACCCACGGGGTCTCGTTGAGCACCAGGTCCCTCAGCTCCTGGTTCTTCTGCAGCTGGCTGTGCAGAGAGGTTTCGTTGCCCGTCTCCCGCTTCCATTGCTCAAATACCGTCTTGGCCTGCGGCACCTGGTCGATGATGTGCTTGCCGATGCTGTTGGCATAGAACGAGGCAGCCTGACAGATGGCGCAGTCGTCGTGAGGATGACCGATGGCGGGCAGAGCCTGAATCATCAGCCACGCAGGATTATTCGTGTACTCGAAGGTCATCTTGGCATCCTTCACGTCAGCAGGCACCAGCTTTGTCAGGTCTATCGTCTTCGTGCCCGGCTCGTTCTGGGTGAACGGGTAGGTCACGGTCACACGCTCGCGGTTGGGCAGGATAGGCAGGTAGTGCTGTTCACCGTCGCTGAACGCATCGGCAGCAGCAGCCACCTTGCAGATGAGCAACGACTCCTTGAACTCCGAGCTCTGGACATCGAACGTGACATTCGTGGTCTCGCCAGCCTTTACTGTGAACGGCACCTTCTGTGAAAGCACGGTCTTCTCGGTATCGGGGTCGATGAGCGTCAGGTAGGCCGTACCGCTCAGGTCGCGTTCGCTAGTGTTGATGATGCGCGACGAGATGGTAGCCTGGTCGCCCTCACGCAGGAAGCGCGGCATGTTGGGCTGCACCATCAGGTCTTTCTTAGCTACGGCTTCGCCCTCCAACGTTCCGAAGCAAAGGTCGGTAGTGTGGGCCAGTCCCATGAATCGCCAGGTAGTCAGACTCTCGGGCAGGGTGAACTTCAGCGTCACCAGCCCATTGGCATCCGTCGTCAGTTGCGGATAGAAGAAAGCGGTCTCCTGCAGGTTCTCGCGCAGCTGCACCTCGGGTACAGCCTCGGGTTCACTGGCGTCCTTTTTGAGGATGTCAAGTCCGGCAATCCGGCCTTGCAACGCTTCATCCACACTATTCACGGCCAAACCTTCATACTCTCGCATATCAACAGCAGCCTCCGCCATGACGGCCTTTTGAGGAACAGCAAGGCCCGCACCCATCGTTCTGGCCTGAAGTGCCTTGCCCCTGACCCTGACACTATTCATACGTATGCCGCCAATCATCCATCGTTGCGGGAAGAGCGACTCGTCGAAATGGGTGAAGTCGATGGCCTTCACGCCTAGATGGTCTTGCCGCTTATAGCCGTTGAGACGCAATTCGCCCCACGAGCCGAAGTTCCAATACGTACCGGGCATGGGAACTGATATCCAGGGGTTGAACACCCATTGATGGCCAGCAATCTGGTCGAGACTCTTGTCGTAGAGCGTGGCCATGAGCTGAGCGTCAGCAAAGGCCCCGTCAGGTTTCTCCACAGTCAGGCTCCACTCCTCCTGCTGGCCGGGTGTCAGCCGATCGCGGAAGGTCTGCCAACGCAGCTTCAGCTTCTTATCGGGCAACGGTCGCTGTATGTTGGCCGTGTGCGTATAGTGCTTGCCCTGCTTCACCCAGGCAAAGGTGAGCAGCAGTCCGTTACCGTATTCCTCCTTGTAGGTCCACTTGCGGTTGTAGAGTTCATTAGAGCGTTCTACAGACCCACTCTCGAGCACGCGTTCACCGCTGATGACACTATAGACAATGTGGACGTCCTTAGCCGAAGAACCCACCTGAATGGTGACAGGACTGCCGTCGTTGAGGAACTGGGTATCGGACTGGTAGAACCAGTTATCGGTCTCGGTAGCTGGCCGCTTGTCGTCGAGCGAGAATACCACGAAGTCGTGCTTTACCGTATCGCCCTCACATATAGCCTCCAACGTGTGCTTCCCGCTCTTCAGCTTGGGCAGTTCGAATAAAGTATTCGTACTCACCGTCTGCCACTTGCTGTTGTCAATGCTGTATTTTGCCTGAGCCTCAATATCATTGCCGGCAGCATTGCGCAGATGAAGTTTCACCTTCGGCAGCTGGTCGGCACGTAGCTGTTCAAGAAGGTCGACAGAGAGCGCCGTCTTGCGGTTGCCAAGCGGCAACGAGAGCTGGCCCAGATGGGTCTCACCTGCCTGGTCGGTCACGTCGGCCGTGCAGACGAAGTTGTAGAACATGGGGTAGTCGGTCTTCGGCAGCACCATCGGCATCCTGACGGTAAACGTACCGTCGCTACCCGTGACGGCCTCGCCCTCGGCCACCATATCGTCGAAGGAACCTGCGCCGACGGCATCACGATTCCAGTAGTAGCTGTTCCACCACCACAATGAGCGGCGGCGCATCACCTTATACTTCACTTGGGCATCCTGCACGGGAACGCCGGCATAGGAGCGGGCCGTAGCCTTCACCTCTATCGTGTCGCCGTCCTGGTAGTTTTCTTTCACCTCGTCGAACTTCACCTCGAACGTCGGGCGCTTGTATTCTTCCACACGGAAGGTGCATCTGCCGTATGAGTCAGCAATGTAGAACATGCCTGTCAGACCGCTTGACGGCAGGGTGAACTCCGCAGCGCACGTACCATATTTATCGGTAGTCACCGTCTGCTCGGCCACATCTTTACCGTTGGCGTCTTCCAGCGTGAACTTCAGCTGCTGGCCTTCCAGTACTTTCTGTTGGATGCCGTCGGTCACCTCATAGTGGATGGCAGCCACATGTACCGTCTGGCCGGGACGGTAGATGGCACAATCGGTAAACAACTGCGTGCGAACGACATGCTGGTTGCCCTCGTAATAGTAGAAGTTACCATAGGCATTCATCGACGGACAGGCCTTGTCCGTCGGCGTATAAGCATAGATTTGCGTCGGGCGGTACCTTTCGTACTTGTAAGTGGCTTCGCCCTTGTCATCGGTCTTCAGGGTGATGAGCTGGTTGCTCTGTCCGTTGACGTAGCCTTTCAGTTCGATGGTGGCTCCCTTCACAGGCTGTCCCTCAGCAGCATCCACCACCACGTAGCGTGCCTTGTTATCAGGCAGCATCTCCACCATCGTCCGCACGTTGCTCACGTAATAGAGGCGGCGCGACACCTTGGAAGCAGGCTCGGTTTCCATCTCAACGAGATAGACGCCGACGGGAAGTCCAGGCAGGAGAAGGGAATCCTCAAACACTTCGTAAGCCTGATGGCCCGTGAAGGTCAGCGTCTTGGTGACCTCCGGTGTCTTCGCCATCAGCGACTTCAGCTTCTTATAGTCCTTGTCGTCGTCGGGATTCAGGTCGGTATTGCCGTCCACGTTGAGGCGATAGACCCGACAGTCCAGCTTATCGATGTGGCGCAGCGACGTCAGCTTCATCCATTGCTCCTGGCCGGGAAGCGCAACACGATGCTCAAGACTGGCATAATACTGCCGCGTAAGGATATCAGTCCGGGCGTTGCGCAACTCGTTGGCCCGCTCGTAGTTGCCCCAGCGGTTGATGGCCTGCTCCAGATACTGCCACAGCACGTCAGGCTTCGCATTAGTATGCTCGACCAAGTAGTTGTAGCGCTCGATGGCCACCTCGCCACACTCCGGCAGGTCGCCGTAACGGTCGATGAGCGAGTCCAAGGTCTCGATGTAAGGGGCCTTGTCATATTCCACATCTCCGAGAGGCCGCTCCTGGCGGGCAGTTTCCAAAGCCGTCATCAGCGAGGCCACACGGTTGCCTGCCTTATCATAATAGGTGTTCAGCGTGCGGTAGTCCCTCAGTTCGTAGCCCACCACGCTCAGCAGGTCATCGTCGAACCATCGGCTATCGCGGCCTTCGACGGTCAGCGGCTTGTAGTCGGCAGCCTTCACGGCAGCCAGCCGCTCACAGGTCTCGGCATCAAGCGTCACCGTCGGCTCGTCAGTTTTCTCCAACTGGCGGTTGTTTTCATATATCTTCTTCAGCACAACGGCATAGACGGTAGCCAACGCCTTGTCCGTAGCCTGACGATAGCGCTGCTCCATGCGCTCGACGGCGGGCTGCAACGAGTCGGGAGCGATGGTGGTCATCACACGGCTACCCACCAGTTCAGCAGCCATCAGCTGGCCGTACTGACCTTCGCGCTGGGCTTTGTCTACAATCTTCATCAGCACGTCGTACTGTGAGCGGGGCAGGTCTTTCTTCTCTGCCTCTTCCGCCTGTTTCCACAGCGCCGTATATGTCTGTCCGTTTACCGTCATACTCAGAAATGCCAATAGGAATGATAACACTACTTTTGCCATTGCTTTCAGTTTTTTGGATTACACTAACTGCAAAGATAGCAACTTTTATCGACACCATACCCTAACATGATACGAAAATATGAAAGTTTAACGATTTTATTTGGCAGTTCCACTTTTTTGAGTTACTTTTGCAAACGGAAACAATTTTATCGACTATGGAACAACAGAAACGCTACGGACATTTTGACGACGAGCATCGCGAGTACGTCATCACCGACCCCAAGACCCCTTGGCCTTGGATTAACTATTTAGGCAACGAGGACTTTTTCTCGCTCATCTCTAACACGGCTGGCGGCTACAGCTTCTACAAGGATGCCAAGTTCCGCCGCATCACCCGCTATCGCTACAACAACGTGCCGATGGACAACGGGGGCAGGTATTTCTATATCAACGACGGAGGGGCCATCTGGAATCCCGGCTGGAAGCCTTGCAAAACGCCGCTCGACTTCTACGAGTGTCGTCACGGCATGAGCTACACCCGCATTACGGGCCGCAAGAACGGCGTCGAGGCATCGGTACTGTTCTTCGTGCCGCTGAAGACGTGGGCCGAGGTGCAGAAACTGACGCTTACCAACCAGAGTAACGAGACCAAGACCCTGAAGCTTTTCTCGTTTGAGGAGTGGTGCCTGTGGAACGCTGCTACCGACATGGAGAATTTCCAGCGCAATTTCTCGACCGGTGAGGTCGAGATAGAGGGTGCTACCATCTACCATAAGACGGAGTACCGCGAACGCCGCAACCACTACGCCTTCTACCACGTGAACGCCGAGATTCAGGGTTTCGATACCGACCGCGAGACGTTCGTGGGCCTCTACAACGAGTTCAGCAACCCTGATGCCGTCATGGAAGGCAAGCCTCGCAACAGCCACGCTCACGGCTGGAGCCCCATTGCCTCGCACTATATCGAGGTGACGTTGCAGCCCGGCGAGTCTAAGGACTTCGTGTTCCTGCTGGGCTACATCGAGAACGAGCAGGACAAGAAATTCTCGGCTCCTCAGGTCATCAACAAGGAGAAGGCCCACGCCCTCATTGCCCGCTTCGACACGACGGAGAAGGTGGACAAGGCTTTCGCCGAGCTGAATGCCTACTGGGATGCCCTGCTTAATATATATAAGGTACGTACAGGCAACGACAAACTCGACCGCATGGTGAACATCTGGAACCAGTATCAATGCATGGTGACGTTCAACTTCTCGCGCTCGGCCTCGTTCTTCGAGAGCGGCATCGGCCGAGGCATGGGCTTCCGCGACTCCAACCAGGACCTCGTGGGCTTCGTCCACCAGATACCGAGCCGTGCCCGCCAGCGCATCATCGACATTGCCTCGACGCAGTTCCCCGACGGCGGCTGCTACCACCAGTACCAGCCCTTGACCAAGCGCGGCAACAACGACATAGGCGGCGGCTTCAACGACGACCCCTGCTGGCTCATCTTCGGTACTGTGGCCTATATCAAGGAGTCGGGCGACTTCTCGATTCTCGACGAGATGGTGCCCTTCGACAACCAACCCGGCTCGGAGGTGACGCTGTTTGAGCACCTGAAGGTCAGCCTCAACCACGTCATCAACAACCTCGGCCCGCACATGCTGCCGCTCATCGGCCGTGCCGACTGGAACGACTGCCTGAACCTGAATTGCTTCTCGTGGGATCCTAACGAGAGCTTCCAGACGACCGAGAACGTCTCGGAGGGCACGAAGGCCGAATCGCTGATGATTGCCGGTCTGTTTGTGGTCACCGCCAAGGAGTACGTGAAACTTTGCGACAAAATCGCAAAGCACGAAGAAGGAGAGCGTATGCAAAAGGCTATCGACGCCATGATTGAGGCCGTGAAGAAGCACGGCTGGGACGGCGAGTGGTACCTGCGTGCCTACGACTTCTACGGCCGCAAGATCGGCTCCAACGAGTGCGACGAGGCCAAGATATTCATCGAGAGCCAAGGCTGGTGTACGATGGCCGAGATTGGTGCCGACGAGGGTATGGTGGCCAAGAGCCTCGACTCGTGCAAGAAGTACCTGGAGTGCGAGCACGGTATGGTGCTCAACAATCCCGCCTTCACGAAGTACATCTACGAGTACGGCGAGATTTCCAGCTATCCCGAGGGCTACAAGGAGAACGCCGGCATCTTCTGCCACAATAACCCGTGGGTGATTATCGGCGAGTGCCTGGCAGGACGCGGCAACGACGCCTGGAGCCACTACGCCAAGATTCTGCCCTCATACGTCGAAGAAAAGTACCAGACGTTGCATAAGGTGGAGCCTTACGTGAACTGCCAGATGGTGGCCGGTAAGGACGCCTTCCGTCCCGGCGAGGGCAAGAACTCGTGGCTGACGGGAACGGCTGCCTGGATGTGGTACACCGTCTCGGAGTTCATACTCGGCATCAAGCCCGACTACGACGGCATCTGCATCGACCCCTGCCTGCCTGAGACGGCTACCGACTATACCGTCCAGCGCAAGTTCCGCGATGCTGACTACGACATCACCATCCATCCTAACGGTCAGCAGAAGGGCGTGAAGCAGATAGTGCTCGACGGCACTCCCATCGAGGGTACCGTCATCCCCTACTCTTCCGGTCATCACACCGTAGAGGTGACAATGTAAGGGAAAAGGGAGAAGTGAAGAGTGAAAAATTTGCTGCCGCCGTCCCGCTGGTTATGATGCAGGAATGGCGGCAGCAAATTTTTCACTCTTCACTCTTCACTTTTACCTTTTAATAACCTTTCGTCCGTTCTTGATGACGATACCACGATAGTTGGCACCCACCTTCTGTCCCGAAAGGTTAAACTGAGCATCCTGCGTGGTACTTTGTGCATCGTCGACTTCCTTGATGCCGGTATTCAGCGTACACTTCAGTTCCACCTTGTCAATGTTACAATTGCCGGGATTGATGGTGAAGCGCAGTATCTGCTCACCCTCGGCAAGGTTCCTGGTCAGTTTGCCTGTATAGGTCTTGTAGGTGTCCCAACCGCCAGTTCCTGAGAACGAGACCTTGGCCAGCTGTGTCGCCGTTGAGCCATTCATCAGGCTGATGGTGAAGCCGCCAGTTGAGCTGGAACCGTTCGAAACGGTAGCCACATACTGATATTCGCCCGGCTCTGTCACGTTGACCGTATATTCCGTCCACTCGTTGTTAGCCGTATAGCCGATAGCTGTGCCGTTATTGCCCTTCACCAAGTCCAGTCCCTCATTGTCGGTACGGTAGTTAGCATCACCCTGGTTTTCGGTGTCCGAGTCATGGAACGACAGTCCCTCGCCGCCCTTGTCGAAGTTCTCGGCTTGGATGATGCCCGGAACCGTAATGGTGCCCTTGTAGGGTTCACGCTTGCCGTTCACCTTCAGCGTCTTGGCCGTTGCCTGTTTCTCTTTGCCTTCGGCATCGGTGGCAATGGCGATGATGGAGTACGACCCCTTTGCTGTTGGTTGGAACTCAAGCGTATAGGGAGCCTCGGTCAGCGTGCCTATCAGCAGGTTGTTGGCATATACCTTGACATTGTCAATGGTGCTGGTGCTCGAGCTTGCCGTCACGGTGATGGTGGTTGTTTCGCCAACCGAAATACTCGACGGCTTCGGAGTCTGTACGACGACGCTTATCTTGCTGTCCTGCTCATAGCGCTTGAAGGTCAAGCTCTTGATGTAGAAGCCACCCTTCGTAATGTTCAGGCAGAGCACGTGACGACCGGCGGTCAGGGGCATTTTCATGACGCCGTGCATCGTCTTGAAGTCAGTGGTAGAGCCGGTATTGGGCACGTTAGTAAAATCGGTAAGGTAGTCCAGGTTGTCCATGCCGTATTCTGCAAGGTAGAACGAACCGCCATCCTTCGCGGAAGCCACCTCGACATCGAAGGAGTAGGTGCCCTCCTCCTGCACATCGACCGTGTACTCCATCCATTGGCCGTCCTTGGTAGCGACGTTGTTGCGCGAGGCATTGTAGTAGGACACGCCAGCAGCACCGGTGTCGTAGTTCTTAGTCTCAATCGTGCCGGGCAGCTGGGGCACCTCGTCGAGATAAGGCTTGCGGACGACCGTTGAGCCGAGCACATTGAAGCGCGACTCACGCGTATAGGTGGAGCCGTCGGTAGTGGTCACGACGGCCTTCAGCGTCTTCCAGCCCGTAGTCGAGTTCTTCGGCACCTGGTATTCTGCCAGATACGGAGCCTCGGTCATCGTGGTGTCAAGTACATTATTGACATACAGGTCCACCTTCTCGATGACTTTATCCTTAGCCGTAATGTGGGTGCGCACCTTGACGGGCAGTATGTCGCCCTTGGCTACCTTCAGGGCTGCAGGTCTCACGTAGACCGACACTTCCTTCTTCATACCGGGGAACGGACTTTTGGCCTGCTTGGCGGCGTTGCTTGCCATGTACTCCTTCAACCAGGTCATGGCCGGACGCTCCTTACCATTCTTATAAAGGCCGGAGTTGCCGTCGGTAGTCCACGTGGCACCATAGACATAGCCCCAGAGGGTAATGCCGGCGCAATAGCTCTTCTCCCACATATAGGGTATCTGCTCCTTGTAACGTTGCAGCTGCAGGTTGTCGTCGGCTGTACCGATGTCGTACTCCGTCGAGTACATCGGCATCTTCAGGGCTGTCTGGATTTTCTGTTCAGCCGTCTTGAAATTGTTCACGTTGCAGTCTGTCAAGTCGTGCGACTGGCATCCGTAGGCGTCAATCGGTGCTCCGGCGTCACGGAGTGTCTGAACGAGTTCTATGTACTCGTTGGTGTTCCATTGGAAGGTGTTGTAGTCGTTGTATATCAGAATGGCATCCGGCCAACGCTCGAAAGCCAGTTCGAAAGCCTTGATCAGCCAGTCGTAGCCCGTCTTGCCGCCTCCGCCCAACGACTCCTTCATCATCGGGTTGCCAGCCTGGTGGGTACCCACAGCCTCGTTCACCACATCGATGAGCGGCAGGGTGGAATACTTCTTCTTCACGGCGTCATACCACTTCACGATAGCAGCAAAGCGGTCTTTCGGTGTCAAGTTGGGTAACCAGTTGGGATATTGTGCGCCCCACACCAAGGCATGGAACTTGTAGGTGAACGGCTTATGCTTGACCGAATCTTTTGCATAGTTGAAAGCATTGTCGCAGCCCCAGTTGTAGCTGTTGCGGGTACCTTCTACCGAGCCCCACTTCGACTCGTTCTCACACGTCACCTGATTCCATAGCTTGTAGAACTGCGGAACGCCGCCTCCGGCATCCATCTGGTAGCGTGTGGTGATGTTACCCAGGAACTTGTCCGGGTTCGTCGACAACTGCGCGCTGGCCGTCGTGACGACAGCCGCACAGATAAGTGTTTGTAGTAGTCTTTTCATCTTATTCTTGTTTATAGGTTGTATTTTGAGCGCAAAGTTAAGAAATTCTTCTGATATTCCTTTCTTTTTTCGTCTCATATTCATTACTATCCGACAAAAAGGCAGGCAAAAGCGACATTTTGTCGGTCAAGAGGTGTTCGGCACGAAGATTGTTGACTCATCATCGATAACTGATTATTGATAACTGTAATAAATAATAAGGAGGAAAACATTATGACATTAGACAAGTTTACCATCAAAGCACAAGAGGCCGTGCAGCAGGCAGTCAACTGCGCACAGCTGAACGGCCAGCAGGCCATCGAGCCGGTACACATATTAAAAGGTGTACTGGAGAAGGCCAAGGACGTTACAGGGTTCCTGTTCCAGAAACTCGGTGCCAACGCCCAGCAGATAGAACTGCTCGTTGACCAGGACATCAAGCACCTGCCCCGTGTGGAAGGAGCCGGACAGCCCTATCTCTCGAATGAATCCAACCAGGTATTGGTGAAAGCCACCGACCTGTCCCAGAAGATGGGCGACGAGTTTGTCTCGTGCGAACCCATACTGTGGGCTCTGCTCAACGTCAACTCTACGGCCAGCCGCATCATGAAGGACGCTGGCTGCACCTCCGACGCCATGCAGAAGGCCATCACCGAACTGAGGAAGGGAGAGAAGGTGCAGTCGCAGAGTGCTGACGACAACTACCAGTCGCTCGAAAAGTATGCCAAGAACCTGGTCGACCTGGCCCGTAAAGGCAAGCTCGACCCCGTCATCGGCCGCGACGACGAGATACGCCGCGTACTCCAGATACTGAGCCGCCGCACCAAGAACAACCCCATCCTGATAGGTGAACCTGGTACGGGTAAGACGGCCATCGTCGAAGGACTGGCCGGACGTATAGCACGCGGCGACGTGCCCGAAAACCTGAAGGACAAGCAGCTCTACTCGCTCGACATGGGCGCTCTGGTGGCCGGAGCGAAGTACAAGGGCGAGTTTGAGGAGCGCCTGAAGAGCGTCATCAACGAGGTGACGAAGGCCGAGGGCCGCATCATCCTCTTCATCGACGAAATCCATACCCTCGTGGGTGCCGGCGGTGGCGAGGGGGCTATGGATGCCGCCAACATTCTGAAGCCGGCCTTGGCACGCGGCGAACTGAGGGCCATCGGTGCCACGACGCTGAACGAGTACCAGAAGTACTTCGAGAAGGACAAGGCCCTGGAGCGACGTTTCCAGACGGTAATGGTGGACGAGCCCGACGAACTGTCGGCCATCTCCATCCTGCGCGGCTTGAAGGAACGTTACGAGAACCACCACAAGGTGCGCATACAGGACGATGCCTGCATTGCTGCCGTGCAACTCTCCGAACGTTACATCAGCGAACGCTTCCTGCCCGACAAGGCCATCGACCTGATGGACGAGGCCGCCGCCAAATTGCGCATGGAGCGCGACTCGTTACCGGAGGAACTGGACGAGATTACCCGCCGCCTGACTCAGCTCGAGATTGAGCGGGAGGCCATCAAACGGGAAGGCGACGAGCCGAAGATTGCCCAACTCGACAAGGAGATTGCCGAACTCAAGGAACAGGAAACGGAGTTCCGTGCCAAGTGGGAGGGCGAGCGCGAGCTCATCAACCGCATCCAGCAAGACAAGCAGGAAATGGAGAACCTGCGCTTGGAGGCCGAGCGTGCCGAGCGCGAAGGCGACTACGGACGGGTAGCCGAAATCCGCTACTCAAAGCTGAAGACCCTCGAGGACGACATCGCCGCCATCCAGCGTCAGTTAGACGGTTTATCATCCCCCCAAGGAGGGACTGGAGGGGGGCTTCGTCTCGTCCGTGAAGAAGTCACCGCCGACGACATCGCCGAGGTGGTCAGCCGCTGGACGGGCATCCCCGTCACCCGCATGATGCAGAGCGAACGCGAGAAGCTGCTGCACTTGGAGGAGGAGCTGCACAAGCGCGTGATTGGTCAGGACGAAGCCATCAGCGCCGTCAGCGACGCCGTGCGCCGTTCGCGTGCCGGACTGCAAGACCCCAAACGGCCTATCGCCTCGTTCATCTTCCTCGGCACCACGGGTGTCGGCAAGACCGAACTGGCCAAGACGCTGGCCGAATACCTCTTTAATGACGAGACGATGATGACGCGCATCGACATGTCGGAGTATCAGGAGAAGCACACCGTCTCGCGACTCATCGGTGCACCTCCGGGCTACGTGGGCTACGACGAGGGCGGACAGCTGACCGAAGCTGTGCGACGCAAGCCCTACAGCGTGGTACTGTTCGACGAGATTGAGAAGGCTCACCCCGATGTCTTCAACATCCTGCTGCAGGTGCTCGACGACGGACGACTGACCGACAACAAGGGACGCACGGCCAACTTCAAGAACACCATCATCATCATGACCTCTAACGCTACCCGCGAACAACTCCGCATGACCATGCGACCGGAGTTCCTAAACCGTATCGACGAAGTCATCACCTTCCAGCCGCTCACCCGTGAGCAGATAGCCGACGTGGTGCGCCTGCAAATACGTAAGGTACAGGAGATGCTGGAACCGCAAGGTTTCCGCTTGGAGGTGACGCCGCAGGCCGTCAACTACCTGGCCCAGGAAGGCTACGACCCCGACTTCGGTGCCCGTCCCGTGAAGCGTGCCATCCAGCAACTGGTCCTCAACGACCTCTCCAAAAAGCTACTGGCCGACGAGGTCAGTCGCGAAAAACCCATCATCGTCGATGAGTTCGGCGAAGGCCTTATCTTCCGCAACTAATTCCAAAGCGGGTGAAGATGCATTGTGTTGCAATCTTCGCCCGTCTTCTTTTCTCCGCGTAGCTTACAAACCTTGCTCCGGCGGCACGCCATCACCGCTGACTACTTGTATAAACCCGTCGCCGTCAACGTAGTCGAAGGAACCGCTGAGCAACGACTCGTCATCCTCAAAGCACAGCACCAGGCACTCAGGCCTAAGATAACATTTCCGTTCCATCATCACCTGACAATCTTTTTACCGTTATACAAATAAATACCCTTGGGTAATGTACTATTTGACGATGTACTATGTACTATTTTTCTTCCTTGCAAGTCATACCATGTATCATCTAAATGGTACATCGTACATGGTACATTGTACATAGATGTTGTTTCGTCAAAGCTGATGCTCAGTCGGCTATTACTACCAACAGCGCTTGTCGGCAACTGCAAGTAAGCCTTGTTAGGGCCGAACGTGCCAGACTGCGACACACGGTAAAAGGCCACTTCCTCCCCTTCTGGCTTGCTCAGCACAAAGTTCGTCTTGTCACCAGCCGTCGGCTCTAACGTTATCTCGTTGACGGCAGGCACCAGCAGGTTCACCAAGTAAGTAGTCGACTCCGCCACCGGCACATCGTAGCTGCCAGCTTCACCGCGCAGCAGCACGCCCGTACCGGCAGGCACGCTCGTCACCTTCAACATCACCATGCGGCTCTGCTTGCTGTCGTAGGCATTGCACACATACGCCGTCAGCCCCGTCACCTCAGCGAAGTCCAGGTCAACGTTGGTACTGTAGGTACGCAGCCCTGCCGCCCCCATCTCAATGGTCATATTGGCGATGCGGCTGAAGGTGACGGTCACCAGTGCCGTTTGCGACTCTTGCAGCGTGAAAGTGAACACGTTGGGGGCTGTACACTCCACCGCAATGCTGCTGCCGAGGTCAATACTCTCATCGGCCGATGCCCGCCGGGCCTCGGCATTGCCCGTAGCGGTAGTGGCTACCACCGTCACATCCCCTGCCGTAGCCTGCCAGCCTGCATCGGGCGTGGCAGTCACGGTCACCGTCGTCCCGTCAATGGCGCACGCTGCCGTGCCGTGCGGCTGTCCGTCACTGCTGTTGGCTACCACCACGTTCACGCTACCGCCCCTGGCCACGGCATTGCCTGTCACAACCATCATCGCGACAAGCAGCATCCATATTCTGATTGTCTGTTTCATATCCTATCCTTTGGCCTCGGACGCTCACGGACTGTGACGGACTCCTTCATTTTCAGTCCGCTCCAGTCCGTGTCTGTCCGTTGCTTACTTAATCACCTTTTTACCATTATAAATATAGATGCCCTTTGGCAATGTACCATTTGACGATGTACTATGTACTATTTTGCGGCCCTGCAGGTCGTACCACGCATCATCCGAATTGTACATCGTACATGGTACATCGTACATACCAGTTGCATCCCCAACATTGAGGTTTAGCTGTCGTGCATTGCTTCCGCTCAGCGTCAGCAGGCACTTGTTGGCGGGAATACCGCTGTCGGTATCTACAAGCAGGAACGTACCCTTATAGAGCACGTAGCTCTTGCCAGGGACACAGTAGCTGCCCGTAGTGATGATCTCATCCGTCGGGTTGCCGTAGAACGTCAGAACATTATCGACGGTGCTGCTGACAAGGCCAGTGGCGCTGCCGGTAGAAGCCCAGAGAGCGGTGTAGGTCGTGCCAGCTGTACCCTTCAGCAGCAGCGGCGTGTCGGCAGCAATGGCCGTGGCCGGTGCCAGCACCACGCTCTTGCCGTCCTCACTCAGTCCGCTGATGGTGTAGGCCTCCAGCCCTTCGGGCAATGTATAGCCCTTGCTGCTGCACCATGTCATCCACGTCTGGCCCTCGGCGAATGTGAATGTCTCTACCTGGTCGGAGGTGAGCTTTTTGCCGGCAATGGCGTTCACGTCATCCTCGTTCAGCGTTCCGCTGTACAGGTTGCCATCCTCATCCATGAGCTGTTTACCATCGACCACCTTTACCACACCTTGTAGGCTCTTGTAGCTGTCGGCTTTGATAAAGTCATCGGCATTAGTCCATCCGAGGGTGAGGTCGCCTGAGGAAAAGATGCCACCAGACGTTTCCGAATTGGAATTGCAAATAGCAGTCACTTGACCACCAGTAATATTCACTATAGCACCTGCAATTGCCGGAGTGGCACTGTCATCAGGCACACTCGCATTGACCGTACCTCCGCTGATGTTGACATAACCTTGCTCAATATAAATAGAACCATTGAAGGTCCCTCCGCTCATGTTGAAAGATGCCCCCGTGGAATCATCACTATTACCGATAATTCCAGTAACCGTACCTCCGAAAAGGCTCGTACCATGAGAATAGATAATCACAGAATACAGAGGATTATTAGAGCTGGTTGAATTATTAATAAGATTACCTCCATAGACTTTACAATCAAGAGATGAAATACCAAAAAGTGTGTCAAAATTAAGACTGCCGCCACAGATGTTAACATGATAAGCCATGATACCAAATGCCTCTCTATCAGTATTTGTCTTTACATTCAACACGCCGACATCCTCACCCGTGCTTTGGGCAAATATGCCTAAGGTAGTCTCCTTTCCTTCAAAGGCAGAAAGAGAGACAATAGCCATATTCTCCTCCTCGTTGCCAACATTCAGTGTCGCCTTGTCAGCAAGGATAATGTTCACGTCGCCGTAGAAAGCAAGGTAACTGTCATAGGTGAGAGTTCCCGTGGCTACATACCATATTGTGGCGTCAGCAACGCCTAAGCTGGTCTCCGAGCCGTCTAAGACATAGGCGGTCTGCTTGGCGGGATGGTCGCCCTCGCCGTCGCAGAGTACGCCATCGGCATTGATGTAGCTGACGCTCGCCGTAGTCTTCGCTGCAATCGTGAAGCTCGTCGTGGCCTCGGCGGCATTATAGTCGGGGGTGGCGGCAATAGTGGCCTTCACGTAATAGGTGCCGGCATCGGTGGGCACAGTCTCAGTATAGGTGCCATTTTCGGTGTCTGCGTAGGTATAGGTCACAGCGCCGCCGCTCGTGTTGTCACTGACGGTAGGCGCATTAGTAGTGGCATCATAGCCGTTGAAAGTCCAGCCCGTGATGCTGACCGTCGGAGTGAAGGTTAAACGTTCGCGGAACGTGACGGTGACGCGCACGTTCTTGTTCGGGTCCTCAGGCAGCGTGAGGGTAAACTTGTTGGTTTCCGTGTAAGTCACGTCGATGGTTTCACCCAGGTCAATGGACACATTCCCCTGACCGCCTTCAGCACGGCGAGACTCGGCCACGCCGCTGTTGACGGCGGTTGCTACTGCGGTAACGTCGCCATCAATGCAACGCCAACCATCGCTTGGAGAAATAGTGATGGTCACTTGCCCGTTGCTCACAGCTGCATCAGCCGTTCCGTGCTCAGAGGCGTAAACGAACTTAACTGGGTCGCTGCCTCGAAGGGCCCACACCTGCCCTGCCGTCAGCACTGCGACGGCCAGAAGCATAAAGATTCTTAATGTCTGTTTCATAATTTTACCTTTTTATCTTTTTACTTTTTTACCTTTTTACTTTTTTACCTTTAAATATATATATGCCTTGCTTCGTCGGCACGTCGCTCAACTTCCTGCCTTGCAGGTCGTACCAGCCCCCCTCTTGGGTAGACTCGTCAGCGGCAATGATGCTGGGATAGAGGTTCGTCGCCCCCTCAACGCTGATGTTCAGCTGTCGTGCCGTGGTAGGGGCGGTCAGCGTCAGCCAGCACTTGTGGGCCCCGATGCCGCCGTTCGTCTCAACCAGCATGAACTTGCCGCCATAGAGCACGTACGTCCGTCCGAAAACGAAGTCCGTAAAGTCCGCTGCCGGAATATCCGTCGCCGTACCCTTGAACTGCGGCACATTGTCGGTCACTTCAACCTCCGCTGCGGTCTCCGTCAGCGTCACGCTCTGCCCGGCAGTGCCGCTTATCAGCACGGGCAGACCGGCGGGCACGCCGTCAATCGCCGTCAAGTTAACCACACTCTCGCTTATGCTGCTCACGTAGTAGGCCGTACCGTCGCTGACGCTGTAGGTCACACCGTCCTCATGGTAGTACGTCGCCCAGCCGCCGTTGCCGATGGCCAGTATGACGGGAACGTGCTCCCACGTCGCCTTCACCTCCACATTGCAGTTGGGCATCGTCAGCTCGTAGACATCGGTAGTGCCCGCTACGGGTGTGACATCCACCGTCTCGTCTATTGGCAGCGACTCGCTGCGCCGCGAGTCGGCACCGTCGCATGGGGCGACACACTGTGCCGTGATGCTGCTCAGCTGATAGCCGCTGTTCGGCGTCACCTTAATATATACGGTAGCTCCCACCTCAGCAACAGTAATAGCCGTGTTGCACGTCTCGTCGCTATAGAAGCCCAGCGTACCCTGAGCGTCGGTGCCGCTGACGTCAGTGATGGTATAGGTGTTCGGCTCAAACTCGGCGTTGAGCGTCACGTCCTCGTCGGGCATGGTCAGCGTCGAGCCGTCGAGCGTACCTGCGCTGGCGGTGTAGCCGCTGAAGGTATATCCAACACGTTCAGCGTGGCTCAGCGTCAGGCTCACCTCTTCATCCGCTCCGGCGTAGAGCACTTCGTCATACACGATTCCGGCGCTGCCCTTGTAGGCGGTGATGCCGCTGACACTGTACTCGATGGTCTCTCCCGCATGGCTGACGGTGACATTCTCACCCGCCGCGATGCTGCGCCGATGCTTGCCCTGGGCGGTATATGAGGTGCCGTTGTTGAAGTCGCTGGTGTAGTAGCTGTTGGTGATGTCGCTGGCGATGCCGTTGCGCACGAAGGTGGCGCTCTCGGAGCTGCTTATCCAATTCTCGCCCACGTCAAGTGCGGCGGGGGCGTAGAGCGAGTTCTTGACTTTGATGACGGCCTCGGTGTTGCCGGAGCGCCATCCCACGAAGCCGCCGCAGCAGGTGGTGCCGTTGGTGGTGAGCAGCTTGCCGTCGAAGAGGCAGCCCTCGATGGTGATGTCGCCCGCGTTGTGGTTCTGGGCCACAAAGCCGCCGTGGGTGCCGTCGCCATTGACGCTGCTGCGTATGACGACGCTGCTGCGGCAGTTGCGGATGGTGACGTTGCCGTACTGATGGGCTATGAGTCCAGCGGCGTACTTGGCCGAGGTCTCGATGGTTCCGGCTACGCGGAGGTTCTCAATCCGTCCGCCGTCCATGTAGAGGATGGGCGCGGCATCGTTCAGGCTGCCGCTGTAGCCGAAGGTCAGCGTGTAGCCACCGCCGTCGAACGTTCCCGTGAAGTCCTGGTTGCTCGAACCCGCCATGCGGGTGACGGCAGTTGTGCCGTCGGCTATCTCCTCGGCAGTCGGGATGTTGCCGCCCAGCGTCACGGTCTTGCCGGTGAAGTAGCCCTTGTCATTCTCAGCCAGCAGGTCGCAGAACACGTTCCAGCCCTTGGCCGTCTTGATGGTGTACTCGGTGCCGTCAGCGTTGACAGCGAAGTGCGCCGGGTCAATCTCGAACGTCACAGTCACGGTAACGTCCTCATCGGGCATGGCGAGGCTGTAGGGATTTTCCGTGCCGCTGAGCGTGCCTGCGTTGACTTCGTAGGCGCTGGTATATCCATCGCGTTCAGCGTGGCTCAGCGTCAGGCTCACCTCGTCGCCGCTGCCGTAGTAGAACGTGTCGCCGCATATAATGCCCTCGGCGTAGGCCGTGATGCCGCTGACGCTGTAGGTCTCGGTGGCATCGCCCACGGGAAGAACCTCACAGGTGACGTTCTCGCCTGCCGTAATGCTGCGCACTGCCTTGCCCTGGGCGTCACCGAGGGCCTGGGTGTAGTATGAGTTGACGGGCGTGATGTCGGCATCGCCGTTATAGTAGAACGTGCCGCCGCTGATGTTGCTGCCGTCCTGTGGGGCGAAGAGCGAGTTTTTAATCACCTGTGCGCTGTTGCTGTATCCTATGAAGCCACCGCTTTTGTCGGTGCCGTTTATCTTTCCGTTGAACACGCAGCCCTCTATCTCGACGTTGCCGCCGATGCTGAAGCCGCCTGTGTAGCGTCCGCTGCTGATATCAACGTTGCTGACGCAGTTGGTGATATGGCTTGTGGTGTTGCCTGTCTCGCCGATGATGCCCGCTGCACGGTGGGCGGTTCCGCTGATGGTGCCGCCGACAATCAGGTTCTGTATCGTTGCGCCGTCCACATAACTGAACGGAGCAGTCCTCACGTTGTTGTCCGTGTTCGCGTAGTCCACGGTCAGCGTTTTGCCGTTACCGTTAAACGTGCCGGTGAACTCCTGGCCGCTACCGCCCGCCATGCGTGTCACGGTGATGTCGTTGCCCAGCACGACGGTCTTGCCGCTGAAGATGCCCTTGTCGTTGTCAGCCAGCAGGTCGCAGAAGATGCCCCAGCCCTCGGCGGTGTGGATGGTGTACTCGGTGCCTGCGGCGTTCACGGAGATGTCAGCGGGGTCGGCCCACTCGGCGCCGATGGTGACGTCACTGGCTGGCATGGTGAACGACGTGGCGCTGCCCGAGAGCGTGACGCCCGTGGCAGTATAGCCGAGGAAGACGTAGCCCTCGCGGTGGTGGTCGAGGGTGACTGTCTCGCCGGCGGCGGCGTGATCCTTGTCGGCAGTCACGGTGCCGTGTTCTATGCTGCTGGCCACGTTGACGGGATATAGTACGGTGGAAATCAGACGAAGTCCGTCATAAAAAAAATGAGCATCTGTCACGAACTTGAGCGTCATGCTCTCGTCTGTGCTGACATGTGTGCCGATACTCCCATAAGACTTACCGTGATAGAACTTGTTTAGCAGCACCGTTCCGCTGATGTTCGCACCGTCATAGACAGAGAGTTCATCGCCAGGGTCTGAATATATGTCGCCCGTCAGCCTGATTTTGCAGCCGTCGGGAGCAGTCTGCGTGAGGATGCCGTTGCAGTTTGGACTGCACACTCGGTTCTGCCCGCCA
>JAEEGI010006996.1_pt1 | contig 25363 bp, 18 predicted proteins | sample 8958751 | NCBI WGS metagenome assembly JAEEGI01 (sample SAMN16246545, study PRJNA631951) | gut metagenome | biome: gut microbiome; feature: rumen; material: KS-attached | host: Bos | place: Iran: Karaj | collected 2018-10
CATCACTTGCTTGAACTTGTTGATGGTACCGAAAAAGATAGGACCGTTGAGTCGCTGGATGTAGATGCTGTGCTTGGCTGTGTCGGGCATGCCACCTTCGTCGTTCCATGGGCTCTCTTTGTCGAAGTTGGTCATCTCCTGGCTGCTGTAGCCCCCTTCGACCAGGTCGGAGGCACGCTTCATAAAGAGGACACAAGCTATCACCATGCCGATGCCGACGGCGGTGAGCAGGTCAACAAAGACGGTTACAAGGAAGACGACGATAAGCACGACTGCGTCGGCTCGCGGTATCTTGAAAAGGTCGCGGAACCCTTTGAAGTCGATGATGCCCCAGCCGACGGTAATCAGGATGCCGGCAAGGACGGAGAGCGGCACATACTTGACCAAGCTTCCAAGGCCGAGCATGACGGCCAGCAAGAGCAACGCATGCACCACCCCGCTGAGGCGTGTACGCCCACCTGAGCGCACGTTGACCACCGTGCGCATGGTGGCACCGGCGCCAGGAAGACCGCAGAATAGGCCGGCTACAGCGTTGCCGATACCCTGACCGATGAGTTCGCGGTTGGAGTTGTGCTTGGTTTTGGTGATGTTGTCGGCCACCACTGAGGTAAGCAACGTGTCGATGGAGCCAAGGCCGGCAAGGGTGAGGCCAGGTATGATGGCGGCCTTGAGGATGAAGAGCCAGTCGAGGCCGGCAAGGGTGACGTTGTCGTTCAGGAAGAACGGTTTTGGAAGGCCGGCGGGTATGTCGCCGATTATGCTGACGCTGCCTTTCGGGAGGAAAAGCGAAACCACAGTCATGACGATGAGTGCCACGAGGGTGGCGGGCACCTTCTTCGTGAGAAGTGGAAGAAGGGTGACTATGAGTATGGTGCCGACACCGAGGAGCAGGGCGGCGAGGGTAAAGCCCGTGGCTACAGCCGTGGGAAAGCCAGCTAAGAGCTGTATCATAGAGCCTGACCCTTTCAAGCCGACGAGTGGATAGAGCTGCTGCAGGATGATAATGACACCTATGCCACTCATAAAACCTGAAAGAACGGGATAGGGTATGTAGCGGACATATTTGCCCAACTTGATGACGCCGAAGAGTATCTGGAAGAGACCGCAGAATAAGGCTGCCATTGTCATGGAGATGAGCACAGCGGAGAGGCTACCCGACGAGGCGGCCCACGCCGACGAGACAAGGGCGGCGGAAACCACCGTCATAGGACCTGTGGGGCCTGATATCTGCGAGGGCGTGCCACCGAATATGGCGGCGAACATGCCTAACATGGTGGCACCCACCAAGCCGGCGAGGGCACCGATGGATGCAGCGTCAGGGCTGTCGATGCCACCGAAGGCTTGTATGCCAAATGCGAGGGCGAGGGGCAAGGCCACAATACCTGCCGTAAGTCCTCCGAAGAGGTCGCCTTTCAAGTTGCCGAATATTTTGTTCATAGTATTTATGCGTTTTTGTTGAGAAACTACTATAACGCACCGAACAAAGGTTTTATTATGACCGACTTTTCATCGCAACGGATGACGCAAAAGGAGTTTATGCGGAAAGAATTAATCAACAATAAGTTGTACAAAACTTTGCATACGTGAAATGTTAAATTTTGATTTTTAACAAAATAAACAGTCGCCTCCATACACTAAAAACATAAAATGTCCGTAGAGCTTTGCTAATTCAAAAAAAACTTCTATCTTTGCAAAGTCATTAAAACAAAAACAAAAAACCTAGCCTATCGAAAAGACGACTATCAGTTTTTGAATCAATAAGACATAGTTATGGACAAGAAGCTTTCCAAACTTACGGACAACGAACTGATACAAGGGTACAGGGACGGCAACAGCGATTGCTTTGAGGTGTTGCTTGCCAGGTATCAGGCAAAGGTTTACGGCTACATCTTCTCGGTGGTGAAAGATAAGGAAATTGCCGACGATGTGTTCCAAGACACCTTCCTTAAGGTGATTGTTACCATCAACTCTGGCGTTTACAAGGATGAAAACAAGTTCATCCACTGGGTCATGCGCATCGCTCACAACCTTATCGTCGATCACTACCGTCGCGGCAACAAGATGCCTATGGTGCCCAATCGTCCCGATTTCGACGTGGTTCAGAACCTGAAGCTTCAGGACGAGGATGTGGAGCACCGCATCATACGCCAACAAACCAGCGCCAACATACGCAAACTGGTGCGTATGCTGCCTCCCGAACAGCGACGTGTGGTCATCCTGCGCCACTATGGCAAGTGCGACTTCAAGGATATTGCCGCACGCACAGGCGTGAGCATCAACACCGCACTCGGCCGCATGCGCTACGCCATCATCAACCTGCGCCGCCTAGCTCAGGAAAACAACATGCACATAGAACTTTAGCCTTCTGGCTCATAACTTTTCTAAAACGACGGCGTCGCACAAGCGATGCCGTCTTGTTTTATGTCCTTTTTCCTCCTGAGGATTTCTTAAATTTTTTTCGCTACACAATAAAGAGACGCATGGTGTAGTTTTTTATGTGATTGTCTAGTACGGGAGGTGCCACCCAGCCCTTCACGATAAGACAAACCAAAACTGTAAGTCAAACCCAATCTTGCGCTTATGGAGCAATTCTACCCCCTTCAATCAAAAAGCACAAATACATCATTGAAGTCGGCCAGCGCAACGGGGCCATCCAAGCGTGTGCTCGAGGTCATCCTCGGCGCCGCCGAGGCAGAATGTAGCGTGCTGCACCGCATGAGCCAGCGTCAACGCTGCTTCCAGCAGATTCGCTTCGACTCGGTAAGGATGGAAATCTGTCTCAACTGAGACGTCCCTTTCTGACAGAAAAGCGGGAATCGCTCGTGTGCGATTCCCGCTTTCTCTTTTCCACTATGCTGCACTACTACCACCGTCCGTAATGCACCTTCTCGGGCTTCCACTTGTCCTTGGGCTTCTCGTCCAATCGCGGATAGCCGATGGGGACAACGCTGTAGGGGACCACATTGGCGGGCAGGTTTAGATGTTTCTTGATGCTGTTCATGCGGTCGGGGAAGGGATAGCATGCCGTCCAACAGGCTCCCAACCCATAGGCTTCAGCGGCCAGCAGCAGGTTCTCTGTGCAGGCTCCCATATCGTCGCGCCAGATGGCGTTGGGCGTCGTCACCGCTGGCGCATTGGGGTTGTTGCGCGGAGACCGCGTGACCGTTGTGTCGGCACAGAGCACTATAACCACCGACGACTCTTTGAACATTCGCATATTGCCGTTGCTTTCGAATATGCGGTCGTACTGCGAGGTGTCTCTCAGCACCACGAAATACCATGGCTGCACGTTCATGCCGGTGGGAGCAGCCATTGCGGCTTTAAGCAATTCGGTCACAACCTCGTCTGACACCTTCTTGTCAGAATAGGTGCGCACGCTCTTGCGCTGGTGGATGTTGTTCAGCACCGCCTTGGTATCTTTCTTCTGCGCAAAAGAGCAAGGTGCAAGCATGCTGATCAGGATGAATGTCACTAGAATTTTTTTCATAATATGCGGTTTTAAAATTGTTTGTTTGCAAATGGATTTAACTATGTCTTCCGTCTGAGTTGGTTTCTTATTCGCCCCGTCCAGGCACACTCCCTGCCAGCAAGCCGCAGGCAGCCATGATGTCCTCGCCCCGCGAGGCTCGTATGGTGCACCGTATGCCGCTTTCGTTAAGAAAGGTCATGAACTGCTGCATCTTCTCGCGTGGCGACGTGCGGAACGGGGTTCCGGGCGAAGTGTGGAACCGTATGAGGTTCACCCTGCACCACAGCGGCGTCAGCAGCTTTACCACAGCTTCGGCGTGTTTTCTGTCGTCGTTCATGCCGCCAAACATCGTGTATTCGAACGACAGGCGTCGCTGCCCGCTCCAATCGTATCTTTTCAGCATCGCCACCACCTCGGCTATCGGATAGGCTTTCTGCATTGGCATCATAGCCAGACGCTCGTCTGCGAGAGGGTTATGTAGGCTTATGGCCAGATGGCAGTCGCAATCTTTCATGAACCGCTCTATCCCGGGTTTCACCCCCACCGTGCTGACCGTGATGCGGTGTGGGCTCCAACCAAGTCCCCATGCAGACGTCAACACCTCAATCGAACGCATCACCGCCTCGTAGTTGTCGAACGGCTCGCCCATGCCCATATAGACGATGTTTGTGAGCTTTCCGAACTCGGGGATGGAGAATATCTGGTTCAATATCTCGCTGGCTGTCAAGCTGCATTTGTAACCCTGACTGCCTGTGACACAGAAGCGGCAACCCATCTTGCATCCCGCCTGACAGGAAACACAGAGTGTCGCTCTCTCTCCGTCGGGTATATATACCGTCTCAATGAAACAGCGCACCTGAGAATCGCCCTGACCTCCAACCTCGAAGACATACTTCTTCGTACCGTCGCGCGACACCTGACACTCCAGCGGCGCCTTCCGCTCAATGCTGCAAAACTCCTTCAGCCGCGACCGTACCTTAAGCGAAAGGTTCGTCATCGCGTCTATGCTGTCCACACCTTTGGCATAGAGCCAGTCACACATCTGACGCGCCGCGTACTTCGGCAGTTTTTCTGCCTCGCACAACGCCTGCAACCCAGCCAGCGACTTGCCAAAGAGGTTTTCCATCTTTACCATATCGACTCGTCGGTGCCTATGTCGGTAACTCCGGCGTCGGGCGAGTTCTTCTCTGCCTCTACCTCCGACCAGAAGTATGAGGCATCCATATCCTCCGATGTCACCGAGTTTGGCTTCTGGAAATCCCCTCTCGGAAACTTCAGGTTGTTGTCGCTATAGATTTTCTGCATCATATAGCCGAATATCGGCAACGCCTGCGCCGCTCCTTGTCCATAGGTCATGTTGCGGAAGTGTATCGACCTCAGTTCGCCTCCCGTCCAGATGGCGGTCGCCAGCTTCGGCGTGATGCCCATAAACCAGCAGTCGGAGTTGTTCTGTGTCGTTCCTGTCTTTCCTGCTATGGCTGTGGAGTATTGGTTAAGTTTGTATTTGTAGTTTAGGCGGCATCCCGTTCCACTCGACACCACTCCCTGCATCAGCGAAAGCATGAGATAGGCCGTGCGAGGACTCAGCGCCTCGTGGCGCTCGGGGGTGAACCGCGCAAGTACCTTGCCGTGCTTGTCCTCTATCCTGAGGATAAATATCGGCTCCACATACTCGCCGTTGTTGGCAAAGGTTGCCATCGCTCCAGCCATCTCGGCCACCGTTATCTCGGGCGTTCCCACCGAGATGGCCGGCACCGCGGGTATGTCGCTCTTCACGCCGAGCTTTCTCGCTATCGCTATCACCTGCTCGGGCGATCCCTGTTTCATCAGGTAGGCCGACACCCAGTTGATTGAGTTTGCCAACGCCCACTTCAGCGTCACCATTTCGCCTTCACGGGCGTGCGACGAGTTCTTCGGACACCACAGGCCTCCCCTTCCGTTGTCGAAGCACACCTCTGCGTTGGGTACCACCGTACCGGGCGTCATACCCAAATCCTGTATGGCCATCGTATAGACAAACGGCTTGAAGGTGGAGCCCACCTGCCGCAGGCTTCGCACGTTGTCGTATTTAAAGTAGCGATAGTTGATGCCACCCACGTATGCTTTGACATATCCCGTCCCTGGTTCGACCGACATCAGGCCCACATTCAGGAACCCTTTGTAGTACCGCAGCGAATCCCACGGACTCATCATCGTGTCTTTCAACCCTTTCCATGTGAATACCGACATCTGCACCTTCTTGTTGAATTCTTCCCTTATATCCGCCTCTTTCGCTCCTGCTTGTTTGCGCTGGTAATAGCGGTCGCTGTTTATCATCGCCTGCCGCAGGTATTTCTCCTGCTGATCCTTGCCGATGCCGCTGAACGGGTTGCGGTCTTTTCTGCGTGCCAGCTCTTTATCGAAAGCGGGTTGTATCTCTTCGCCCATGTGTTTCTTCACAGCATCCTCGGCGTATGCCTGTATGCGCGAATCAATCGTGGTGTATATCCTCAAACCGTCTTTGTGCACATCATACGGCGTTCCGTCGTTCTTGCGCTGGTGTTTGCACCATTCTTTCATCTCCGCTCTTACATACTCCCTGAAATAGGTGGCCAAACCGTCGTTATGGCTCTGGGGCGTATAATGCGACATGTTTATTGGTTTATCCTTCAACGCCTCGTATTCCTCGTCGGTCAGGTAGTCGTAGTGGTTCATCTGGCTCAACACCACGTTGCGGCGGTTGAGCGAGTGGTCGGGGTGCAGCACAGGCGAATAGGTTGTGGGAGCCTTCAGCAATCCCACCAACACCGCAGCTTCCTCCACCTCCAGCTCGGCCGGCGTCTTGCCGAAGAACGTCCTTGCCGCTGTCTTTATGCCGAAGGCATTGCTGCCGAAATCGACCGTGTTCAGGTACATCGTGATTATCTCTTTCTTCGAGTAGCGGTGCTCCAGCTTCACGGCCACCACCCACTCTTTGAGCTTCGAATAGACGGTGCCCAGCTTGCTCTTGCGCTCGCGTGGAAACAGATTCTTCGCCAGCTGCTGCGTGATGGTGCTTCCGCCTCCGCTGCTCCTATGCCGTCCCAATACCGTCTTGAAAAGCACCCTCACCAAGCTCCTTGTGTCTATTCCGCTATGCTTGTAGAAACGCGCGTCCTCTGTCGCTATCAACGCGTTTATCACGTTGGGCGAGATGTCCTCATACCTCACGTCTGAACGGTTCTGTATGCCTATATATCCCAGCACCACACCGTCTGACGAAATCACCTCCGACGCCTGCATGCTGTTCGGGTTCTCCAGCTCCTCAAACGAGGGCATGAACCCCAGGCATCCGGCCGAAAGCAGCACGAAAAACAATATGACTGTCAGCCAGAACCCACCGAATATGAACCATAGCGTCCTGTACAGTTTCGATTTATCTTCTTTCATAGTTTTCTCTGTGTTGGTTGGTTATCTGGATGCCGTCTCAACGTGCAATCCGATGTTCTTTATTCCTGTCACCACCGTATCTCTCATCGCATGGTTTATCTGGAACGTGTAAGTCCCCTTCATCGGGAATATCACCCTCTGGTGCAGCAGGTAGCGTCCATCGACATATCTGTTCGTTTGCCTCCCGTACCATCTTCCGTAGGCGTCTGCCAACGGGCACTCCAGCGTGTCCCTCCTCTCCACCTTGTCTGGAAACGTGGTGGTGATGAAAAGAAACAGGTTCGAGTAGGCGTAATCCTTCGCGTTCCTCACGTCTATGTAGAAGTCATACGGCGTCTGCGTGTCCTCTATGTCCACCGCAAACCTCAATTCCTCTTCCATGCTCCATCCCTCTGTGTCAACCGTGTGGTGCTTGTCGTAGAAGGTGCCCTTGGCACATCCGCTCAGCAGCACCATAGCCAGCGCCGTCAGCAGCAGGTTTCTTTTCTTTTTCATGGCTATTGGTTTGTCGAGTTGTTCTGTTCGTTCGAAGGCCTGCGGTTGCGGGGCCCTTGCTGACGATCTGATGCGTTTGGATCTCTGCGCCGCTGATCTTTGCGGTCGCCGCGGTTGTCTCTCCTGCGGTCGGGCATTCGTCCCGAGGCGTCTGCCATAGGCCTCTGCTGCGGCCTCTCGCGGCGTTGTCCCTGCGGGTCGCGCGGCTGACGGTTGTCGCGGTTGTCGCGACGCATGTTCTGTCCGCGCCTCTCCTGCCCTTGGCCGCCTGCCTTTCCGTCTTCGTCCACCACTCCGTTGCCGCCTTCGGCCATCCTTCTTATCTCTCTCTCAAACTCCGCGTCTGTCGTCTCCTGCTCAAGCGCCGACGTTGACATCAGCTCTATCTGGAAGTCCTCCATCTGCTCTGGATATTCCTGATTGCGGTTCATCTCTATTATCTTCTTCACGCTATCGGCTGGAAGCGCGTGCAGGTCGCCTTCGCCCTCGTAGGCATACCACATTATCGCCCTGAACACGTCGGTCTTCTTGTACATCGCCAACCCTTTCTTGAACCTCAGGTGCACTCCCATCTGCGGCAGTTTCTTCAGCGCATCGGCATACACCTCATACTCGAAGTTCAGACAGCATTTCAGCTTGCCGCATTGTCCGGCCAACTTCTGCGGATTCGGCAGTATCTGCTGCACCTTCGCCGCATTCGTCGAGACGGTCTTGAAGTTGGTCAGCCACGTGCAGCAGCACAACTCGCGTCCGCACGTCCCTATGCCGCCCACCTTCGCCGCCTCCTGCCTCACTCCTATCTGCTTCATCTCCACCCTCACATGGAACTCTTCGGCCAGAAGCTTTATCAGCACCCTGAAATCCACCCTCTCGTCAGCTGTGTAATAGAATATCGCCTTCCCGTGGTCGCCTTGCATCTCCACATCGTTTATCTTCATCTCCAACCCCAGGTTCTCAGCTATCTGGCGCGTCTTGAGCACCGCTGCGCGCTCTTCCTTTATGGCGCCCACCCACTTTTCTATGTCCATCGGCTTCGCCCTGCGGTACAGCTTCTTTATCGCCTCCGACTCGGGTTCTATCTTGCGCTCTTTCAGACGCAGACGGCACACCTCGCCCGTCAAACTCACTATCCCTATGTCGTGGCCGGGCGCTCCTTCCACCGCCACCAAGTCTCCTTCCGTCACGTTCAACCCGTCGGGCAGTCGGTAGAAATCCTTGCGGTTGTTCTTGAACCGCACCTCCACTATGTTGAACCCCGTCTCCTCCGGCAGCCTTATGTTGCTCATCCAGTTCGTCGTGGCCAGCTTGCTGCAGCTGTCCCGCTCCCAACGGCTCACCGGCTCGTAGCACCTCGGGCAGTGGTTGCAGCCTCTCATCAAGAAGTCGTTCTCTTCATACTTCACCCACGGAATCTCCGGCTCTGGCTCGGCGTATGGGTCTATTATGTCGTCTGGCCGCGCTCCCGACTCTGCATACACCCCCTCGTCGTCCACCTCCTTCCTGTCGCTACCGTTCTTGCGCTGGTTGCGGCGCTCCGCCTGCCTCTGCGCCTCGGCGGCTATCTCCTCGGGCGTCGCTATATAGTCTTCCTCCTCGTCGTCCACCGCACTCACCTCTTCCGGCTTCTCCGGCACCGACTCCGCACTCTCCCGGCGCAACTGCTCCTTCTCCGCCTCCTGGTGGCGGCTTTCCCTATTCGGTCTTCTTCTTTGTTCGTTTCTCATGTCTTGCGTTTTGATTATCCGCCATCCCTACTATCTGTTCTTGATGTACCTGCTCAGCTGAAACGACAGCTGCATAAGCGTCACCTTCGGGTTGGCGTTTCGTTCTATCGAAAAGAGAGCCTCACTGACGCTCTCGTATATTTGTTCCACATTCCTCGGCGTCACCATCGACGGAAACATCGCGTCAAACCGCTCGTCGCCCGTCTTCAGCGCGGCCGCCGTCCCCGACGCCGTCTCTCCGAAACAGCGCCTCATATTCTCCAGCACATACCCGAGAAACTGTTTCTGCTTCTCCCTGCCGGCTCGCGCCATTCCTTCCACCCACTTCCCCAGTTCTGCCATCTTCAGCTTGAACAGCAACCTCATCCATTCCACAAACAGCCGCTTCATCTCCTCTATCTCCTCCCCTTCGTTCCTGAGCCTCTGCGCCTCAATATAGTCGCCCTCCGCCTCCTCGGGCAGCCCTCCGTCCATTATGCGCGGCACTCGCGTCGTCTGCACCCTGCTCCTCACCGTCGCCAGCATTCGGTCGTCACTCTCCCCCACCAGCATTATCAGCGTCCCCTCATACGGCTCCTCCAACGTCTTCAGCAGCTCGTTCGCCACCTGCGTCTTTATCTGCTCGGGCCCCCACAGTATGAACACCTTCTCCCTCCCCTCATACGACTTCATCCCTACCTCCTCTATCAACTCCAAGGCATCCGCCTTCCTGTACTCCCCCTGCTTGTTCTCCGCTCCCGAATACACATACCAGTCGTTCACCTTCACATACATCCCCTTCTCTTGCAGAAACTTCACAAACTCCTCCCTATATTCCGAACACCGCGGCTTTTCCACCTTCGTCGTCGATATCGTCGGAAAATAAAGATGCACATCCGGATGCACCATCGACTCTATCTTCTTGCAACTCGGACACTCGCCGCACGAATCGGCCCTCAGCTCGCCCCCCTCGCCATAGTGCTGCCGGTTCTCGCACATCAAATACTGCACATAACCCATCGCCAACGCCAGCGTCCCATACCCCATCTTCCCCAGCATCATTTGCGCATGGCTCACCCTCCCAGCATCTATCACTTCCGTTAGCTGGTTTATCAGAACTCGTTGACCTACAATATCTTTAAAGCGCATCTCTTTTTTGTTTGAACTACAAATATACCACTTTTTATGGAATATATAATTTTTACTCACATTTCCCCATCTCCCACCCCATTCATACCCCCAAAACAAGGAACCCCAAGATGTAATTTAAACTTACCTCGGACCTACCTCAGACAAACCTTAGAGAAACCTCAGACAAACCTTGGAGAAACCTTGGAGAAACCATAGAGATAATACGTACTTGATACGATGTTAATACGTATTTGATACAGAGTTGATACGAAGTGGAAGATTATTTATTGTTGTTTATCAGTATATTGAGGCAGCGAAAAAGCCGCCTCATTTGTCACATGTATTTTCTCAATACATGCCAAAAAGCTGATATATACACCGTTGAGAAACATCATGAATATTTTTTCAACACTACAAAGATAGCAAATATTTTCTGCACCTACAAACAAAAAAATCTTAAAAAATCTATCTTTCCCTTCATCCCCGAAATCCCCTTTCTCTCAGCCTTTTCTGCAAATTCTCCTCTCTTCGCGAAAATTTTGATATATTTGCACTGAAAATTTCACACCGATAATCACATGAAGTTTCTCAAAACCTTCGTCCGACACAAACTGCGCGACCACAACTACCGCCATCTCCAGCGCCTCAACGATGTCCAATACAAGGAGGTTATGCAACATAACTCCATCCCCGACTCTCCCTGCGAGGGCGAAGCCGAATGGCTATCATATTGGCAGCGTTTCGGTGTCAAAGTCAGCCCTCGTCAATATCGCGTCTTCCATCACTACATCGGCTCCAACCCTCACTTCGTGCCCGAGGAGGTTTGCAACTGCTTCATCGAACCGGTCCTCTGCCCCGAAGAGCTGCGCGGCCCCTATCTCGACAAGAACATCTTCGACCGCCTTCTCCCTCAAGGCTTTCTCCCTCCCACCGTCTGCCGCCGTATTGACGGGCACTTCTACGATAGCGAATACCGACACCTCGTCCTGGACGACTCCAAACTTCGCTCTCTCCTCGACGGCCATTCTGCCGTGATTGTGAAACCATCATACAACTCCACTCAAGGCGACGGCATAGAACTCTTCCAACCCAGCGACAACGGCCATTGGTTCGCATCATCCGACCACAATCCGCTGACCGTCTCTCTCCTCACAAATCGCTGGAAAGGTGACTTCATCATGCAGCAAGCCGTACGCCAAAGCGCCTTCACCGCTCAGTTCAACCCCTCCTCCGTCAACACCGTCCGCCTCGCAGTTTACCGCTCCGTCGCCGACGACCGCTGTCATTTACTCGGCTCCATCTTGCGCATCGGCGGCGACGGTAGCCTCGTTGACAATGTCCACATGGGCGGTCGCTTCGTCGGCATAAAACCTGACGGTTCTCTTGACGACACTCTGTTCACCCAGCATGCCGAACCATCGCCGCTACTGCAAGCCTATCCGCATCTGCAATCCCTTCACATACCCGAATGGGAGGCCATTGTCGCCTTCGGCAAGGATGTATGCTCTCGCTTACCACACCACCGCCTGCTGGCTCTCGACATCGCCTTGGACTCCAATGACAAACCCTGCCTGTTGGAGTTCAACATCCAGTTCTTCAGCACTTGGTTCTTCCAATACACATCTGGTTCCGCTTTTGGCGACTATGCCGACGAGATTGTCGAATACTGCCTGCTTAACAACCCCACACGCATCCTGCGTTACTGATATATCCCTTAATCTTTGTAACTTTGCACCCCGAATCCAACCGACGTTTCCAATGCACCTCACCATTGACTATCCCTGGTATTTCTACCTTCTCTGCCTTGTGGCGGGCGCTCTCTTTGCCGCCCTTCTCTACTATATCCCCTTCGGCCAGCGGCGTCCGCAGCTGCCTGAACGTGTACGACTCATTCTCGCCATATTGCGCTTCCTGTCGGTTTCGCTTGTAAGCTTCCTTCTCCTCTCTCCGCTCGTCACTCACATCCGCCACGAAAAAGAAAAGCCGCTCGTCATCATCGCTCAAGACAACTCCCGTTCCATCAGCCTCACCGCCGACTCCTCATTCTATCGCTCCGACTACCTCCCTTCTCTCAACCGGCTCCGCTCTCACCTCTCCCGCAACTACGAGGTCCTCTCCTACTCTTTCGGACAATCCGTTTCCGAACCCTCTGCCGGCGACATCAAGCCTTCCTTCTCCGAATCGCAAACCGACCTCGCCGCCGTCCTCAACCATATTTCCGAACTCTATGAAGGCTCCAACCTCGGTGCCGTCATCCTCGCCTCCGACGGCATCTACAACCACGGCCTCAACCCGCTCACCGCAGCTCGGCGGATCCCCTGCCCCATCTATACTGTCGCCCTCGGCGACACCACCGTCTTGCGCGACGCTCGCATCTCTCATGTCCGCTGCAACCGCGAGGTCTCGCTCTCTCGTAAATTCCCCGTCGAAGTGACCGTAGTGGCCAACCGCCTCAAAGGGCAGCGTGCCTCTCTCTCCGTCTCTCATGACGGCAAAAAAATCTATTCACAGGAGATTGACTACTCTTCCGACCGCTTCTCCTCCTCTATCTCTTTCCTGCTCCTCGCCGACCGCCCAGGTCTCCAAACCTATTCCATTTCCCTCTCAGCTGCCGACGGCGAACACTCCGTCTCCAACAACTCCTTCTCTCTCCATGTCCGCGTCCTCGACCAGCGTCAGCACGTCGCTCTCGTCGCCGCTGCCCCTCACCCCGATGTGGCCGCTCTGCGGCGCGCACTCGAAGCCAACGATGGCATAGACGTCTCCGTCCTCTCCCCCGACGAATTCTTGAAACAACTGAACTCCAACCAAACAAACAATCACCCCTTCGACCTCGCCATCCTCCACCAGATTCCCTCTGCCGGCACCGCTGCCATCCCTCCCGCTCTCCAGCAGCTCGACATACCGGCTCTCTACATCCTCGGCTCTGCCACCGACCTCGATGCCTTCAACGCTCTCCATACCGGCGTCTCCATCAATACCTCTCTACGCAGCTCTGTCGATGCCGTCGCCGCTCCCAATCCCTCTTTCGCTTCCTTCTCCCTCGACGCCGCCTTGCTCGACGCCGTCTCTCAGCAACCTCCTCTCCAGGCTCCTTTCGGCAACTACGATGTCTCCCCCTCCGTCCAGACGCTTTTCTTCTCTCGTATTGGCAACATCACATCCGACATACCTCTCTTCGCCGTCTCCTCCGCCTCTTCCCGCTCTGCCTTCATCTTCGGCGAAGGTATCTGGCGCTGGCGTCTTCACGACCTCTCTAAAAACGGCCGCTCGCTCTTCTTCGACCAGCTCGTCTCTCAACTCGTCCGCTTCGTATGCTCCAACTCAACATCCAAACGCCTCCGCGTCTCCGTCCCCGACATCGTCCGCCACGACGACCACGTCCTCCTCTCTGCCGAGCTGCTCGACGACAACCTCGAACCCACCAACACCCCCGACGTAAAACTCTCTCTCAAACCTCTGTCTCAAACCGACAATCCCGAAAGCAAGCAATCGGCCAATCCTGTCGAATACCTCTTCAGCCGTCGCGCCTCTTCCTACCGTCTCGACCTCGGCTTCCTCCCCGAGGGGCGCTACTCCTTCCATGCCTCCACCTCATTGGCTGGCAAAAACTACTCTGACGACGGCATCTTCATTGTCTCCAAATCCGACATCGAAAGCGCCTCTATCACTGCCGACCACGCTCTCTTGCGTACCATCTCCTCCGAAACGGGAGCTCTCCTCGCCTATCCCTCTCAACTCGACAGCATCGAGTCTTGGCTCCTCTCTCGTTCCGACCTCAAGACCGTCATCCACTCCCATGCCGTCAACCATTCCCTGGCCTCGCTCTGGTGGGTGCTCCTCGTGATTCTCCTTCTCTTCTCTGCCGAATGGGTCATCCGCAAGTTCCACTCCGAAATCTAATCCCGCTGCCATGAAATCCCGCCTCCTCAAGCCTCTCGCCACCCTCCTCTCCGGAAGCGTCCTGGCTCAGGGCATCACGCTGCTTTCCTACCTTATCCTCACTCGCATTTACTCTCCTGCCGACTTCGGCGTTTTCAATATCTTCTACAGCTACATCGAGGTTCTCATCATCCTCTCCACATGCAAGTACGAGCTCGCTCCCGTCATCGCCGACTCCGACCGCGAGGCTTCCGCCATCTATCGCTTCTCACTGAAGCTCAACACCACAGTTTCTCTCTCCATCTTTGTCATCATCATCATACTCAATCTCTTCCATTGTCTCCCGGGCAAACTGCTATCCATCGGATGGATCACTGTCCTCATCCCCTTCATGGTCTTCTTCTGCGGCACAACAAGGGTCTATGCCGCTCTCTTCAACCGTTTCAGAAAATTCAGCCAAATTGTATGGTCCGACACCTCCATATCCGCCGGCGGTGCTCTCCTCAAGATTGCCCTCGGCTTCCTGCGTCCTCTCCACTTCATTGGTCTCCCCTTGGGCACCGTACTCGGTCAAGCCGCTGGCAACATCAACTATCTCATCAATCTCCATAAACTCCCCTTGCAAAAAGACGTATCCCGTGACGAATGCCTCGCCGCAGCTCGCAAGTTCCGCAAGTTCCCTCTCTTCACCGCTCCAAAAGATTTCATCGACTCTCTCTCTAGCAACCTCCCTTTCATCTGGCTCGCTACCGCCATCGCCGTTCCCGACTCTCAGATAGGGCTCTACGGGCTCGCTCTCACCTTCACCTTCCGTCCCGTCAACGTCTTCAACATCGCTGCCGAGCGTGTTCTCTACGTCGAAATAGACGAGCGCCTGCACAACCGCATGCCTCTCGGCCATCTCATAACTCGCTTCGCCCTTACCGTGAGCCTCGCCTCTCTCCCTGTCTTCGCTCTCCTCTATCTCTATGCCGAGCCTCTCTTCAGCTTCGTCTTCGGCTCCAAATGGGCTGGCTCCGCACCCTTCTTCCACGCTCTCCTGCCCTGGATGTGGATTCTCCTTGCCGCCAATTCTCTCCTCGCCATACCTTACGCCCTCTCCAAGCAACAGGGCGAGTTCTACTTCTCTCTCGTCTCTCTTCTCCTCCGAGTCCTTGCTCTCTCCATCGGCATTTTGCGCAAAGACTTCCTCCTCGCCATCCAGCTCTACGCCGCCGCCAGCTCGCTGGTCATCATTCTACGCCTCGTATGGTACGGCCGCCTGCTGCACCGCCACGACCAATCCTTACGCCAATAACATTCAATTGCATGAAACAGCTGACAATCCTCCTCGCCGTCGTCATCGCCCTTCCGGCCCTGTCACAAACCAAATTACCCAAAAACGCCAACCGCTTCGTCTATCAGCAGGTTGAATACGGCGAATCAATCGACACCTCGTTCATCACCGTTATCCGCAACGGCAACAGCATCGAAATACAATCCGCCAACCCCGAAGGGACACTTATCCCAGGATATGCCTCCGAGAGCACATACGTTGACTACGACGCCGACAGCATCACCGTAGTCGCCACTTTCGCCGACGGCACCTCATACTATTACCGCCGAGGTCTGGCGCGCAACGACATAGAGTGGACCGTCGAAGGCACACAGCACAAATGTTCCATCAACAGCAACTCGCTCGTATTCGACATGGACGAATCGAGCAACATCAACGTCAACCCACTGCCCCACTACGGCCTCGCACACGGTGTTCTGCGCTCCTTCTCACGCAACGGCCAGATGCTCCTGAAACTGGTCAAAGCGGAATACAACAAAAAAATTAAACCTCAAAATACGGAATTCGTAATTCAAAATTCGACCCGCGTCTCCCCCCGCGAACTCGACCGCATCAAGAAAGAGCGGCTGGTTATCACCACCCGCGTCTTCGACCACGAGCAGTTGTGCTGGGGCAAGGAGAACGCCCATATCAACGGCGGCATTAAAGACATACCATACGACACCGTTCTCCACTATGCCGGAGGCACCCTTATACTCAAGCGAGTCGATTTGCCACGGCTGCCAGGTCACTACCAGCATTTTGTAGAGCTACACCAGCAAAGCAACGGCGACGCCTACGACCGGACAGGGTCCGTATTTGTCATCTACCCCAACTGCAATCCGACGTTTTTCGACGGCATCAACAACCACCCCGACTCGCTACCCATCTTCACTGGCCGCGACGGACAGCGTTATCAGGGCATAAGCATCGTGCAGAACTCAGACACCTATTACGAGCCACCTATCGAACTGGTGCGATTCTTCACCCCATTCGGCGTGGGTCATTTCAACGAGCGCATGAAAGACTTCGGTATCGACTGGCGGCCCGAGACCTATTACCGTCAGGAAATCACAGACCTGTATCGCGGCGGCACCGTATATATAGGCGCGTGGATTGGCAACTACGACCGCGGCGGACATCTGCTGACTATGGACATCAAGTCCTACCCCAACGACTACGGGTTCAACCTCAACGATATTCCTCCTCAGCTGATTTCACTCTTCAACACCTGCAACGTGCTGGAGATGGCGGGGCAGAACTATGGCAAACTCTTTGCCACCGACTCACTGACCTGCACCTTCACCGTCCCGTTCAAGAACCCCGTCTCGGCCAAACTCCGCTACATCAGCACAGGCCACGGCGGCTGGGACGGCGGCGACGAGTTTGTACCCAAGACCAACACCATACTTATCGACGGCAAACCCGTATTCACACACACACCCTGGCGTCAGGACTGCGGCTGCTACCGCGACCTCAACCCTGTGAGCGGCAATTTCTGGAACGGCCTCTCCAGCAGCGACTACTCCCGCTCAGGCTGGTGCCCCGGAACTGCCACCCAGCCCGTCTATTTCGACCTTAGCCCATGGGCCGATGGCAAACCGCACACCCTCACCGTCGCCATTCCACAGGGAGAATCGGTAGAAGGCATGTTCAGCCACTGGTCGGTCAGCGGCTGCCTCATACTGGAATACAACGAATAAAACTATTGGTACTGCGGGGCAAAGGCCTGCATATACGGCCTCACCTCCTCAGGCGCGGCTTCGGTCATTGCCTGCCATTGGCGCTCCACAAGCTCGTCCTTCGGCCAGTAGTGGTAGCCGCTGAGTATCTCCTCGTCTATGCGGTGCGCCACAAGCTGGTAGTACTCTTTGTTTGAAAGCCCTTCAGGACATCCAAGGTCGATGGCAGGGTGGAAACTGTAATGTACATGCCCTTTGTTCTGCAATATGCTGCCGAGCATCTGCTCCATATAGTTCTCCTCAAGCGTCGCCTCCGGATGGTCAAGATGCCACAGATGTCGCGCCTTGTACGCAGCGTTGGGCTCCAACTCGTATGTAATCGTCACTGGCACTATACGATAGTCGGCTATTGAGCCTGTCATGCTGAGCATGTGTATTATCGACGGGTCTGTCTTGTCTATCCTGTCCTTGGTGCGTCCGTTCCTCTGCGCTATCCATACCGACGAACCTCGTCCGTCAGCTGCCGCAAGCGACTGTCTCAACTCTCCGCTTATCTGCATCATCTGCTCTCCAAATCCGCGCTTCGATCCTCCTCGCCCAATGGCTATAATCTTGTTGCAGAGCGCTATATCCGTCACAAACTCGTTGACATATAGGTTTGTGCCCGCAATAATCTGCGACGTCTCAAACCCGTTTTCAAGCAGTATGACCTGCATAAAATAGGCGTCCAACACTATGTCCCTATGGTTGGAGATGAACAGCGTCGGCTTGTGGGTGAGGTTCTCGAGACCCGAAAAAGTAAACCCTCGTGCTGTTCGCTGAAGCACCACATGTGCCAGCGGTATCATGATATCCCGCTGGAATTCCAACACCGTCTGCAATCCAGCTATCTTCTTCGACAGATAGTCCGATGCCTTCTCTGGATAAGCCCACCGCGAAACCACACGCACATTCTCCGACTGCGAGAGTCGGACAAACGCGTCATGTATTTCCGGGTTATCCATCATTCAAACTGCAGAATATGGTCGGTCGGCGATCCGTCAAGCAGTATGTCGCAGACCGTCTGCGCTATCGGTAGCTTGGCGCCTTCTCTTATCTGGTCGAAACTCTGTGCCGCATAGTACCCTTCCGGTATCATGGGCATCTGCTCAAGCGCGGTCTTCACATCTATCCCCTGGCCTATCATGCGTCCCAGCGTGAAGTTCCTGCTGAGCTCCGAATAACAAGTGGCCAGCAAGTCTGCCACCGCATTTTCGTCAAACTTGGCGGCTCTCGTAACCTCTTTCAGAATGGCCGCCACCAGCATTCCTGTGCAGTTGTCGCCTCCTCCGATTCCTCGGCATATTCCCACGGCCACCGCATATATGTTCTTCAACGTGGCTGCTCTCTCCAGACGGTGCATGTCGCTTGATGGGGTGCATCGCATCACCGTCGAGCGCAGCATCGCACACACCTGTTTGGTCAGTTCTCTGTTGGGGCTGGCCACCGTCAGCGCTCCCATCTGCCCGCGCGACACCTCCTCGGCATGCGACGGACCGCCTATGACACACAGGCGCTCCTCGCCCACATTGAATCGCTCTTTCAGGAAGGTGGTTACCGATTGATGTGTCTCTGGCAGAAAGCCTTTCACTGCCGAGATTACGTTCTTGCCGTCAAAAACATGTGCATCCAGCGGCGATAGCAACTCATAAAGAAACGGCGAAGGCACTGCCAGCAAGATGTCGTCCGAAGCTTCTATAGCTTCTGTGATGGGACGTCCGTCTTTACGTTTCCACCAACACAATTCAACTCCGTGTTCTCTAATCAACCTCTCTATTTCTGTGGCCCAACTGCCACTGCCGATAAGTGATATTTTCATGTTTGTTCTTTTACGGACACAGGCTTTAACTCTCTGACTTCATGTTAGTAATGGCGTGAATTTAAGCGAGCTGTCGGTTTACACCTATGCCATATACGGTTTGCAAAAGTACTAATAAATTTTAAAAATAGTTAAAAAAGCCTCCAGAATTGTGAACGTGTAGACTCAACAACCAAGTGCAACGCTGTTGTGCAAATATAGCATAAATTTATATTTTGGTGTAAGGAAGTTCAAAAGTTTTCTGGGGCGGAGGTTGATTTCGGCCTGAACAAAGGATATGTATTCGGCGGAGAGAGTGGAGAGTATGGTGTTCTTTGGGATAAACTGACGTATAAGTTTGTTTGTGTTCTCGATAAGGCCTTTCTCCCAGGAGCTGTAGGGGTGAGCGAAGTAAACGTGACAGTGTAGTTTTCTGGCGATGTATTCGTGTTCGGCAAACTCCGTTCCGTTGTCGGTTGTGATTGTGTGGACAAAGAACTCATAGGGACGCAGCATTGCGACCACAACTCTGGCCACCGCCTTGGCATTCTTGCCCTTTGGGCAATAGGCCATCAGCATCTTCCTACTTAGGCGTTCCACGAGAGTCACGATGACCCCTTTGCCGCACGGCCCGACGATAGTATCCATCTCCCAGTCGCCAAAGCGCTGACGGCGTGACACTATTTCCGGACGCTGCTCGATGCTCACCCTGTTCCTTATTGGGATAGGGTTGTTCACAGGTCGTCGTCGGTGCTTGAGACTGTGCGGCAGGTTTTTGTACAATACTCCCCCATCCGCCTTGTCCTGGCGCACAAGGTGGTAGATCCATTCCGCAGACACGCATTCTCTCCCATGCCTCTTCATATGCCCGACTATCGTTTCGGGCGACCATTTGCGCCTCAGCAACTCGATTATGTCGTTAGTCATCTCGTGTGTCATCTTTCTTGGACGGTGGCTGCGGGCTGAACTCATGCTTGCGAACATCTCGGCATCCTTCAGGACATATCTGCCGACAGAGTTGGAGTTGCGTTTTATTTCTCGGCTCACGGTTGATTTTGAGACCCCTATAAGCCTTGCGATTTCACTTTTCGTCTTGTTTTCTTTCAGACACACGGAAATTGTGTATCTTTGCTCGTGGGTTAGATGGTTGTATTTTTTCATTTCAACACAAAGGTAATCATTTTTCCCGGATTGTGCCGATTATTTTCGGCACTTTCTTTTTACCTAGTGTTGCACTTACAAGTTGAATTTAAGACGCAGAATTGTGAATAGCCCTCGCGTATATACTTTGTTTTTGCCACTTCCAGAAATCTCATGGTAATTCCTCAATACCCCTCATACGCGAAAAATATATTGCAAGGCGTAGTGATGCACATGTCGTAAGGAAATAGGCTCCCGCCTGAATCCATAGCGTCAGGTAGTATGGTTTCACAACGTCAAGGGTTGCCCCCATCGAATTGATTGCTATAAATCCCTGTATTCCTGGCGTGGATGGAAACAGATTTGCAAAGGCGTGCCAAAAACCAGGCATATTGCACTGCGGCCAGATTGCTCCCGAGGCGAATATCAGCACAACACTGAAGAATATGCAACAGATAACGCCTGTATCTCGTTCTCTGACAAACGCTCCTATAGTCATACAGAAATAGATGGTGGCCAACAGGAACGGCAACAAGAACAGTATTAAGTTGTTAATGTTTCCGATATGTGGCAGTCCGAACCATCGCGGCATGAGCACCAAGTCAATGGCACAAAGGGGGATATAAATCATCAAATAAGCGAGCGAGCGTCCGAATGTGACACGATGGATGTGATGATAACGCAAGTGGCGCGGTATTCTTGCCACCACCTTCTTGTCTTCTCGCTTTGTTCCAAAAAGTATGCTGATGCCAAGAAACATCGTCTGATGCAGCACCAATACCAACAACGCAGGAACAAGGAATGAATTGAATCCTCCCGCTGGCGAATAAAGCTTTACGTCGTCGTAGCCTATTGGTGTAACCAGATCATTGGCCTGTTCTCCGGTGATGCCTGTCTTCGAGTACCTTGCCAACTGCACATCTCGCATCTCATCCACCAGCACCGCACTGGCACCGGAATACACACTGCGGTAGTACAGAAAACTGCTCATGTCACAGAACAGGCAAGCCCTAGCTGTCTTTATCTCCGCCATGCGCGTTCCGTAATCTTTTGGGAAAAAGAGTATGCCGTGTATTTTACGGTCCTTCATCAGCTGCTTTGCCTCCTCTAGGGAGCAGCATCTATAGTCCACGTTGACTTCCGGTGTGGCATCGAACTTATGGGCAAAACGACGACTGTCTTCACTGTTTGATTGATCAACCACCGCTACCGATACGTTGCGCACCTGTTCGTTCTTGTAAATGGCAGCAAAAATGAACGGATACAACAGAGTTGCCACAAAGAAGATGAGCAACACCCCTCCGTCAGTGAAAATACTACGCAATTCTATCGTGAACACATCCCAGACATCTTTGAGATAGTTGAATAGTCCAAGCCTTGCAGATGTCTCGGTATATTCACGGGCATCATCAACTTCATGTGTTTCCTGACATGCTGCCTCTTTCGGCTGTCTGACCATCAGTATCCCACCTATGATGCCAGGGATAAGCATAATCAACAATGCCACAAGATGCGGCCATATATGGCTGAAGCCTGTCCCAAACATAGCCACATCACTATAGGTCAAATAATAATGCCTCAATGGGAAAATATGCGCCAGTGCCTGTAATGGTGCTGGCATAGCATCTACCGGATACGAGAAACCCGACATTGAGAACGAAAGTGCCCCATAGATGGCTCCAATGCAAACCGACATGTGCTGCTGCGGTATCAATGCTGCCAGAAATACTCCCATCGACTGTGCTGCCATTATCAACAACACCGACGCCAGCACTAGCCACCAAAAGTTACCCAATATGACAAAACCTCCAGGACCGAAAAAGATAATGTTGCCTATAATCGTCAACAGTGTGAACCATACGGTATATGGCATCATTTTCCCCAATATGGATGCCAACGAGTTGCGGCCCGATGCAAGCCACTCGGCCATTGTGCGTTCCTTGCGTTCCCTCCCTATTTCGTATATCATAAGCAGCATGACCATCAGCGCCACTATTCCCGGAAGGATTGTTGTCAGCACGTATGGCTGATAGTTCGCCATCGGGTTGCTGATAAGGTGCGTGTCGAGCTCTATGGGCTGTATCATTCCCATGATACGTTCGTTGTCAAGGCCTTTCTTGCGCAACACCTCCCGCTGCACCGCAGCCGCCGAAAGTTTGCCTATGGTGGCTAGAGTTTTGTAACTCAATGAGCCTGCGAGCAGATAGCTGTTGTTAGCATAGAGTGCCATGTGCGGAGATTTGAAGTCCAACACATTGGCGTATGTGCCTTCTGGTATTTCCAGAAACGCATATATCTGCTGACCCTGCATCGCCCTGCGCGCCTGATGATGGTTGTCGTAAACGGCCACCACTTTCACTCCCTGGGTGGCATCCACTTCATGACAGAGCCGCCTCGACAGATAGCTGCCGTCATGGTCAACTATCGCTATGGGCAGTTCTTCCGGCTGCCCCTCCCGCATCATCGTTATAAAGAAGACATAACTGAACACCACCCCCAACGTCATCAGAATGAGGTAACGCGGGCGGGCAGCAATACGTTGTAGTTCTCTAAGAAGCGTTTTGAGCATTGATTACTTTTACCTTGGAACTTACAAATTAACCCTTTATTATCACCGTCATTCCAGGCCGCAGGTCTGTTATATGCTCCACCGGCACAAGCTTCACGTCGAAACTCTTCACATCATACTGGCCTGTCATCTTGGTGGCTCGCCACGTTGCATAGCTTGCCATCGCCTTAAGCTGTGTCACCTTCGCCTTGTATCTCTGTTCCCCGAGGGCTGGTATGTTAACTTCCACCTCGGCTCCAACCTTAAGGTCCTTGAGCATATCCTCCCGCACACTGAAAGTGAACCACACGTCACTCATATCCAACACACTCATCACTGGCGATCCTGTTCCCGCCAGCTCTCCTCGCTTGGGATATATCTCCACCACCTCACCGTTGCATGGAGCCAAAAGGTATCGCGAGTCTATATAACTCTGCACCTCACTCACTGCACCACTGGCTTGTGCTACAAGTGCCTGTGCTGCCATCTTGTCCTCATTCTGGGCTCCTTCCATGGCCATGTCATACTGTTGCTTGGCTGCGTTTGCCGTAGCCACCGCCGCCTTGTACTGCGCCTCCACCTCATCGCGTTTCTGCGCTGAGACCACATTTTTCTCATAAAGTGCCTGTACCCTGTCGTACGATTTCTTGGCTATATCCACTCCAACCTGTGCCTTCTGCCACATCTCGTATGCCGATGCCACCTGCTGCTGTCTGGCTCCGTTCTGCGCCTTCACGCTCTGTGCCGTGGCGGCGTTTCGTGCAGCCTTAGCTTGCATCATCTTGGCATCCACCTCAGGACTGCTCACAAATGCCAGAGTATCTCCTGTCTTCACCGTCTGTCCCTCTTCCACAAATATTGTGTCTATACGTCCGGGTACCTTGTTAGCCACTCGGTATTCACTTGCCATTACCTCTCCCATCAGCACTTCAGGTTCAGGACGTATGGCAAACAATCCTATCAACGCAATAATCGCTACCACAACGATTACCACTCCTATTCCTATCCAAAGACTTTTCGTGTTGTTCTTCATATCCGTATTGTTTATATTTCGGTTTTCATTTTTTTACATTCCCAGTGCCTGTTTCAGGTACAGCCTGTCCATCTTTATCTCTATTTCGGCATCAATTATCTCACTTCTTGCCGAAAGCCAAGACGTCTGCGCTGCCATAAGGTCGCTCGACCCTATCACGCCTGCCTTGAACGACTCGTTCGCCATTCTAAGTGTCTCTTCTGCGTATGCTCCGTTAGACTCTGCCTCTGCCAGCTTGCGTTCGGCCACCTGCAGTTCGAAGTTCAGCTTGTTCACCTGCAGCGTTATCCTCTCTTCCGCTTCCGCTATCTGGTAGCCTATCTCTCTCCTTTTGTGCTTCGCAGCCTTTACCGCATAGCAAGCACCGGCATCAACCAACGGTATATTAGCTGCCACACCTACCGAGAACATTCCGTCCCAAGTTTTCTGGTATCCGTTGAACATATTGGGGTTGCTCACTCCGTATGAGCCTGTTACCACAATATTGGGCTGCAACTGTGAGGCTGCCACCCTCACACCTTCCCGTGCCAGGCTGTCTCCTATGCGGAGCATCCTCAACTCTCGCCTGCGGCTTAGCACTGCCTGCATATCTATAGAGTCTCCTGACCACATCTGTTGTCCTCCATCCGTTGTCTGCCCACTGTCCACATCTATGTCCACCACATCAATATCCCTGTCAAGCGGCAATCCACATAGCTGACAGAGGACCATCTTCGAAAGCGTCAGTCCTGTCGTGGCCTTGGTAAGGTTCATCTTGGCTTCGTTAAGTTTCACCCTTACCTTAGCCACATCACCCTGCGTAGCCACCTCCACCTCTGCCATCGCTGTCACATCGTCACTCAATTGACTCAGCAGGTTGTAGTACTCCTGAGCCAGCTTCTGCTTGTGTTTCACCGACACCACTCGCCAATAGGCCTCATCCACTTGCTGCTGCAGTTTCTCCTTCTCCGAATCCATCTCTATTCCCGCCAGTTCTCGTGTCAGTTTGGCTGCCTTATAGGCCGCTATCAGTTTTCCTCCCAGATAGATCGGCTGGCTCAGCGTAACAGATCCTGCATATATTTGACGTAGGTCGAATTCCATCGCACTAGTTATTTCGTGTCCCACGTCGTTCAGTTCAGACCCCATTCGACCTTCGTGCAACCTGTCTCTGAAATCCTGTTCCAGCGTGGCGTTCGAGACACCAGTGGCGTCATGCACATAGTCTATCACCGCATCAGCCACCATGTCCTGCGCACTGGTTCCCATGTTGTTAATCTTGTCTTTCTGCTCGTCGCTCAAAAGCGAGATGCTTTTTTCGTTCCACGTAAAGGCTCCGTTGGCTGACAACTTCGGGAAAAACTGGCTCAACGCCATCTTCCTCAAATCCTCTGCTCCGGCCTCCTTCTCTCCAGCCATCTTTAATGTGTTGCTGTTCTGCATTGCCATTGATCGGCACTCCTCCAGCGTCAACATTTGCTGTGCATAACAACTTGTTCCCATACATATCGTGGCGCCCACTATTGCCACTGTCTTGCAGATATTCTTCAAATTCATATATCTTTTTTTTCAAATATTGCCTAGAGCGCAATCATTATACCAACATGGCACGCTGTGATACATCCGAGTATCAGCGCATCTATATTTTTCTTAAGAAGTCCGTCGAGATATCTGTGGATAATGCTGCGTGTCACATCATCATCTATCCAACCCTCCTCCACAAGAGGCACAAAGAGAGGAC
>JAEEGI010006999.1_pt1 | contig 25357 bp, 25 predicted proteins | sample 8958751 | NCBI WGS metagenome assembly JAEEGI01 (sample SAMN16246545, study PRJNA631951) | gut metagenome | biome: gut microbiome; feature: rumen; material: KS-attached | host: Bos | place: Iran: Karaj | collected 2018-10
CATCGTATCGGAAACGATGGCTCCCAGCATGAGACCGGCCAGATCCTTTTCCGGGATGATGCCGGCATCGAAAAATTTATTGGCGATGATCGTCGCCGTCGCACCGACCGGCTGGGTCGTGATGTTGATCGGATTATCGGAACGGAAACCGCCGAACCGGTGGTGATCCACGATCTCCAGGACGACGCCGTCATCGATATCGTCGACCGTCTGCTTCTTTTCGTTGTGGTCGACCAGGATGAACTGCTTCTTCTGATAATTGAAAAGGTGGTAACGGGAGATCGCACCCACGACCTTGCCCTCGTTATCCAGGACCGGATAGGATCTGTGACGGGACTTGGCGATCTTCTTGGAAGCCTCATCGATCGTATCGTTGATATTGAAGTAGTCGATCTTCTCCGTCGGGATCATGATATGCTCGATCGAAGGCGTCTGATAGATCAGACGGGTGATGGACAGAGGTGTCAGCTCCGTCGTCACGATGGTCGCCTCCGCATCCCTGGCCATGGACAGGATGTGCTTGGAGATCGGCGAAGAGGTGCACACCACCAGCATCGTCGCGCCCAGTTCCAGACAGTACTGCATCTTGTCGTCTTCATTCCTCAGAAGGACGATGCTGTCATCCTCCACATTCGACTTCAGGCTCGGGAACATGTGCATCTTGCCGGAAAGCTTGTGCGTCCCCCTCAGGACCAGCGTCCCATCCAGGATCTTGACGATGTCATCGATCTCGATCGCGGAAATGATGTGTTCCAGTTCCTCATCCGCTTTCGTCCACATGTAAGTCAGATCATCCAGTGTCACGATGCCCTCGAGGTGCTTGCGCTTGTTGACGACGATGAGACCTCTGTTCTTGAGCTTCATGACCCTGTCGAGCGCCTCCTTCATCGTGATCTCCTTGTTGACCATCGAAGCCTTATCCATATCGATCTCTCTCAGGATCGCCTTGGCCGTATAGACGCGCTTCGGATCCTCGAATCCGAACCTCTCCAGAAGATACTCTGTCTCGGAACTCACCGAACCGATGCGGCCTGCCACCGCATTGACGCCCTGCAGCTTCTTGAACTGCGCATAGGCGATCGCCGAAACGATCGCATCCGTGTCCGGATTCTTGTGACCTATGACATAGATCGGGTTTTTCATTTCAAAGCCTCCATTATTTCTCCGATGCTGATGGGGCCTTCCCTCAGCACATTTATCTCATCTGCGCTCAGATCGACGATCGTACTGGCGCTCTCGCCTCTGGCATCCTCGCAGACGATGCCATCGATCTTTCCATCCATCGCAGACAGCACATCTTCCCATTTCAAAAGCGATCCATCCCCTGATATGTTGGCACTGGTCACCATCAGCGGCTCGCCCAGCTCTTCGATCAGACCCAGTATGAGATCATCATCAGGCACCCTGATGCCGATCGTCTCCCTGCCCATCGTCACGAAATCAGGAACGCACTCCCTCTTTCTCATGACCAGCGTCAAAGGACCCGGCACGAAAGCGGAGATGACCTTCTCAGCTTTTTCAGAAACGAAAGCCTCTTTCCTGATCATCTCTAAGGAATCGCACATCATCGGCAGCGGCTTGTCAAAAGAACGACCCTTGGCCGCATAGACCTTATCCATCGCCTCCTTATCGGCGATGCAAGCCAGTCCAAAGACCGTATCCGTAGGAAAAGCCAGCAGGCCTTTCCTTTTCAGAAGATCGATCATCTCATCCTTATCTGATTTACTGAATCTGCGTGTCTTCACACTTTCATTATACTTGACCCGTTAAGAAAAATGCCCTGTTTCTGCAATATAATATAGATGAAAGAAGGGACACATCATATGCAGATCAAACTGGAAGAAGTCATCGAAGCGATCGACAGCACAGATACCGATACCAACTATTTTTACTACATTCCCGAAGAAAGGATCATCGAAGCCGACGACTCCATCAAAGAGAAGTACCTGATCCCTCTTCCCACCCACAAACAGATCGACGACTACGGCACGATGAAAGCCTTCATCGAAAGTCTGGATGACTCCGAAGCCAAAGGATGGCTCGAAGAAGCCATCAAAGGAGCCGGTGCCTTCCGCCGTTTCCGTTCCACCCTGGACAGATTCGCCATGACCGAGCGATGGTACGACTTCCGCGATGAAGTCCATGAGAACATCGCCATCGACTGGTGCGAATACTACGGCATCGAATATCTGGAAGACAGGCCTTTCGCCAAACCGGTCCAGACAGCAAGCGCACCTGAAGCGAAGATCCAGAAGAAACACAATCTGCGCTTCATCACCATCGACAAAGACAACGCCTATTCACTGGCCTACCTCGTCGTCGAATTCCGCAAGAGCCTGCACAGCCTCAGAAACAGCGACACCGTGATCGACGTCGATGAAGCGGTCCAGGAACTGCAGTACTACCTCAACAGGAAGTATCCGATCTACGCCATCTCCGACAACGGACGCTATATCGGCTATTGCGTCTGCCGGATCGAAGACGACGTCGTCTGGCTGGAATCCATCTACGTCAGAAAAGAATACCGCCGCCAGGGCATCGGAAAGATGCTGTTTGAAAAGGCGGAATCCATTGCCAGAGAACACGGCAACGAGACCCTCTACCAGTACATCCACCCGAACAACGACGCGATGATCCGCTTCTTACAAGCAAACGGCTACGATGTCCTCAACCTCATCGAAGTCCGCAAAGCCTACCCGGAAGAAGAACTGAAAGATAACTACAAGATCGGCGAACACAGCTACAGATATTAAAAAGGAGAAAAGAGACATGCTGATAAGCGAAGTGATACAGAAAGTCAAGAACTACTGCAGAGGCGCATGGAGAGGGATACCCATCGAAGAAGAGACGACCAGGGACAAGGTCCTCTATGGCGAAACGGACAGGGAATGCACCGGCATCGTCACCACCATCTATGCCTCGGTCGATGTCATCAGAAAAGCCCACGAACTCGGAGCCAACCTCATCATTGCCCATGAAGCCCTCTTATGGAATCACGGCGATCACAGAGAGTGGCTGGAAGAGTCACAAAACAAGACCTATCTGGCCAAAAAGAAACTGATGGACGACTACGGCATCACTGTATGGCGCTGCCACGACTACATCCATTCCGGCATCCCATATAAAGATGGCTACATCGATGGCATCTTCTACGGCATCGCCAAAGTGACAGGCTGGGACGACGCAGTCATCAATGAAGACATCTCCGGAGCCCTCTATCTGGAATGCGAGCCGACCACGCCTAAGGAAGTCGGAAAGCTCCTCAAAGAAAAATGGGGCCTGAGCGGCCTCAAATGCATCGGCAACATGGACGCCGAAGTGAGAAAGATCATGATCTGCGGACACGTCATGGAAGGCGGAAACTCCGACTCCCTGATCAGAAAAGTCGATGCCGAAGACATCAACCTCCTGCTTCCGCTGGAACTCATCGACTTCACGCTCACCGAATACATCAAAGACTCCGGACAGCTCGGCATGAACAGAGCCATCCTGGCTGCCGGCCACTTCAACCTGGAAGAACCGGGCATGAAATACATGGAAGAATGGATCGATGAAGCTCTGGGCACCCACATCGACAGCGCCTTCGTACAGGCTGGCGATATGTATTCTTACATGTAGACTTTCTGCTATTTTGGTCTATAATGGATTGTGGACGGGGTTTTAGCTCAGTTGGTAGAGCGCCTGGTTCGCAATCAGGAGGTCACGGGTTCGAATCCCGTAAGCTCCACCATTTCGTCCTTTGGATCACCTGCTCAGGTGATCTTTTTTTAAACAAAAAGGATGTACCATCTGTGGTACATCCCATCTTCTCAGCCTAATACGTAAGCCGCGAACTCCCTGGCCTCTTCCTCGGTATCGAAATTGCCCAGGAACATGTAGTTGGCCATCGCGCCTGAGAGAGCCTCTTCGACACGGGCCTCTTCCTTCAGCTTCTCACCATATCTTGCCCTGATCTCCTCCGGCGTGTGCGTGAAGGTCAGACCATCTCTTCTGGAAGCGAAGCAGCAGACACCTTCTCTGCTCTTGCCCCGGTCAGTATGATCGAACGCGATCATATCCGCCCAGATCTCATAGGTATCCGTGGAGCTGGCATAGTTCATCATCGTCGGAGCGACGCCCCCTGGAGGACGCATGTTGACCTCAAGGGCCACGATGTCGTTCTTCTTGCCGATGTGCTGATCGCGGTCCAGACGGAAGAATTCCATGTGGACGAATCTGGATCTGACGCCGAAAGCCTTGACGGTCCTTCTTCCCGCATCCAGCAGATCCTCCGGAAGCCTGCTTCTCTCAAAGAAACAGGAGTTCTTGTTTTCGGAAACAGCCTCCATCAGGTTGGCGACTGTGACATTGCCGTTTTCAAAGAGGGCTTCGCCCTTTGAATTGATGATCGCATCGTAAGTCTCGACCTCGCCATAGATGTATTCTTCCATGATGTAGGTGACATCGAACTTCGTCTCAAAGAAGTGCTTGAGATCCTCTTCGTTCTTGATCTTGTGCGTATCGTTGGCACCGACGCCATTGTCCGGCTTGGCAACGACAGGGAAACCGACTTCCTTGATGAACTTCAGACAGTTCTCGTAGTCATCGACCATGTGATATCTGGCCACCGGAACGCCGGCCTTGATATAGTTCTCCTTCATGCGGGACTTGAACTTGACCATCTCCATGTCTTCCGTATGGAAACCGGTCGTGATGTTGAAGTCCGTGCGCAGTCTGGCATCTCTCTCCAGCCAGTACTCATTGTTCGACTCCAGGAAGTCGATCTTGCCGTACTTGTAGGAGAAGAACGCGACAGCCCTGAAGACCTCATCGTAGCTCTCCAGCGTGGAGACGCGGTAATACTCGTTGAGCGAATTCTTCAGCTGCCAGGTCAGCTCATCATACGGAGCATCGCCGATACCCAGGATGTTGATGCCATTCTCCTTCAGCTTGTTGCAGAAGTTCCAGTGATTGGCCGGAAAGTTCGGTGAAATGTAGATAAAGTTACTCATAGCTATTCTCCCAAAAGATATGGCAGGAAGTAAGGCACCTGCTTATACCACCAAGGCCAGTCGTGATTGACATCCGTGCCCCAGTAATCCACCCAGATGTTGATGCCCAGCTCGTGGAAACGCTGATCCAGATACTGTGTGCTCCAAGGTTCTTCCCAGGCACCCATGCCTACACAGACGACAGCCTTGTTGTTGTTGTAACGCTCGATGAACGGATGATCCGATGGCATATTGCGCATGTAATCGGTGATCGAATTCTTGTATGCGACCTCATCCATGTAATCACCGAGGAAATAAGAGGCATGATAGATGCCGCTCAGAGCCATGCAGCGATCGAAGAGATCAGGGAAACGCAGATAGAGATTCAAAGCGTGCGTCGCCCCCATCGAACAGCCGAAAGTCATGATACCCGGGTAGCCATCCCAGCCATTGCGGTCATTGACGAAACCTCTGATGAACGGAACGACCTCTCTGGTGATGTAATCGATCCACTGTTCATGGCGTCTCACACGCCAATAAGGATCACCGTTCTTATCGCTCCAGGTCTCGATATCGATCGTATCGATCGCAAAGACGATGCACTGACCGTCTTCGATCCAGGGTGCGAAGGTATCCGTCAGATGGAAGTTCTCAAAATCGAAGAACCTCCCATCCTGACAAGGTATGAACAGGATCGGCTTTCCATAGGAACCGTAGACCTTCAAAGGCATCGTGCGGTCCAGATTGCTGCTGTAAAATTCAAAATAATTGGTTTCCATATCTGTCTTCCTCCCTAGAGATCATAGAACAGCGTGTCCATGAAGAACGGGATCTGTTTCTCCCAGCTGGCCTCATTGTGCTCGCCATTGGGCACGATACGGCTCTCGACCAGGACCTTCTTGTTGATCAGAGCGGCATTGACCTTTCCGAACACCTCGCGGGTATCACGGAAGCCAATCTCCTTCTCTCCATAATCCATATACAGGACCGTCCCCTTGCGGAAACGCGTCTTTTCGATCATATCCAGGATCTTCTTCGGCGAGAAACCCACCGAAGGAGACAGGGCAGCGCCTCTGGAGAAGTACTTCCCATAGAAGCACAGCGCATAGATGGTCATCAGGCCACCCATCGAAGACCCGGCAATGAAGGTGTGCTCCCTTCCCGGCAGGGACGGATAGTTGTCATCGATGTAAGGCTTGAGCTCCTTCACATAGAAATCCATCGTCTTCTTGCCCCTGCCCTTGATGTCCCCGAACCACGGATCATCAAAATCGAATGGCGAATACTCCGAAAGCCTTCCGCCGGTCTTGTCGTTCTCAGCGTGGTGATTGCACTCGACACCCACGACCATCAGCGGCGTCTCGGACTCCTCCAGGTATTTCAACAAGCCCCAGCTCTTGCCGTAGCTCGCTTCTTCATCATCAAACAGATTCTGACCATCAAACATGTACAGAACGGGAAAAGCCCCATCAAAATCAGGCGTATAGACATAAACTTTTCTCGCCTCATCCCCGGTCAGCTTGGGGATCGTTGTTTCAAAAATATCCAGCATCTGATAAACCTTCCTGATCTTGAAATTATTTTAACCTATTTGCGCTCCGCATGGAAACGTAAATGCGGTCAGACGGCATCCTTTTTCTCACAATAGAAGAAGATATGAAAATATTCTCATTTTCCAAAGAAAAACATGCGCCTGTCTTGTTCCGGGCGTCATGGGACCAGCGACCATGAAAAAGGTGATCCAAACGGATCACCCTGTCTTTATGATCTCAGGACTTCACGGATCCGGCCTTGCGCCTTCTCCAGCTTTTCCTTTGCCTCTTCCTTGCTGATCCCCAGCAGGATCATGACGACAGCCGTCTTGCATTCATTGCCACATTCCTTCAGGACCTCATCCGCCTTCTCGTGGTCGCAGCCTGTCGCTTCCATGACGATGCGCCGGCAGCGCTCCACGAGCTTCTCATTGGTCGGCCGCACATCCAGCATGAGATTACCATAGACCTTGCCCACCTTGACCATCGTGACCGTCGAGATCATGTTCAGGACGATCTTCTGGCAGGTCCCGGCCTTGAGTCTCGTCGAACCGATGACGATCTCCGGACCGGCACTCAATTCGATCGGCAAGTCACAGTGCTTCGCGATCTCCGTGTCATAGTTGCAGCACAGACAGCCGGTATCAGCGCCGATCGCTCTGGCGTGATCCAGACCGCCGATGACATACGGTGTCCTGCCGCTGGCGGCGATGCCGATCACCATGTCCTTCTCATTCAGACCGATCCCATCCAGATCCTTCACGGCCAGTTCCTTGGAATCCTCGGCTCCTTCCACCGCCTTGATGAAAGCACCTTCTCCGCCGGCGATCAGACCGACGAAACGGTCGCTGTTGTAAGTCGGGATGACCTCGACCGCATCCATCAGACCCAGACGCCCGGAAGTCCCGGCACCGATATAGATGATCCTGCCGCCCCGGTCATAGACCTCGATGCACCTGTCGATCACCTTTTCGATCTGCGGAAGCGCCGAACGGACAGCCTCCAGGACCTTCTGATCCTCTTCATTCATCAGCTTCAGGATCTCAGATACTTCCATGAGATCGAGACCCTCGCTCTTCGTATTCCTTCCCTCGGTGGAAAGATGACTGATATTCACACTCATGTCTATGCCTCCTTTTCAAAAAGTCTGCCGTCGATGTAGGTCGCCTTGTTGTTGAAAGCATCGTCAAAGACAGCCAGATCCGCCTTGTAGCCTTCCCTGATCAGGCCCCTGTCGGTGATCCCCAGCATCCGCATCGGATTGATCGTCACCGCATTCATGGCCGTGACCATGTCGATGCCCGCCTCATGGATCGCAAAATCAAGGATATGATTCAGCCTGTGGCAGGAACCCGCCAGCGTGTCCGTACCGGTGATGTAGGCGACGCCCTTGTCGGTGACCGTCGTCGTCCTGCCCTTCTCCTTCAGCTCATAGACGCCCGGTTCATAGCCCTTGATGTTGACCGAATCGGTGATCAGGATCAGTTTGTCCTTGCCCTTGGTCCTGGCCAGGATATTGGCAGCCACCTTGTTGACATGGATGCCATCGCAGATGCACTCGGCATAGCACTCATCGAAATACATCGCCGCACCGACGACACCCGGCTCGCGGTGATGCAGTCCCTTCATGCCGTTGTAGGTGTGCGTGAAGGAAATGGCCCCGTGTTCGATCGCCTCTTTGCAGACATCAAAGGTCGCTCCGGTATGGCCCAAGGCGACCTTCATCCCCTTGGACACGCAGTAATCGATGACCGAGTAGTTTCCCTTCAGCATCTCCGGTGCGATCATCACGTAGATGAGGTGTCCATTGCAGGCCTTGTTGAACTCATCGATGACCTTCTTGGTCGGAACGATCTGATACTTCAGGTTCTGCGCGCCTCTCTCCTTGCCGGAACAGATGAAAGGACCTTCTTCATAGACACCCAGAATGCGGGCACCCTTCCCCTGCTTTCTGTCGATATATTCGCCGATGTTCTTTAAAGCCTTCAGAAGCCCTTCCTTCGGATAGGAAGAGATGGACGCCAGCGTCGATGTCACGCCTTCGCTTGGCAGATAATCGCTCCAGTCCCTGAGCCACTTCACCGTCGCATCATTGGACTCGTGGCCGCCCCAGCCGTGATTGTGCACATCGCAAAGACCCGGCATGATGATCAGATCCCCGTAATCCTTGTCAGCCTTGCAGAGACCGTACGGATAGACGGCCTCGATGCGATCCTTGCTGATCCTGATCTGCTTTGGCTGCAGTTTCTCCTCGTAGTAGACACACTTGCTTTGAATGATCATTTTGACCCCCTTGTTTTATCTATGCACCGATCTGTTCGGTGATCTTCAGAATGTTCTCGGACGCTTTCCTGCTCATGATCTCAGAAGACTTCGCGCCGCTGTTCACCAGATCGGCAAAATGCTTCAACTCGTAGTAGAAATCCGAAATCAGTTCGATCTTCTTTTCGTGTTTCACGCCATCGATCTCACAGACGATCTTTCCCTCTTTCCAGAAATTGAAGACCTCGATGGATCCCTTGCTGCCTGTGATCCTTAATAGCGTATCGCCATCCACGGAATTGGAAACGCGGGCCTCTCCCCTCACACCATCATAGTCCAGCAGACAGTGAGCCGTGCTCTCCGCCTTTCTCTCATCACGATCCGATTCCAGACTCAGAAGTTCAGGACAGCTGTCCATGATGAAATTCATCGTCCCGATGCAATAGGAACCCAGGTCCTTGAACGCGCCGCCGCTGTGCAGATCGTTGATCCAGTGATCCGCCGGATGATGGCCGCCCCTCATGAAAGCGGCATAGATGGATATGATCTGCCCGATCTGCTTCTCTTTTACCATCCTTTTGACCTCGATGATCGAAGGAAGGAAGACCGACTTGAGAGCCTCCATCAGCAGTACACCCTGCTCCCTTGCCAGATCGAAGACCTCATCATTCTCCTTCACGGAAAACAGCATCGGCTTCTCGCACATGACCGCTTTGTGCTTCCTGATGCACTTTTCGATCAGTTCACGATGACCGGGATTGTAGTTTGCGATATAGACCGCATCGATATCGCCGCTCAGGAAATGATCATAATCCCCGAAATCACGGCAGCCATAAAGTTCGCTGTAAGCCTTCGCCTTTTCGATATCCTTTGAAGCGAAGCCGACCAGATCGATCTCCTTTACCTGCAGGCAGCCTTTCGCAACGCGGTTTGCGATCCTGCCGCAGCCGAATATCGCCAGTTTCATGATCTCATCCTCCTCTCAAACCGTAGTATTCACTGTAGACCCTGAACGCCGAAGGCAGAGCCAGTCCCTGCAGTTCCTCTTTGGCAAACAGAGCCTCATTTTCTTTCAAAGGCAGATCCCAGTTTCCGATGCTCACCTCATAGGCTCTCATCCGCCACTCGATGTGGGTGAAGACATGACGGGCATCAGGAAGTCTTCTCATCTGCAGGACATCGAAACCCCGGTCCTTCAGGTAATTCCCGGCCGCATCCCTGTCCAGCTTCCCATCGGCCCCGATGAACTCATACATGCCTGCCAGCAGTCCCCTCGCCGGCCTCTTTGCCAGCAGGAAGGTTTCTCCGCTCCGGACGATGAAAAGCGTTCTTTCCAGGATCCTTCGCTCTTTATTCCTGGAACGGAAAGGGATCGTTTCCCAAAGCCCGTTCTGACAAGTATGACAATCCATCCGCAAAGGACAGCTTTCGCAATCCGGCTTCCCGTTGGGGATGCAGACCGTCGCACCCAGATCCATGTAAGCCTGCGTCAGATCCCTGATGAACTGTTCATCTTCTATATCGTGTTCCCGATAGAAAGCGCAGATCGCTTCCTCCAGTTGCTTCCTCAGTTTAGGCTGGCGGATATCCTCGCGGATCCCGAAATAACGCGAAAGCACCCTCAGCACATTGCCGTCGACCGCCGCATAAGGCTGACCGAAAGCGATCGCCATGATGGCTCCGGCCGTATAGGGACCGATGCCCGGCAGCTTCAGCAGCACATCATGATCGGCTGGTATCTTTCCGTCATATCCTTCCTCTATCATCTGCGCGCACTTCTTCAGATTCCTGGCTCTGGAATAGTAGCCCAGCCCCTCCCAAAGGCGCAGCAGTCTGTCATCATCGATCGCTGCCAGAGTTCCGATATCCGGGACTTCTTCCTTGAAACGCAGGAAGTAGGAAATGACCGCTTCCGTCCTTGTCTGCTGCAGCATGATCTCGGACAGCCATACATCATAAGGATCCTGACTCATCCGCCAGGGAAAGGATCTTTTATGATGCCGGTAATAAGCGACAAGGTCCTCCATGCCGCTTTTTTGAAGACGATACATATCACTATTATTGTATCTCTTCTCCTTCAGAAAAGGCTCCGCAGAGCCTTTGATCAGCTAAAAGTGTTTGACCCTTCCCTTGAAGTGCTTGTAGATGGCATCATTGTCGAAACCATCGACATTCTGCGACTGGAAGACATAAGGTCTCTTGCCGTGTGAAAGGACGATCTTGATCGCCTCGGAAACGACCGTGTTGATCAGAAACATCGTCACGATCGAAGAAGCGGGACCGGTCTTGATCCCCTCCAGATCCAGCGTCGCATCCCCGCTTGGCACGCAGGTATCGATGATGCAGTCCGCACACTCAAAGAGCCTCTTGCCGGATGGATGTCTGGAAGTCGTGTTCCTGGACTGTTCCAGATTGGTCAAAGCGACGACATAGATCCCTTCCTTCTGGCAGCGCATCGCCATCTCGATCGGCATCGCGTTCCTGCCGGAATTGGAAGTGATGATCATGATATCGCCCGGCTGGATGTTATAGGAATCATAGATGACATCCGAAACGCCGCAGACCTTCTCCATGGCACCCGATCTCTCAGCGCCAAAGGAAGTCAGCGTATCCGGATCCAGCATCGCATCCACATTTCCCAGACCACCCGCTCTGGCAAAGAGCTCTATCCCCAGCATGTGGGAATGGCCTGTTCCAAAGGTGTGGATGACCTTGTCATTCTCGATATTCTCGGCAAACTTCTTTGCCAGCGCTTCTATCGTCTCTTTGTTCTTCTCTTCCGCGATCTTCAGCAGATCCGCGATCTTATCACCATATTCAAACAGCATCTCAAGCTCTCCCTTCATATCTCTTCTTCAAAGCTTCATCGTGATCCTGGTCGCCACTTAAAGCAGGGACCTCATAGCCATCCTCTTCCAGCAGCTCGATCGTCCGGGCAGCCATGGCCTGGGCGATGCAGTTGTTGCATATGGAGGAGACGGAACAGACCTTCGCCTCGCTCTCTGTCTGCAAGAGGGCATCCCCGTGCGGACCGCAGTTGTCGATGACGATGTCACCGAACTCATAGAGCTTCTTGCCCGACGGATGTCTTGGCTCCTCGGCCAGAGTGTGTTTCATCGAAGTGATGATGATCACCTTGTGACCGTTCTTCTTTGCCAGATCGGCGATATCGATGACGATGCCGTTGATACCTGAATTGGAAATGACGATGAAGATATCCTGCGGCTTGATGTCATAGAGCTCATAGAGTTTCTTTGCCACGCCCGGCTTCCTCTCGAAGATGTTCTTCTTGTCCATGAATTCCTCGACACTGACACCGCCTCTGGTGACGAAGTCATTCATCTCCATGATGTGGATCGGCACCAGGGAACCGACGCGGTCCTTGATATCGATGCCCAGACCTACGGAATGGCCGGAACCGAAGACATGGACGACACCATCCTCTTCGATGCAGTCCTTCATCGCGACTGCGCATTCTTCGATCTTCTCCTTCTGTGTCTCATAGAGCTCATCCAGCAGGACGAGCAGTTCATCCTTGAATCTCTTGGCGTCTATCATCAGCGGATCCTCCTTCCATACGGATCAGTCAGGGAATTGTTATGCACATCGGCACCCTTGACGTTGGCGGAAAGCAGTACCGGTGCCTTCTTTCCTCTGTCCGTGAAATAGCGGTAGACCTCCGCCGTCAGCATCTGACCGATGATGTTGGCCAGGGTGGAAGAGATCTGCCCGGTCTTCAACGGACCGACATCCAGGACCGTATCCGGCTCATCCGCGCACATATCCAGCCACGCATCGCAATACTCCAGCAAAGTCCCGCCGTAACGGTCGTAAGACTCTTTGTTCACGACACCCACGACGACCTGTCCGCCTTCCTTTGCCCTCCTGGCCAGTTCCAGGACCAGAGGCTCATTTCCTTTGACCGACACCAGACAGTAGAGATCGCGCACATCGAGTTCGTAGATCTCTTCGAACCTGTCAGCGATGCTCAGATCTTCGTAGATCGCACCGGAATCGATATCTTCCTGTTTGACCAGTCCCTTCAGGATCAGATCCCTGAACTTCAGGCCATGATAATAGGCGATACCGCCCGCCCGGTAATTGAGCTCATTGACGAGTTCCTGTCCGTGTCCCACGCCGAAAAGCTGCACGATACCGCCGCTCTCCATGCATTCACCGAAAAGGGAAGCGACCCTCACGATCTTCGGCAGCTGACTCTCATAAGCCCTTTCGACACCCGCTTTGACGAGTTCGAAATACTGCTTTTTGACATCCATATTATCCATCTCACTTTCTTACAGTTTTATTATAACTCCTAAGCCTGCAGGCTACTCATCCGCCTGGTCATATTGTGTATTTTTTAACATTGTTCCGGATGATATAATGAGGATGCACAGGAGAAGAGGATAATGATACCTGAAAATCTGAAAAACTACATGTTCAATGAAAATGACTTTTTCAACGAGAACTATGTCTGCGAAGATCCCGAAAAGGAAGAACTGGTCAAACAGCTCGCCGCGATGATCACGGACGACATCGCCGTCAGAAAAGCTGCCGATATCAAGACCTCCATGCCTGACTTCTGGATCCTGGACAGGCTTCTGACCAAAGAAGAAGTGAGATTCATGCTTTCGTTCGGCAAAAAGAGAGTCGTCAAGCTCCTGCCTGAACAGATGGCGGAAAGAAACGGCATGACAGCTGAAGAAGCCGAAGCCATGGCCTTCAAGATCGCCGAGATCGGCCTCATGGAATTCGACAGGGAAAATCCGGAAGGCAGGAGACAGTACTTCATCCCGAAATGGGTCGTCGGATCCGGCGAATACATGATGATGAACTCCAAGCTTCTGAAGGATCATCCGGAAGTCGCCACCTTCTTCAACTACGAATCATCCGTTCCGGTCGGCAAAGTCGCCAGAATGGTCCCTCCGGGCGGAGGCGGCCTGGGCATGCACGTCATCCCGGTCGAAAAAGCGATCGAACACGAATCGAAATCCGTCAGTGTCGAGCACCTCTCACACTGGCTCAAAAAGTATGACAAGTACTGTGTGGACGTCTGCTCCTGCAGAAGGCAGCAGGCCATGCGCGGCGAAGGCGTCGGCGACATCGAAGGCTACATGTGTCTGGCAGTCGGCGACATGGCGGAATACATCGTCGAGACCCACAAGGATGCCTACTACATCAGCTACGATGAAGTCATGGAGATCCTGAAGCGTTCAGAAGAAAAAGGCTTCGTCCACCAGATCACCAACCTCGACGGCGAAGACAAGATCGTCGGCATCTGCAACTGCTCACCGGGCACCTGCAACGCCTTAAGGACATCCCAGCTTTTCAATACGCCGAACATGTCCGCATCCGCTTACCGCGCTCACGTCGACAAGAAGAAATGCGTCGCCTGCGGCAAGTGCGTGGAAGTCTGTCCGGTCGGTGCGGCCAAGCTGGGTCAGAAGCTCTGTCTGAAAGACGGCAGCTCGATCACCTATCCGAAGACCGAACTCCCTGATGCCCAGAAATGGGGTCCGGACAAGTGGAACAAGAACTTCCGTGAAGACGCCAAGATCAACGTATACGAGACAGGAACCGCACCATGCAAGACCGCATGTCCGGTTCACCTCTCCGTACAAGGTTACATCAACATGGTCAAAGACGGCAGATACATGGATGCCCTGAAACTCATCAAACAGGACAACCCGTTCCCTGCCATCTGCGGTGCCGTATGCAACAAGCGCTGCGAAGACAGATGCACCAGAGGCACGATCGACCAGCCTGTCGCCATCGATGAGATCAAGAAATTCATCGCTGCCCAGGAACTCAAAGAAGAGAACCGCTACATCCCGAACTGCTACAACGACGTCGGCGAACAGTGGGACGACTACAAGATCGCCATCATCGGTGCCGGACCGGCCGGACTCTCCGCCGCCTTCTTCTTAAGAAAGCAGGGCTATCCGGTCACTGTATTTGAAAAGGAAGAGAAAGCCGGCGGCATGCTCAGATACGGCATCCCGAACTTCCGTCTGGAGAAATCCGTCATCGACGCCGAGATCGACGTCATCAGACAGATGGGTGCCGAGATCAGAACAGGCGTTGAGATCGGCAAAGACCTCACGATCCAGGACCTCAGAGACCAGGGCTACAAAGCCATCTATCTGGCCATCGGTCTGCAGGCCGGCAGAAAAGCCAATATCCCGAATGAAGAATACGCCATGAGCGGTGTCGACTTCTTAAGACAAGCCAACAAAGAAATGGACAAACTCCTGAGTGGCAGGACTGTCGTCATCGGCGGCGGCAACGTCGCGATCGATGTCGCCCGCACTGCCCTGCGTGCCGGTGCATCGGGGGTCGAAATGTACTGTCTGGAAGGACCGGATGAGATGCCGGCGGCCAAAGACGAGATCCGCGAAGCCAAAGAGGAAGGCGTCACCATCAAGAACTGCTGGGGCCCGAAAGAGATCCTCGTCGAAGACGGCAAGATCACAGGCATCGTAATGAAACAGTGCGTCCAGGTCTACAACAAGGAAGGCCGCTTCGAACCGGTCTATGATGAAAACGAAGTGAAGACTGTTCCATGCGAACACGTCCTCCTGTCCATCGGACAGTCCGCTGTCTGGGGCGATCTGCTCAAAGGGACCAAGCTGCAGACAAGAAACGGCAACACCGTCATCGCTGACCCTGTCACCTGCCAGACCGATGAAGCGGATATCTTTGCCGGCGGCGACATCTTCGGCGGTGCCCGCTTCGCGATCGATGCGATCGCAGACGGCAGAGAAGGTTTCGTCTCCATCAACCGCTTCGTCCACTACGGACAGAGCCTGACCATCGGCAGAGACCTGCGTGAATTCAAGGAACTCGACAGAGACGACATCTCCATCGAATCCTACGACAACGCAAAACGTCAGGTCCCGGGCATGAAGCCGGGCATTGCTGCCGACACCTACGAAGACCTGCGTCTGGCATTGACAGAGGAACAGGTCAGAGCGGAAGCTTCCAGATGTCTGGAATGCGGTGCGACCTACGTCGACACCAACCGCTGCATCGGCTGTGGTCTGTGCACGACAAGGTGTGAGTTCGACGCGATCCATCTGACCAGAGACATGCCGGAAGCATCCAGGATGTACACGGCTGAAAACGGCAAGCTCAAAGCGATCCTGCCATATGCGGCAAAACGCGGCATCAAGATCCTCTTAAAAGGAAACAAGTAAGATACGAAAACTGACACAGATCACTCTGTGTCAGTTTTTTCTTCTTCCGCTTCTATCTCCTTGATGATGCACTCATTGCCGGTCACCAGATAGGTGTGTTCGCTGTGACAATACGGACAGATGCGGCCATAGCGGACCGTCTCATATTCCTGAGCGCAATCTTCACAATATGTGACCGCCTTGATCTCCTCCAGCTTCAGTTCCGCTTCCTGAATGAGCGGATCTTTTCTTTTGAAGTAGTTCCAGCAGTCCACGAAATAATCCGTGATGATGCCCGAGACCTCGCCGACCTGCAGGGTGACGGAACCGATCTTTGCCAGATGGTTCTCCTTCGCCAGCTCATCGAGGGTCTTGGCGACATGGGTGACGATACCTAACTCATGCATCCTGATCCTTCCATGAAGCGATCTGCTCCTTCAGCCACGCTTCCCAGGCCTCCATGCCCTCACCGGTCCTGGCGCTGAGCGGGAAGATGGAAATATCCGGATTGAGGAAACGGACCCTCTCAACACACTTCTCCATATCGAAATCAAAATAGGAGATCGCATCCATCTTCGTGATCAGCAGGACATCACTGGTCTGAAACATCAGCGGATACTTCAGAGGCTTGTCATCCCCCTCCGGGACAGACAGGATCATGACGTTCCTGCTGGCACCGGTATCATATTCAGCCGGACAGATCAGATTGCCGATATTCTCCAGAAAGACCAGATCCATGCCCTCCAGGCCCATCTCCTCGAGCCCCGTCCTGGTCATGCCCGCATCCATGTGGCACATGCCATCGGTGTGGACCTGTATCGACCTGGCACCGGCCTCCTCTATCCTGTGCGCATCGACATCGGCTTCGATGTCCGCCTCCAGGACAGCGATCCGATAGTCATCCTTCAGATCCTTTATCGTCTTCATCAGCAGCGTCGTCTTGCCTGAACCGGCAGCCGACATCAGATTCACGAAAAAGACGCCCTTTTCTTTCAGTTCGTCCCTTAAGACCTGCGCATCCCTGTCATTGGACTCGGTCACGGACTTATGCAATTCGATCACTTTCATGACTTTCTGAACTCCTCTATCTTTCCGATCAGATATGCGCTCCAGACATCCACAGCATCCTTGGTCTTGTTGGACATGTAGAAGACCGGCGCATCCGGATTGCGGGTCCGCAGGTTCTTCTCAAAACGCTCCGCATCAAAATCGAAAACCTCCAGGACATCGGTCTTGTTGACGATGACCGCATCGACCGTCTGAAACATCAGCGGATACTTCAGAGGTTTGTCATCCCCCTCCGGGACAGACAGGATCATCACCTTCAGATGAGCCCCCGTATCGAATTCAGCCGGACAGACCAGATTGCCGATATTCTCCAGAATGACCACATCGACATCCTCAAGACCCAGATAATCCAGACCTCTGGCCGTCATATCCGCATCCATGTGACAGAGACCTCCCGAGTGAAGCTGGACCGTCTTGACGCCGAGATCCGCCATCGTTCTGGCATCCACATCGGAATCGACATCGGCCTCCATGACGGCGACCCTGTATCTTTCTTTCAGTCCGGGAATGATGTTCTTCAAAAGGCTGGTCTTGCCGCAGCCCGGTGAACCCATCAGATTGATGAAAAAGATCCCCTTCTCATTCAGCATCTGCCTGGTCAAAGCAGCGACCTTGTCGTTGTCGGCTGTGATTCTCTCCTTTGTTTCCAGTATTCTGATCATGAGTTTATCCTTCCTTCATACCTATTATATTCTTTTCCGCCACCAAGGACCGCATATAAGAAAAAGCCGTCTCATGAAGACGACCATTCATCTCAATCCGATCTCTTTGCTCCAACCAGACCTGTAGAAATACAGCGTCGCCAGCGTGCCGGCCAGGACATAGCCGAAAGCCGTGCCCAGATAGAGGACATGGACATCATAGAAGAACTTCAGACCGAAATGCACGAAGAGGTACTTGCAGCAGACCTGCGAGAAGATGGCGATGATCATCGGGAAACGCACATTGCCCGCTCCGCGGCAGGCTGCATTGTAGATGTGCGAAAGGTTGATGAAAAACATGCCGAATATCGCCCAGCGTATCATCGAAGTGCCATAGAAGATGACCTGCGGATCCTGATTGAAACGCGAGACCAGATACGGCGCCGCCAGATCGATGAGTACGATCATGATCAGCGTTCCGGCTCCTGAAAGCAAGGCGGTCACCCTGACGGAATCCCTGGCTCTTTCCGTCTTTCCCGCCCCAAGGTTCTGCGCGACCAGCGACATCGTCGCGGCGGAAGCGGCATGCGAGACCATCTGCGCCCAGCTGTTGATCTTCTCGGCAACGCCGATCCCGGCTATGACCTCGTTAGGGAACTGATTGATATGCGACTGCACCAGCATCGACGAAAATGCTATCAGCATGTTCTGAACGCCGGCCGGGATGCCCAGACGGCAGATATCGGCCACGACTCCGAAAGAGAAATCGATATTGTGGATATCGAGATCGATGCCGTCATAGTGGAAGACCAGCCGCAGCGTCAGCACATCCATCAGGAACTGTGAAATGATCGTCGCCGTAGCTGTGCCGATCACATTGAGATGAAAGACTCTGACAAACAACATGCCAAGGACCAGATTCACGATGGAAGTGATGATCGAGAAATACAGCTGATGTCTGGTGTCGCCGAAGCTGCGCAGGATGAAGAAAGAGATCTGCGAGATCAGGACCGCACTGGAACCCAGGATATAGACCCGCATGTAGGAAAAGGCATCGGCATAGATATCCGGCCCGATATTGCAGAGTTTCATCAGCAGAGGCAGAGCCAGTTCCGCCAGGATCGTGATGACGACACCGCCGGCAGCCGCAAACAGCAGAGAAGAATCCAGGGCCCTCTTGAGCCTGACCTTGTCATCCGCGCCGATGTACTGGGCGATCAGGATGCCGGTCCCCATGCCCAGGCCATAGAAGGCGTGCGTGAAGATGTTGCAGATCCAGGTGCAGGCGGACACGGCGCTCAGTGCCTTCAATGAGACATAGTTGCCGACGATCATCGAATTGGTCACATTGTATAGTTCGGTAAAGATCGACGCAATGAAAACAGGCCAGCTGAATTCCAGGACCAGTCTGGTGATATTTCCTTCTGTCAGCGTCATTGCCTTGTTCTTAGCCATGGATCCCGATGATCTTTTTCATTCCTTCCTGCTTATATTGTACTGTATCTGTCCGCATATGAAACGATCCATGATAGATCAGTATGCCCGCCAGTCGTAGACGATGGCGTTCGTCTCCTCTTTCCTGTACATCAGGTCGTAATAGGCACTTTCGCAGTCTTTCGGATCGATGATCTTTGAGATCAGCTTCCGCACATCGATGTCCCTGTTCCTCATGAGCTCCTGGGCGATGCGGAAGTTGTTTTCCAGGGAATCGTTGGAACCATCCGTATCGTGGACGGGAATGGTCCTGTTGAAAGCGCCGATCACCTTGACATCCTTCATGTGGATCAAAGAGAAGGCAGGCGTCAGATCGGCCTCATAGGACTGACGCGGTGAACCGAGAAGCAGCACCTGTCCATATCTCCTGACACTGTTCAGACAATCGAGGATGACCGGTGAAAGGCCCGTCGCATCGACAGCGATATCGACTCCCCCGCCATCGCTCATCTCATCGATCGCTTCTTTCGTATCCTCACAGACAGCGTATTTCAATCCCATCTGCTTCGCCAGATCGCATCTTCCCTTCACCGGATCGATGCCGATGACCTTTAAGCCGAGCTTCTGGTACATCAGAGCCGTCAGGATGCCGATATTGCCCAGACCATAGACAGCCACCCGATACCCCAGTTTCACTTCCGTCAGGTTGACGCCCTGCAAAGCGACCAGGAAGAGGTTCATCGCCGTCGCCTCGATCGGATCGATATCCTCATCCAGTTTCATGATCAGAGGTCCCTGCACGCTGTCGGAACAGCGCCAGCGGACCAGCGAGGCATGCGGGGCATTGAAAAAGACGAGATCTCCCTCTTCCGCCCTGATGTCCTTTCCCTTCTTCAGGATCCTTCCGACCATGCAGTAACCCGGACGGACCGGATACCGGAAGCCCTTTTTGATCGCAAAAGCCCTGGACAGCTCTGTCCCGGCCGAGATCATGGAATACTCCGTTCTGATGATCGCCTCATCATCTCTGAGGTCATCTGTCACGATCTCTTCCCTGTTCAGATGAGATCTGCCAATATCGGTCAGTTCCACAAAATACGATTCCATAGGTCCACCTCAATCGATAAAACCGAAATATTTCAGCGCCTCATAGACGCCCTCATCACTCACGGAAGGACAGACGTAATCCGCAGCCTGTTTGCATTCCACCGTGCCGTTGCCCACACAGATGCCAAGACCCGCCAGCTTCATCATCTCGATATCGTTGCCGCTGTCGCCAAAGGCGCAGATCTCTTCCCTTGCGATCCCCATCTTACTGCCGACTTCTATCATCGACTCGCCCTTGTTTTTATGTGCCGGAGAGATCTCTCCGCAGTTCGCCATCCTGTCGCATTCCAGCCCATCCGCCAGAGCGATCAGCTCCTCCCGGACTTCCCCGGTCGCATAGTAGAGGATCTGGATGACCTCTTCCCCATCGTATCTCTTGACCGGTGGCATCATCCCATAGAGACGCTGGAAGATGGCCCTTTTTTCGCTGTCATCACGGTTGATAAAACCGCCTCCATCAGGCGTGCAGTAGCGGTAAGTCAGATCATGGGCATCCATGAAATCGATGAAGGCCTTCACCCTGTCATGCGGGATGGAAGTCACATCAGTCCTGTCCTTGTAGACGATATAGGCACCGTTGGACAGGATCAGCACATCCATCAGATCCAGAAGACGCTGCGGGATGTTGCACAGCTCCGCATAGCTTCGGGAACTGTTCATGCAGAGCGGATAATCCTTCGCTTTGAGCTTCTCTAAAGCAGTGAAGACTCCTTCCCTGACATAGCCGACCGAGTGGTCAAAAAGGGTCGAGTCGTTGTCAAAAACAAACATCTTTATATCGTCGCAGTATGTCCTTCTGTCTTTATGATCTGTCATATCCATCATCCTAAATCCATCTTAACATAATGTATAATGAAATCATGGTCAATAACGTTACGATCGAGATCTGCATCGGCAATCTCGACGATGCCCTGAAGGCATCTGAATATCCGATCGACCGCATCGAACTCAATTCAGCTCTTGAACTCGGCGGACTCACACCTTCTTTGAACACGCTCAGATATCTGAAGGAGAACATCCTGACTCCGATCTGCTGCATGGTCAGACCAAGAGGCGGCGATTTCTTCTATACGGAAAACGAATATGAAGTCATGCTGAAAGATGCGGAAGAACTGCTCAAAGCCGGTGCCGACGGCATCGTCTTCGGCTTCCTGAATGAAGACAGGACGATCGATCTGGAAAGGACGAAAAAGATGGTCCATCTCATCCATTCCTATCAGAAGGAAGCCGTCTTCCACAAAGCCTTTGACGAGATCGAAGATCTCGACACCGCCTGTAAACAGCTGATCGAAGCCGGCGTGGACAGGGTCCTCACCAGCGGCAAAGCCGTCTATCCCGACATCCTGAAAGGCTGTCAGACCATCCATGGACTTCATCAGAAATACGGAAAGGATCTGCAGTTCCTCCCGGGAGGCGGCGTACGCATCGAAAACGTCCGGGACGTCATCAGGACCGCCGGATCCGGGCAGGTCCACATGACCTCCAAAAAGGAATACCAGGGCGGCTACATCGGCCTCGATGAGAAACAGCTGCAGACGATCCTGGAACTGATCCGCACCTTATAAAAGACCTTTTGCGATATGGCAAAAAAGAAGCGATCCAGACTGAAAGCCAGAACGAAGAGATACATCGCCTACGCGATCAGTTTTCTTATCGTCGGCTACGCCATATTCGCACTGCTCAAAAAGCCGGAATACAGGATCTCACCGGCACCCTATACCCAGAAATACAAAGCCGTCTACCAGTATATCCACGACGGCGACACCGCCGTCTTCACCATTGACACAGGCGAAGAAGTCATCTGCCGCTTCCTGGCTGTCGACACGCCCGAGATCGGCGAAGAAGGCTTTGAAGAAGCCAAGCGCTTTACCGACAACACGCTTGAGAAAGCAACGAACATCCTGCTGGAACTCGATCCCCACTCCGAGAAATACGACAAGTTCGACCGGCTCCTGGCCTGGGTCTGGGTGGATGGCGAACTCCTGCAGGAGAAACTCATTGAAAACGGATACGCCCAGATCCGATACATCTATAACGAATATCTGTATCTGGATCATCTGAATTCTTTGAAATAATTGTGACCTGACAGGACAAAATCGTGTGCAGATAGATGAAAGGAGGGCAGCGATGGAAGACCAAAAGATCATACAGCTGTATTTTGACCGCGATGAACAGGCCATAGCCGAGACGAAAAACAAATACGACAACTACTGTTTTTCAATTTCCCGGGCTATCCTGCACAATCAGCAGGACTGCGAAGAAGCGGTCTCTGACACCTACCTGGCGACCTGGAACACCATACCGCCCCATCACCCCCTCAATCTGGCGACCTTCATCGGCAAGATCTGCCGCAGGCTCTCGCTGAACAAGTGGCGCAGCCTGAGTGCGGAAAAACGAGGCGGCGGACAAGTCACCTTGTCCCTGGATGAACTGGAGGGATGTATCGGGGATGACAGGTCATTCTCCGAGACGCTGGAAGAAAAGTACCTTGCGGAAACGATCGACGAATTCCTTGCCTCAGTCAAAGAAAGCGAAAGAAGGGTTTTCGTCTGCCGCTACTGGTATTTCGATTCCATCGAAGACATCTCGAAACGCTTTGGCTACACCTCCAGCAAGACCAAGATGATGCTGAAAAGGACCAGAGACAAACTGAAAGACTATCTGATCAAGGAAGGAGTATTATCATGAAAAACGAAAAACTCGTCAACGCCATCGGCATGATCGATGACAGATACATCGAAGAAGCACACGATAAAAAAAGAAAGAAGATCCAGCTGAACCTGCCGTGGAACGTTCTGGGCAAAGTCGCCGCAGCCGCCTGCGCCCTGCTGCTGGTGATCAACATCTTCCCGGTCATCTTCCACTCCTACAGTGGCGGTGCAAAAGAGAGCTACGACCAGGCAAAGCCGGCTGGCGCCAACGGTTCCTACTACAGCTACTCTTCAGACAGCGCTGCATTTGACGGCAATTATCTGGAGGAACCGGCGGAATACATGGCCGCTGACGAAGAAGCTTACTATGCGGCAGAGGCGGAAGCTCCATCTTATTCCCAAGATAAACCGCAAGCTCAGACGCAAGAGGAGCTGAGACAGAATAAAAAACTGATCCTGACCTCCTACATGACACTGGAGACCCAGGATCTCGACGGGCTTATGGAAAGCTTGCTGCCGACGATCGAAAGATACGGCGGCTACGTTCAGAGATCATCGAGCGGCAACAGGGGAAGCACCCGTTACTACGATGCTTCGATCAGGATCCCGGCAGAAAGATACAATGAGTTCCTGCAGGAGATCAAAGGCTCAGGAAACGCGGTCTACTATTCTGAAGAGACCAAGGACATCACCGATTCCTACACCGATATCCAGGCCAGACTCAGCTCCCTGAAAGCTCAGGAAGCCAAAGTCCTGGAATTCTATGACCGGGCGGAAGATCTCGAGGATCTGATGACCGTTGAAGCAAGACTCTCCGAGATCCGCTATCAGATCGAATACCTCGAAGCCCAGATCAAGAACTACGATCTGCTGGTCGCCTATTCGACGCTCAACCTGACGGTCAACGAGACCCAGGTCTATACGCCGGTCACCACATCCTTCTTCGCAAGACTGGGCCGCGCCTTCAGCAACGGCTTCCGCAGCTTCCTCAACGGCATCGAAGACTTCCTCATCGACGTCGTCTACAACATCTGGACCATCCTCTTCCTGGTCATCCTCGGCTTTGCCGGGTACAAACTCTGGAAGTTCATCAGAAACAGAAGGAACAAATAATAATATAAGGACTTGCCCATCCGGACAAGTCCTTTTTTCTATCTGCCTCTTGTAAATTGGATGCTCAGATCTGCACCGTCCTCCACCAGGATATACGGTCCTTTCACGCTCACATAGAGCAGATCCGTCTCATCTTCCTTGCCGGCATAGATCCGATACCAGGAAGAATCGCTGTCCCTGTAAGGTTCATTGACCTGCTCCTTCAGCACATAATGCTTCCATTCCTGATCAGGAAGCAGCAGATCCGCCTCCTCCGTATAGGTGTTGACATCGAAACGCTTTTCATCCGTGCTCCAGTAACCCAGCAGGATGTCCCTGATCTCCTCATCGCTGTTTTCGATATCCCTGCCCACGCGGATCTCATGATCTCCTTCAAAATAGACATCGACCAGATCCTTGTCATCTCTCAAGGCGATGATCTTTGACATCAGTTCTTTCAGGATGTCGTAGCCTTCACGCGGGATCTCTCTGTCGTAATCGATACTCACCCACTTCGGGAATCTTTCACCCTCCGGAGGAAGGAAAGTCAGAGATACGCTGGTGCTCGGCGCATCCAGAACTTCCATTTCCGACTCCGGGAAATCCTCCCAGACGGAGAGGTTGTACTTCTTTACGAAATCATCCAGTTCATCAAAGATGTCCTTGACCCGATACACGCAGACCAGATCCGCCTGACCGGGATCATCACTGTCGGAAAAAGTCAGCGTGACCTGATCCTCTTTCTTCTCATACTCGATGCGATGGGATGAACCTTCCATGCCGCCGCCATGAGAATAAGTCACCGCACAGAGACCTTCATATTTCGGATCCCTTTTCTGCATATCCTCTATCGTCACTTCTTTCGTCTTCTTTGAGCAGCCAAACAACATCGTTCCGCCTCCTATCACCAACAATATGAACAACAGTATCCTGATCTTTTTCATAACCCTATTGAAAGACTGTGTCTTGCCACAGTCCATCTCCTTTTTATAACTGTTCCTTGCCCAAGCAGTATGTCTGCCTGATCGAATAATCATCATTCAGCACGACGATATCCGCATCGAAGCCCGCCTTGATCCTGCCCTTGTGATCATCCATGCCCAGATAACGCATCGGATTGATCGTGCAGGCATCCAGTGCGGTTTCAAACGGGACCAGGGCCTTCTCGACCAGGATCCTCAGGCCCTCATTGACCTTCAGGGTCGAACCGGCCAGCTGTTTCTTTCCGGTCGTGATATGTGCGGAACCATCCGGATAGATCTCCACATCCTGTCCGCCGAAATCAAATACGGAACCGACCTCATAGCCCTTGCACATGAGGGAGTCCGTCACCATGACGCCGAAACCCTGTTTCTCTCTGAAGAAGATGTTCAAAGCGGCCAGCGTCGAATGGTTTCCGTCGCAGATGCATTCCGCGTAGGTGTC
>JAEEGI010007004.1_pt1 | contig 25349 bp, 20 predicted proteins | sample 8958751 | NCBI WGS metagenome assembly JAEEGI01 (sample SAMN16246545, study PRJNA631951) | gut metagenome | biome: gut microbiome; feature: rumen; material: KS-attached | host: Bos | place: Iran: Karaj | collected 2018-10
ATCTGTGATTTCTTTTTTTAAATCTTCCTTAGCATATTTTTCACAATCAGCTTTTTTAAATTTTCTCTTTTTATATTTATTTAAATACCAATTATAACTATCTCTTACAAATGGTGCTACATGAGTAAGAGTAATGGTAGCTCCCCCATACTGGCTAGATGATACAGCGGTAATTACTTGGGTAGCGATGGTCATGGCAGTTAAAAACTTATGCGGTTTCTCAATCATAATACCATTCATATTGGTACCATTTTGTAAAACATCTTCAAGATTAATTAAATCACAGTTGTGTAGGACGTTCTGAGCAAAATAATCTGCATCATGGAAATGAATAATACCATCGTCATGAGCTCTTACAATATCTTCAGGTAATAAGAATCTTCTCGTTATATCCGTACTAGTAATGCCGGCTAAGTAGTCTCTTTGGGTTGTTACTACTCTAGCATTCTTATTAGAGTTTTCAGTATTCCAGTATTCATTTTCACCATCAATTAGTTCCTTAATAGATTGGTCAGTAGTATTACTCTTTCTTACTAGTTCTCTAGTATATCTATATGTAATATATTTTTTAGCTAAGGCGTATTTACCAATAGACATAAGTTTCATTTCGATAATGTCTTGAATATCCTCTACTAAAATTCTTTTCTTTCCTAAATGTTCAATATATTTGATAATATTCTTAATTTGTGTGGGAGAGGCTTGATCCATTTCTTCCACATCATTGTTTGCTTTCATTATAGCATTTTCTATTTTATCTGGAGAATAATCCACCATGTGGCCATCTCTTTTTATTACTTTCATAACTCCTCCTTATTATCAAACATATGATATCATAAACTATTAAAATATCAATGTTGCAATTGCAACATTTGTTATTTTTTGATAAAATTGAATTAGAGGTGTAAGATGAACGAACTATTTAATGGAATTGAAGATACTGATAAAATAAGGCTTTTACAAGCTTTAGAAAGTATTACAAGTAGATATGAAAAAAATAAAATAATACTGTCAAGTGTCAAAAGAGATAATATTGTCTGTATTGTATCATATGGTCATATTCAAGTTGTTAGATATGATAAAAATGGTAATCAGATTATTCTTGAAGACTTACATGATGGGGATATGTTTGGTTCTATTACATCGAATATTGCCAGTAGAAGTGTCGATATAATATCAAAAGAACCTTCTGAAGTTATAACATTTGAACTAGATAATATTATTAATTTTAATATTGATGTTCCAGGATACGATCAACTTTTAAAAAATATTTTAAATATTTTTATAGTTAAACATAAGGAAGTTAGAACACATTTAGAGATAGTATCTAAAAAGACAATTCGTGATAAATTATTAGCTTATTTTAGAACGATGTCTAAAAGCGAGAATAGATCTTTTATTTTACCGATGAGTTTAAGTAATTTAGCAGAATATTTAGCCACGAATAGAAGTGCTATGTCAAGAGAGTTAAAAGCGTTAAAAGATGAGGGTTTGATCGAAATTAAAGGTAAAAAGATTAAGATACTTTACTATATGTAAAAAACGGAGATATCTCCGTTTTTTTAAGCTTTTTCTACTTTAAATTTAACTGTATAGTCATTTATATCATAACTATCATTTAAGTCTTTAGATTCTTTAAATTCTAAGGCTAGTGTTTCTGCTTTTATGAATTCAACAAAATCTTTAATATCTTTTGTATATTCATCATTAGCTTCGTAGTAGACATATACTCTATCAGCTATATCAAAGTTATTATTCTTTCTTATTTGTTGTATCTTACTGATTGTTTCTCTAGCTAATCCTTCATTTAATAATTCTTTAGTTAATGTAGTATTTAAAACTATGAAATTATCTCCTTCATAACTTGAATCGAAACCTTCTTTTGATTCAACTCTTACTTCTGTCATATTAGGTTCTACCGTGAAGTCTTCACCATCTAATTTAACGGTTACGTTATCGCCATTAATTAGGGCTAATTTTTCTTTAGTATCTAAATTAACTAACGCTTCTTGGAACAATTTCATCTTAGGTCCTAAAACCTTACCTACTTCTTTAAAATTAGGTTTAATAACGAAATTAATGTATTCAGATAAATTCTTTTCAAATCTAACATTTTTAACATTTAATTCTTCTTTGATTAAATCTGTCAAGTCACCAATAATCTTTTCTTTTTTACCATCTAAGATTACTTCACTGATTGGTTGACGGACTTTGATTTTAGCATCCTCTCTAACGTTTCTTCCTAAACTTATGAGATTTCTTACTAAATCCATTCTTTCTTCAATTTTATTATCAATTAATTTTTCATCATAAGTTGGAAAATCACTGAAATGAACTGATTCAAGTCCTGTTAGATTACGATATATTTCTTCAGTTACATATGGAATTACTGGAGCACATAATTTTGATAATCCTAATAACACTTCATATGTTGTCATATAGACAGCTTTTTTGCTATTATCTAATTTACTTGACCAGAATCTATCACGATTTCTTCTTATATACCAGTTAGATAAATCTTCAGATACAAATGATGTTATCAATCTTACAACATTATTTAAGTCATATCTATCATATTCAAATGTTACTTCTTTAACTAATTTGTTATATTTTGATATTAACCATTTATCTATTAGTTGTCTATCTTTAACTGCTACATCACATTTACTTATATCAATATTATCGATATTAGCATATGTTTGGAAGAATGTATATGTATTTCTTAGTGGGTTAAAGAATTTACTGTGAACTTCTTTTAATCCTTCTAAATCAAATTTTAGTGGTGTCCATACTGGTGATACATAGAACATATACCATCTTACATTATCGGCACCATATTCTTTAATTGTCTCAATTGGATCGACAATATTACCTGTAGATTTACTCATTTTCTTTCCTTGACCATCTAGTACCATATCATTTACTACGACGTTTTTAAAGCATGATTTACCTGATATGATAGTTGATATTACTAGTAATACATAGAACCATCCACGAGTTTGATCTAGTCCTTCAGCAATAAAATCTGCTGGAAATTGTGATTCAAATAGTTCAATATTCTCAAATGGGTAATGGAACTGAGCATATGGCATACTTCCTGAGTCAAACCATACATCAAGTACATCTAATACTCTAGTCATCTTTTTACCACATTCTGGGCATTTTAGATGAAGATCATCAACGTAAGGACGATGCAATTCCATCTTATGGACATCTACTTTTTCAACGACTTTTTCTTGTAATTCATCTAATGAACCGATTACTTCTTTATGGCCACAAGAGCATTCCCATATAGGCATTGGACAACCCCAATATCTGCTTCTTGAAATACCCCAATCAATCATATTATCTAGCCAATTAGCAAATCTTTTTTCACCAACATATTCTGGATACCAATTAATTTCTTTATTAGCTTTGATTATTTCATCCTTACAGGCTGTTGTCTTAACATACCAGGCTGGTTTAGGATAACTAATTAGAGCACTCTTGCATCTCCAACAATGTGGGTAATCGTGAGTTATTTTTTCTTTTTTAAATAATTTATCATTTTCTTTTAAATACTTAATTATTTCTATTTCAAGATCTTTATCAGTAACTAGTTTACCTTTCCAAGGCCCTTCGGTATAACAACCATCAGGTCCTACTGGATTAACGAAAGCAACACCATTTTCTTGGCATACTCTATTATCGTCAGCACCATAGGCTGGAGCAATATGAACGATTCCAGTACCATCACTGTCGGTAACATATTCATCAGCTAATACTTCAAAGCATTTACCAGTTACTTTCACAAATGGAAATAATTGTTCGTATTTCATTCCTACTAAATCGGTACCTTTATATGTTTCTAATACTTTGACGTCTTCACCTAGTACTTTTTCAACTAATGTAGAACACATAATAAACTTATAGCCCATTGACTCTACTTTAACATAATCATATTTTGGATTAACGCATAAGGCAACGTTAGCCATAAGGGTCCAAGGAGTAGTTGTCCATACTAAGAAATAAGCATCTTCGTCGGCTTTCTTAAATGGAACTATAACTGTATTTACAGGATCTTCTTGATATCCTTGAGCTACTTCGTTTTGAGATAATTCTGTACCACATCTAGGACAATACCATAATACTTTATTACCATGATATATTAGTCCTTTTTTATCCATTTCTTTAATGATCCACCATTCTGATTCGATAAATTCATTAGAACATGTAATATATGGATGTTCGCAGTCAATAAATTGTCCCATCATACTTGTAAGTAAGTTAATTTCATCAATATTCGTAGCTGTTGCTTTATTACATTCTTTACAGAAATTTTCAATACCAAATTCTTCAATATCTGCTTTAGATGTAAATCCTAATTTTTTCTCAACATTGACTTCAATTGGAAGACCGTGAGTATCTAATCCTATCTTTCTTAAAACACGATATCCTTTCATTGTCTTATATTTAGTGAAAGTATCTTTAATAGCTTTAGCTAGAACATGGTGTATACCTGGTTTAGCATTAGCATATATTGGGCCATCATAAAAGACAAAGTCAGGACTATCTTTTCTTAGTTCATTTTGTCTTTCAGTAATTTTTCCAATACCTCCCCAACTTTTTAAGATATCACTTTCAACTTCACTTACTTTTCTTTTGTCCAATTCTTTAAATTTCATAAAATCATTCCTTTCAATTAAAAAGTCCTTATTATAAAAATATAATAAGGACGAAATATTCCGCGGTACCACCTTAATTCACATAAGTGCGCTCAATTTATATAACGGTATTACCCGATCTTTCCTATATGAGAAAGATACATCCAGAGTGATCTATACTCTATCCATCATATAACTTTCCACCAACCAGTTACTCTCTATAACTATGATAAAGTACCGTCTCTTTCACTTGTTTTTTCGAAATCTCTTTAATTATATTAAAAACTTTAATATTTGTCAATTGTTTTCACTGTTTGTTTTATCTAATTCAATTAAAGTGTTAAAATAATCTTCGACAAGTCCTTCTCTTTCTAGATCTCTAGCTGATAATATTTTAGCGGTAGTTTCAATATCTTCATCTGAAATAGAATTTTCTTTATCTTCAACAAAATCAAAAGCAAAACCAAAATCACCTTGTTGAAGTTCTTTCTTTGCTATTTCTTCCATCGAATTTTACCTCCTTAATTGACTTTAACTCATCAGCAATTCCTGATTCATTAATACCAAGAGTTTCAATTTTACTTCCTAAATAATAACGTAATTCATCAAGACGTCTATCTATTACAGACATTCTAAAACCAAAGGCTCTTTTATTGTGATCTTTATAAGTATCAGTCCATCTCAATCCATCGGTTAAGTGTTGATGTTTTGATAAATAATTAAGCAGTTTTTTAATTCTTGCCGTTCTTTGTTTATTGGCATAATCAAATTCACTTTTTCTTTTATCAACGGCATCTTTATATCTTTGATACATTTTCATAGAGTCTTTTAGTTTTTCACATTCACTATCGACAATATTAAGAATTTTACCAAAAATTAAGAATTTTTCCTCCAGATTTAAACTAGGAATATCTAACTTATCAAAATCATCACTCATAAAGAAATTTAGATAATAATCATTATATATTTTATCTAGTTCTAAGCCTTTATTATTTTCTTCTTTCTCTAACATTTCAAATATACTGATACGTTTACCATCTTTAGTATAGATATACCCTAACGTAGCATGATTATTTATTAGTTCGGGATGCTTTGCAACGATATCATCTAGGCACTTTACATTATATCTCCAAGACTCAAAACGTTCACCAGTAGCTCTTTTTTTAGTGGATGTCGTCTCTTTATATTTGGTTTCCACTTCATTTATAGAAAGCGGTAATGTATACTTTTGGCTATCTGTTACTCGTTTACTTATTAGCTTAAATGTATATCTCCAGCCATATAAATTAGCATCACTTTCTATTTCAGAATGCATGTAATTAGTGCGATATTCATCATAATTACTACTTGATAAATAATTTCTAAACAAATCTTGTCTTGCTGTATCAAACGTCATTAGTGATATACTACCTAATTCTTCATTATGATATTGCGAAGCATGTCTGGTTTCATGTGCTGAAGTCTGCATAAATTTGATGATTGATGGTATTTTACTATCAATTGTAAAATTATTATTAACTAATTCACGGTTTATTACAATGATACCATCATTTCCATAACAAGCTCCTAAATTATTAGCGGGCATTTTATTAGCATCCAATTTATGCGTAATTAAATAATAATTTGGCATAGGTATATTTAGATCTTTAGATGCTAAATAACCAGTATATATTAAGATATATTCTTTGGCAAAAATATTATCGTTTGTTTCCATATTATTTAGTAAATAATTATATAATTTATCACACAATTTACCATCTTGGACATTGTTACATTTTATTTGATATAAAGCTATACGAATACTTTCTTTGGAAATAGTTTCGCCTTTTTTCTTGAAAGCACTAGTTAATTCTTGTATAGCCTTATTTGACTCTCTTAATTTGTATTCAGCGATTTCTCTTATTTGCTCTGCAGTAAAAAACTTTGCTGCGACTTCTTTATTAAACATTTTAGAGTCGTAGGCAATTTCAGGCTTTTGTTTAAACAAACTATATAATAGTTCTCGGTACTTTGGGATAATTTGATCATTTCTTTTAGTAGGATCAAATAGTAATCCATCTATTATATAATCTTCAAAACCATCTAATAATGAAAAATCAGTGGCTTTGACATCTCTATTGGGATAATTTCTATTTAATCTTGCTACCAACTGAGTCATAACACCACGTTGATCATTCTCTGTAAAAACTTTAATAAGTCTATCTTTGCCATAAAAATCAATCATTTTTTTATTGATAGTAATAGCCATATTATACCTCTATTCTTTTTATGATATTTTATATGAATCTTCTAGAGAGAATTCAACGTTTTCATTTATCCAATTTTTTCTTGGTTCAACGGCATCTCCCATAAGGATGCTTACTCTTTTTTCAGCTAGAGCGGCATCAATTATATTTACTTTAACTAGACTTCTGTATCTTGGGTCCATTGTTGTATCACATAATTGATCGGCATTCATTTCACCAAGACCTTTATATCTTTGTATTTTATAATTTGTTTTACCATCGGTTAATTTTCTTAATTCTTCATCAGTCCATAGATAGGTATCTTTACCACCCATACTTAATTTATATAATGGTGGCATAGCAATAAACAATCTACCATCTTCGATTAATGGCTTCATATACCTATAGAAGAATGTTAATAGTAAGCACTGAATGTGGGCACCATCATCATCGGCATCGGTCATTATTATTACTTTACCATAATTACATTCTTTAATATCAAAATCATTACCAATACCAGCACCAATGGTATGAATTAGGGTATTTATTTCTTCATTTTTAAATATTTCATCTAGTTTAGCTTTTTCGGTATTAATTACTTTACCTCTAAGGGGAAGAATAGCTTGAGTTTTTCTATCTCGACCTTGTTTTGCAGAACCACCAGCAGAATCACCCTCGACAATAAATAATTCGCATTTATCTCTTTCTTTGCTTTGAGCTGGAGTAAGTTTACCAGATAGTATCTTTTCAATCTTTTTATTATCTTTTCCTTTTCTGGTTTCTTCCCTAGCCTTTCTAGCGGCTTCTCTGGCTTCTTTACCTTTGATTGCTTTACTAACTATTTTGGTAGCAACAGCATTGTTTTCTTCCAAAAAGAACTTTAATTTTTCAGTTACAATGGCTTCCACAATAGTTCTTGCTACCGGTGTACCTAGTTTAGACTTAGTCTGTCCTTCAAATTGTAGAAGTGATTCAGGTATTTGAACTGATATAATAGCGGTTAAGCCTTCTCTTACATCGGATCCTTCGAATGTTTTATCTTTATTTTTAATAAAACCATTTTCTTTGGCATAATCATTTAAGACTTTGGTAATAGCTGTTTTAAAGCCTACTTCATGAGAACCACCATCAGGTGTCTTAACATTATTTACGAATGAGATAATATTCTCACTATAGCTATCAGTATATTGCATACCTACAGAGACATTTATTTTATCTTTAGTAGCTTCAAAACATAATACTTTGTGTAATGGTTCCTTTCCTTCATTTAAATATTCACAAAAGGCAGATATACCATTTTCATAGCAATATTTTTCACTTCTATTTTCTATTTCATCTACTATTTCAATAGTAAGTCCATTAATAAGAAAGGCACATTCTTGCATTCTTTCACAGATTGTTGAATAGTTAAAAGTAGTCGTTTCAAAAATAGTTTTATCGGGTTTAAATCTTACGGTTGTACCAGTTCTTTGAGCAGTTCCGATTTTCTTTAATGGTACTTCAACATGACCACCATTACTGAATTTAATATAGTGTTCTTCTTTATCTCTACGAATAGTTACTTCCATCCATTCAGATAAGGCATTAACTACTGATGCACCTACACCATGAAGTCCACCGGATACTTTATATCCACCATCAGAGAATTTTCCACCAGCATGTAAAACTGTATATATTACTTCAGGTGTGCTTACTCCAGAAGAATGCATTCCAGTAGGAACACCACGTCCTCTATCGCTTACTGATATAGATCCATCGGTATGCATAGTAATTTTGATATAGTCTCCATATCCATTTAGGGCTTCATCGACACAGTTATCGACGATTTCCCAAACAAGATGATGTAGTCCTCTTTTATCGGTACTACCAATATACATACCAGGTCTTTTTCGTACGGCTTCAAGTCCCTCTAATATTTTTATACTATTCTCATCATATTTTTCCATTGTATCACTCTCGCTATCATCATTTTAACATATCTTTCCTTATTTTTCAAACTACTTTACACTTTTATATGACATATTAAAAGCAAGTTATACGATAACTTGCCTTTTATTTTGTTTTTTTCTTAATACCTTGATGTTCTTCAATCATACTTGCTATTTCGGGAGTTAAGAATTCAGATAATTCTAAATCTGCGATAGAACCATTTCTGGTATATTCGATTATCTTTCTTGCTTCATCAAAGACATGTTTCATTTCATATCCATCTACTTTTGTAGCAGGATTAACAATTATTTCATAATCAGGAAAATATTTTTTAAATGTTAGAAAGGTCCTTCTGCAGTGAAATGAGTTGGTAATCAATAATAGCCTTTTGGTTCTTTTTATTCTGGCTCCTTCGGGAACTATTTCTTTACTATCACGTAGATATAATTTTTCTAATAATTCTCTAGTATACATTGCATTTTCAGGAGTTGTTTTAGACATTCTTTCGTAGTAGACATTTATACCATATTTAGGATTTAAAACAGGCATTTTTTCAGCAATGGTTGCTTCATCAGTATTTAATTTTACCATTTTATATAATTCCTCAAATGGAAAATGTAATTCGCCAACATTCTTTTTAAAATCATCAGAATTATAATATTTTCTCATTTCTTCATATGTTTTAAATTTTGGATGAGTAAAATAATATTTTTTAATATAGTCTAGATAGATATCTTCTTTACTTTTATCAGATTTCATTAGTCTTTGCCATCCTGGACCACCAGATATAATTATGGCATTACTATAACCACTTTCATATAATACAACAGCTTTGCGGATTCTACTATGAAGGGGTCTTGGGGAACAACCTAAAACGATAATTGCTTCGCAAATATCTTCTTCTTTGGCATACGCTCCCATATGGTCAGTTATACCACTCATGATTAGATTTAGTTTGTCTTCATCAGTAAGTAAATCATAATTTAATTCTGATACTCTCATCTATACCACCTATTATAATTATACATTATTTATTTTTTAAATCAAGTTATTCGCTACGAAGAGCTTCAACTGGGTCACGTTTTGAAGCGGCTCTGGCTGGTATTAAACCACCTATTAAAGTAAGAATGATACTTAGGACTACTAATACAAGAGCATTATTAATAGCCAACATAGCTCTTAGTGGAATATTACCGGTATAATGATGTAATACAGCATTGATGATTGGAATTAGGATATAAGATATACCAATACCAAACATACCTGATAATAGACCGATAATAAAGGTTTCAGCATTAAATATTGATGAAATATTACGTTTACTTGCTCCAATACTTCTTAAGATGCCTATTTCTTTTGTTCTTTCGTATACAGAAATATAAGTAATTATACCAATCATTATGGAAGATACGACTAAAGAAATTGAGACAAAAGCAATTAAAACATAACTAACGGCATTGACAATTGTTTTAACAGAATTCATTAGAATACCTGTCGTATCAGAATAGTTAATTACTTTGTCTTCATTACCAAGTTTTTCCATTCTTTTATTGTATTTATCAATAAATGATAAGAAATGCTCTTTTCCATCAAAACTATTAAAATAGAATGAGATAAAGGTTGGCTCTTCTTTATCTTGATAACCTAAACTAATTAGATTATTCTTTTCAGTTGTTTCTTTGTTACTCATCATGGCATTTACTACTCTAGCTAGTTCATCTTCACTAAAATTAAGTTTAAAGGCAGAGGCTATTTTATCTTCATCAACACTAAATGAAGAAGAAAAACTACTAGTAATATCGGATACTATTTCCGTTACTTTAGAAATAATATCACTTTTCATTTTAGCTTCAGTCATACCTTTAGACATTTCATCTGATACAGCTAGGATATTGGTGTTGCTTAGATAAGCACTAATAGCCCCTTCTTTGATCATATTTATCATGGTCTCTGGTATTTCTCCACCTTCAGGAATAGATGAAGACATACTTGTATATGCAGACTTTATAGCTTCTACAAAACCAGTAAGTAAGCCATTATAAACTGTTTTAAATGTACTTGCTGGAATAACATAATCTTTTTCTAAATTATTTAATTTATCAATATTCGTATCTAGATAATTATTTACAATACTATCAGTATTTTCCTCGGGATTTTTAATAAATTCATCAAATGTACCATATAACATATCTTTAAGGGTATTATCAAACATAGTTCTAGCGGGAGTTGTATCTGTCGTAATACTATTTGCAATATCTACCATTTTATTACTGATATTATTTTGCATTTTATTTTCATCAATACTGATATTAAAAGCACTACTTAGTTTTTCACTATCGACGGATACGAGATCACTAAATTCAAAATTAAATTTATTTTCTTTACTATCAAATCTTTTACCTGAAAATATATCAATGTCTGGATTAGCGAGTTGTTTTTTGACAGCTTCACTTTCATATGAATAAGATATGATATGATCTATTAAATCTTTGGTGTATACGACTCCTGGATTTAGAGCCATAGTTGTACTACCTGGTTTACTTGTGACAATACCTACGATATGGATATCTTCAGCACTATTATATAATTTCATCATATAATCGTTATCAGCGCTCATATCTTCGTAGACATCATATTTAGTATTATATTTATATGTATCACTCGGCATAATTAGTTTTAATTTAACATTCATTAAATCTTCATAAGTAAATGTTTTAGGTTCATTATTTACACCTGTCGATTCACCTGACATAATACTATTTACCATCTTAGTTAATTCTTCGGTATCTCTTAGTCCTAGGGAATATACAAGTAAATCACTAATACCATTAGGTTCTGATAAAACAATAACCATTTCATTATATTTAGTAGGCCACCTACCTGATAAAATATCATATTGGGTATTTAATGTATCAATATCATCAATCATTTGGCTATATATTGAAGCCATGTTGGAATAGCTACTTAACATACTAGAACCATATACGGATGTATATAAACTACTTGGATTAAGTTTAGCTAGTTTACTAGCAGCATCTATAGTATAGATAAGTGGATCAATACTATAAGAATATTTGATACTTGATAAGTCATCTTTCACTTTACTATAGTTATCTTCAAGGTATTTTTTAAACGATTTTAAATCGTTCGCTTTAATATTCGATAACATAGATGTAATATATTGTCTTTCGGTGACAGTATTACTGTTATCGTTTTCACCATTACCACTAGTCATCGATAAAAGAACTCCGGTAATATCTGTCGACTCATACATAAGGGTTAAGGGATATGATGTCAAGGTATCTTCTTGAATGGAATCAACATAGTTTTGAAAGCCGGTAGAAACAGCTAATATCAAAGCTATACCGATAATACCAATTGAACCGGCAAAAGCTACCAAGATAGTTCTTCCCTTCTTAGTCATCAAGTTATTAAATGATAATGCTAAGGCTGTAAAGAATGACATACTAGTTTTCTTAGATTTATTATCAATTGTTTTTTTATCTAAATTTGTTTTAATTTTACCATCATATGGATTTGTATCGCTGGTAATTTTACCATCTTTTAAGGTAATAATTCTTGTGGAATATTCTTTAGCTAAATCAGGATTATGTGTTACCATAATTACTAATTTCTTTTTGGCAATATTCTTGAGTAATTCCATTATCTGAATACTTGTTTCTGAATCTAGAGCTCCGGTAGGTTCATCAGCTAAAAGAATATCTGGATCATTAACTAGTGCTCTAGCAATAGCTACTCTTTGCATCTGACCACCAGATAATTGATTTGGTCTTTTATTGATATGATCTTTAAGTCCTACATCAATTAAGGCTTTTTTAGCTCTTTCTGTGGCTTCAGTTTTAGATATACCAGATAAAGTTAAGGCTAATTTTACATTAGCTAAGATTGTTTGATGGGATATTAAATTATAGTTTTGAAAGACAAAACCTATACGATGATTACGATAACTATCCCAATCACTATCTTTAAATTTCTTAGTACTAACTTCATTGATGATTAAATCACCACTAGTATAGTGATCTAATCCACCAACGATATTTAAAAATGTTGTTTTACCACTACCACTAGGTCCTAGGATGGAAGCAAATTCACATTCTCTAAAGTTAACACTAACTGAATCTAATGCTTTTTGACTAAATCCTTCTGTTTCATATATTTTAGTAACTTTTTTTATCTCTAACATACTATCATCTCAAATCTGTTGCTATTATATCATAAATATATAAAAAATATAACAAAAAAAGAAGCATTCACTTCTTATATTTTAAAACTTATTAGCATTATTACAATTGTACCTATAGCAATTAATGTAGATATTAATATCATACTGGCAAAGCCACTATTTTTAATACCAATATCACTACCAAAAATAGAGTTCTTAAACTTACTATTTTTCTTACCAGTATAATCTACTAATTTATAGTTTTTACCGATATTTAGTTTGATATTGTCATTAGATATGGCACTAATAGTACTATATGATCCATCACTATTCTTAATCGTTTTATTTAAAGTATTCATAATACCCCTCTTTCAGGGTGTATATAATAGCACAAATGTTCATGTTTGTCAATTTTTAAGGTATTTATCTATTTCTTTTATATACTTTAATGTTCTATCGATACTTAATTTATATAGAGATATGAAGTCATCATTTGTTTTATTATTATCATATCCATTATATGTAATAGTCTTGTTAGTATTTAAAATATCAATATCATTATTAATTATTTTTTTAGTATTAATTAATTTATATAATTTTAAATTATTATAAATACGATATAGAAATAAATTAAATTTATAATAGTTAGAAATATTTTTAACATGATATGTTTTATCATAAACATAATTTAACATATCTTTTATTTCTTTAGTCATTTTAGCAGTAAGAGTTATTTTATATTTCTTTTGAGATAATAGATATTCATCTAGATAAGCTTCTAATCTAGCATGATCACGTTTAGAATATGGGCATAATCTAGTTATTTTTCTTATTAATGGATGAATAGTCGTATCCATCATATAATGACATATATGAGCATATAAGACGCTTATTATCTCTTTATTACCTATTAGATTATGTTCTTTGATATAATCTGCCATATTATAGATAAATTCATCTAGATATATTTTATGAGAGTCTTTACGACACTTAGAATACTTAGTTAAATCTCCACCCAGGGAATATGTTTCTAGATATGTATTATCAATATTATTTAGTTTTTGAGATATATCTTTAGCCATAATGATATGGCTTTTAAATGCTGGCATATTATCACCTCTTTTAATTATATCACAAAAAAAGAGTTAATATATATATTAACCCATTGTATCAGTATTACTTGCAACGACATTGATAGTATTTACACCACTAATACCAGATAATAAAGCTAATACTTTATCATCTTGTTTTTTACGATATTTAATGTCATATATTAATTCAACATCAGAACTTGTGATACTTTTACTTTTACATAGATAACTATTTAAATTATCAGCTAAAACACTTTCTACTTTCTTTAAATCGACATTTTTTCCTCTGATTATTAGGACATACTTAGTAATGTTTGTAGCCATCTTTTTAAAGATAAATAAGATTAGACAGATAAATAATGATCCGATTAGAACGACAGTGTAGTTTTGAGTACCACAAGCGAGTCCGGATACGACACACCAAAAGATAAAGGCGGTATCGCGAGGATCCTTGACAGCAGTTCTAAATCTTATTATTGATAAGGCACCAACCATACCTAAAGAGACAGAGATGTTACTGCCAATTACAACCATTACAATGGTAGTAATCATCGTTATCATAATTAATGATACGTTGAATCTTGGATTATACATTACTCCTGTATAAGTGTTTTTATAGGTAAGAAAGATTATTAATGATACGATAAAGGCAATTAATAGTATCATTATAATAGTTCCTACGGGCATTTTTACTTGCATTTCTGCTAAGGCTTCTAAAACTTTTTTCATAATATATTTCCTCCTTCTAAGTTTCTTGCCATGACATATTTACTTACTGATTGCATTCTACTTGCATATTTAGCTAATATACTAGATATATATGGTTCTAGATATCTATCAAATTTTACTTCTAGAACAACATCTTTTTTATTAGTTACATTAGTATAATTAATATCTTTATCAAAGAATTTTGAATAATCTCTACTATTCTTGATATTGAAATCAAAGGTTATTCTTGTTGTTGTATTAGTGATATAAGCTAGGCGGTTATATTCAATAATACTTTTAGGTTTATATACTCCTGTTTTAAGGATACTATAAACTTCATTAGCAAAATCTTCATTATGGATAAGTAATACTTCATAGTTACCTTTAATTAATTCTTCAGCTTCTTCTCTACTTATTAACAAAGATCTTTTTAACTGATGAGTGTCATATTTAGCTTTTAATTCTAATTTGACAAATTCAGGATCAGGTTCATAAATACGAAGTCTTATTTTCTTTCTATTCATTTCACCTGCTAATTTATCATAATAATCATCGTCATTTATGGAATCAAAATATAGGCTTCTAATCATATATCCATCATTACTTCTATCTACTTTTAGTAATTCACTTAAATCTTTTTTTAGATTTAACATATCTTCATATGAAATAATATATTTTAATTCATGACGAAATGTTTTAAGTATTTTCATCAGCACCTCCAATTCTAGTAAAAGATGCTGTTGTATTTGGTTGTCCTGGTGTTGGTGTTGTAAAGTATTTCCAGCTTTTACCAACCTTTCCATAACTGATGTTATCTTTTAGAGGAACTACCTCTACTTCATCTAGTTTTTTATTGTTATAGGATATGATAATCATTTTATCGGTATCTGATAAGCCAAAATCAGCATAGATACCATTCTCGTATGATACTTTATCAGACGATAAGTAGATAACTAAATAGCCATCTTTACTAAGATTAGTTTTAGGTATCCTAAATTTGTTTAGATTTTCTTCTTCATCAGTAATATAGACATTTTCTAAGACAATATCTTTGTTTTCTTTATTATGTATCTCTACGAAATCATAATAATTACCATATTCATCATAAACACTTCTTTTATTATGAGTCATATATTCAGTTATTTCTAATTTATAATGATAATTCTTGGTCTTTTCTTCTTCACTAGAGTTTTCTTTTCCAGGAGTTGGCTTTTTAAATTTAATATATTTACCATGAGCATAACCATAGGCAATATCACCAGCTAATTCTGGATACGTAAATTTATTAATGATATTACCAAAATCATCTGTTAAGGTTAATACTTCCCCTTTACTACTTAGTTTGAAATTAGTATGACAAATTCTATCTTCTAAATCACATTCATCTCTATTTGAAGCATAAATGATTAGATATTCACCTGATTTAATATATATTTCAGGAAAAGACCATTTTTTTGTTTCAAATTCGGAATCAGATAAATGATAACCTGATAAATTTATATCTCTTTTACCACCATTATATATTTCAATATAATCAGAATAATCTCCATAATTATCTTTAATAGTTTTATAGTTACTAGCCATTATTTCACTAATATATAGTTTACCAGTCTTAATATATGATTTACTTAATCCAGGAACAAACACTACAATAAGTGAAGTAATAGCAAATAATGCAATAATTATCAATATTTCTTTTTTATTCATTACCACACCTCACTAAAATATTTGTTGTAATCGGATTCGCTAAGTCCAAGATCGTATCTAAGTCTACTTTTAGCATAGTTATATCTACTTGTAACCATATTTTTAAAATTACTTAGATTGTTTTCCCAACGAGTCATACTATTTAGGTTAGCATAACCACTACCCCATCTTGCAATATGATATGGCATTTCATTTTTTACTTCAGCTGCTAGTTCATCAACCAAGGCATTCATATTCTCAGGATTAAAGGTATTTTTTAAGTGATAAGCTAGTGATTTTAGATATAGATCTTTATATTCTTCATTTTGATATAGTCTTCTACTTATCGCAATTGGAGTATATAGATAAGTTACAGCAGGAATATTACCTTCTCTTATTGGATAACCCATGCTGACACTGCTACTCCACATAGACCAATCGAGATCATATAACATGAATCTCCACTTACCATCTGGATATGTTTTATAGAATCTAATATTACCTAAATCAGTGTTGCCATAATAAGATTCAGCAATCATATAATTAGCTAATTCTTCGACATCTATTTGACTTTTAATATAGTTATATACTTCACTGTCTCTAGTATTATGACTCATTACATAATTATAAATACTATTGTAATTACTTGTACTACCATTTTTAGCAGTCGTATATTTTATCAAATCAATATCATCTTTCTTGATACCATATTTACTTTCAACATAGTCACCATTAAATTTTTGTCTTAAATTTAACATACCAAAGTATTCACCATTAATGTATACGACAACTGGTCTATAATCCTGAATATCAATATTCATTTTACTCTTTTTAAGAGCTTGGGTTAGAACAGCATCCATGATACGCATACCTTTAGGATCTTCACCAGCATTTCTTAAAAGAATAGATGAATATGTAACAGTTTCATTATCTTTAAAGAATGGATATGTCACATCTTGTAGACCATATTCTTTTCTTAAAAAGATTGACATACTCTTTTGAGCTTGTAATCTAGAATCAGCTCCAGATAGTTTGGTATCTCCAATAAAGCCTACGCCAAATGTTCCATCGTTTTCATAAAATTCAAAACTTATTTTTCTCGTACTATTTTGATAATAATTATCAATTATGCCAGAGTAACCAAATAAGTTATCTCTATTAGTTGATAAAGACACAACGGCAAGATCGTGGTGTCTACCTACGATAAAGGTTCTAGATACGGTATCTGACTCTAGATATTTATCGCGATAAGCAATAGCTTTAATAACTGTCGTTTGGTTTATTTCAATTGGTTCAGTATATTTTTTACTACCGGTATTAGGGAATGAACCATCTAAGGTATAATAAATTGTCGCATCTTTATCACTTTCTAATGATATTTTAGTACCTTTTTCAACATAACCACCATCTTTAGAAAAGATTGGTGTTTTAGTGTATCCCAAATAATATCCACTGGAATTATCACTACCAAAGGTCATATTCGTATAATATACTTTTTTGTCATCAGTAATACCTACGCTAACGCCTTTAGTTAGTCTACCGACACTAAACTCGTCAATTAAAACATTATCTTTATATAAATATATTACTTCAGTACTGTTATTAATATTAAATGTCTTATCACCAGCATCAAAGACATAATAACTACCACTAGATAATGTTTTATCTGGTAATTTTATCTTAACTCCTGATTTATCGCCAATACTATAACTAGATAAATTGACTGTTTCATCACTTATATTTTTAAGTTCTACCGATTCACGTGAAATTGATGATACTTCATTAATAATTACATCTTTAGTACTTTTACTATTTTCTTTATAATCATCTTTGTTATCTTCACCTAAACTTGGTTTATTATAATAATGCCACTTTCCTTCGTAATAGCCATATGATTCGTTAGGATTTAATTTAGCTAACGATAGAGAGGCAATTTCTTTTTGTAAATTGTCATAGAATACTAAACTACTGTCTTCTTTATCTAAAACAAAGTTAGTATGAATTTCATCTTTATCATATTTATCCAAACCTGATGTATAAACAACTAAATAGCTTTTTGATTCCACTATTACATCAGGGAATGTATATTTATATGGATTATTAATACTATCAGATAGGGTATAATCTTTTAAGCTAATCTTATCATCTGTCGGATTATATATTTCAATCATGGAATAATATCCATCTTTAGCTTTTTTAATATTATTATCTAGGATATATTCAGTTATTTGAAGTTTACTATCACTAGGCATACCTTCTTTGATGGGATCTTTAGAATACTTACCATCATTTTCTTTACCTGGAGTACCTTCATAAAAATAGACATATTTTTTACCATTACTACCATATGATGTGTCATCTAAACTAGTCATATAATATAGTCTACTTATTGCTTTGGCTTTAGTATTAGATAAAGTTATTACTTCTCCTTTATTATTTAATTTAAAATTAGTATGAATTTCTTCTTCATCATATTTATCTAATCCAGAAGCATATACGAGTAAATAATCTTTTGCTTTAATTGTTGTTTTAGGAAAAGACCATTTTCTTAAATTCATAGAGTCATCTGATAAGTAATAACCGTCTAAATTTATATCATAATCATTACCATTATATAGTTCGATATAATCATAATATTTACCATCTGCACTTCTTATAGTATGTTTATTCTTAGGCATAACTTCATTTATATATAATGGTTCAGTATTTTTATATTTAACAATAATAGGAACATTGACTATCAAAAGAAATAGAAGGATAAATAAACTAAATATAGCTAATAATTCTAATGGTTTCTTCATATCTTCACTTCCTATCTTAATAAATTATAACATAAATTTAGATATAAAAAAAGATATCAATTGATATCTTTATACTTTTTCTTTCAAGTAGTCTTCGATCATTTTAGATGATGCTGCTAATTCAGCATTTAGTTCGTTCATTCTATTTAAATATTCAATATATATTGGTTTATTATTTAGAATATTTAGTTTATCTTTAATTATCTTATCGATATCTTTATATTCTTTATTACCAGCATGCTCTAACTTGGTAGCTTTCTTTTCTAATTCTTTTATTTCATTAATAAGATTTAATACTTCAGAATCTTTTGATAAGATATTCTCTATTTCTTTATATCTCTTATATACATTAGAATTTTCAATAGAATTAAATAATTCATTAATACTTTTATCGATCATTGATTTCTCCATCAAGGCTCCATGTTTTAACATCAGTTATTTTAACAGGAACTATTTTACCAACATATGATTCATCACATTTTACATTGACTAGTTTCATATTTTCGGTATAGCCCATAAATTTATTCTTTTTGTCACTTTCCCCTATCAATAATACGTTATATGTATTATTTAACATTTTTTGATTAGATTCTAGAGCATATTTATTAATTAATTCATTTAGTCTAGCTAGTCTTCCTTTTTTTACAGATAGTGGCGTATCATCTTTCATACTAGCAGCAGGAGTACTTTCTCTTGGACTATAGATAAATGTATATGCTAAATCGTATTTTACTTTATTTACAATATCTAAAGTCATCTCAAAATCTTCTTCTGTCTCACCAGGAAATCCAACGATAATATCAGTAGTGATACTTACATTAGGAATATGATCTCTAATCTTTTTAACTAGTTCTAGATACTCTTTGATAGTGTATTTTCTTCCCATTAGTTTTAATATTCTATCTGATCCAGACTGAATTGGTAAATGGATATATGGCATAATATTATCACATTTACTAATTACTTCGATCATCTTATCCGTAAAGTCCCAAGGGTGTGATGTAACAAATCTAATACGAGGAATGCCTGTTTGACTTACTTCGCCAAGTAATGTTGCAAAATCATAGCCATTATCAAAGTCCTTACCATAGGCATTGACATTTTGACCTAATAATGTTACTTCAGAATATCCATTATTATATAATTCTCTTACTTCATTTATGATATCTTCAGAAAGTCTACTTCTTTGTTTTCCTCTCGTATATGGAACGATACAATAAGTACAGAATTTATCACAACCATATTGAATATTTACCCAAGCAGTATATAAAGAGTCTCTAGTTACCGGTAGGTTTTCAATAACATCACCTTCCATACTATAAACTTCACAAATATTTTTTTCTTTGTTTAATTTAGCAATATATTCAGGTATTTTATGATAATTATGGGTTCCACATATAATCTCTATCCATTTATTTTTTACTATTTTATTTACTAATTTTTCTTCTTGTGCCATACATCCACAAAAGATAACCGTAATATCTTTGGTTTCTTTTAGATGTTTAATTCGACCTAACATACCTTCGGCTTTATTATGAGCGTTTTCTCTTATCGCACAAGTATTTACGATAATAACATTTGCTTCATCCATATCTTCAGTTCTAGTATAACCAACATCTTCCATAATACCAGCAATATTTTCACTGTCATGGACATTCATTTGACAGCCATAGGTTAAGATTAGATATTTTTTATCTTTTCCTAATTCAGAATATTCATCGGAATTATAATCATCATATAAAATTTTTATTTCTTTTTTAGTACGGCGTTTAGCATCAGCCATATTTGGTAAGTTCATAAATTCACTTCCTTTAACGAAAATATTATACTAGAAAAATACTTTTTTGTATATTAAAAAAGAAATAATTTTATATTTCTTCTTTATTTCTAATTTTATTTAATCTATTTAGTGATACTTTAACGCTTTGATATTCAGCATTTATTGTACCTAGTACTTCAAAGTTAGTTATTATTTTAGCATAGTATGAATATATTAGTAGGACGGTACCTATTTCCATATTACCAATACTTACTAAATAGATGGCATAAATAACGATACCATATCTACATAATTCAATAAATGCTAAGACAACACAAATAACTCCTTTAGCAAAGACATTGAATTTAGTGTTGCTCTCTAGATACTTAATTGTACTTTCGATGAAACTATTATCTTTTATTTTTTTATTTCTTTTAAGAATATCATAAATATTATGGATATTAATTGTTTTATAATCTAAATCATCTTTTCTAGCTTTATTCTCTTTTTCAATCTTAGAACCAAAGTATAATATTACACCAATCATGATGATAGAAACAAAAATAGTTACAAGGAATATATAAATATTAATTTTAAAAAAATAGATATATATGACTAAGAATTCAAGTATTTGAACGGCTCTTGTGACACCGTTACCAATAAATGTTCCAATAATATCGATATCATTATTAATAATATTGGTATATTCACCTAAAGTAACATCATCGACATTGGCTTCAGTAACAATACTGGTATATTCCATATATAATTTATTATAGTATTTATACCAAGCTTTTTGATTAAAATATACCCATAAATAATATAATAAAGAAAGAGTTAAAGTAATAACAATTAATTGAATTGCTTTGGTAAATTCTTCTTCGGCAGCATGATTAATACTACTAGACCAATAAACAGGAATTATTAATAGTAATCCCTGCATAATGACCGATGTAAATATTTTTCTAAATAATTCTTTTTTAGTTCTTTTTAATAATGTAAGTAAATTCATGTTATCACCTTATTATTCTATTTCTACGATATCACCATTATTAATTTCATATAAAGCAGCATCTGATTTATCTAGATGAAGTTCTAATATAAAACTATCTTTCATTTTTAAATGAACATTATCGATTGTTTTTCCATTAAATTTAACTTTGACAATATCACCATTATTATTGTTAGGAAAATCAGACTTAGTACAATGAATATGTCTTGTAGCCTCGATACAGCATTCTTTTTTGTATATTTCACCGACAGGACCTACGATCCAAACATCTTCAGAGCCAGCTAAATCTCCAGAATCGCGCATTGGAGGATTAATCCCTAGTAATTTGGCATCATCACGAGATACTTCAACTTGAGTATAGTCTCTGTATGGTCCTAATACTCTAACGTGAGGAAATTCATATTTATCTGTTTTTATGATAACAGTATCTTCGGTAGCATATTCACCAGGTTGTGTTAAATCGTTTCTTTTTTTAAATTGATATCCTTTACCAAATAGAATATCTTTATCTGATTTAGATAAATGAATATGTCTATTAGATATACCTACGGGTATCTTCATATTATCACCTTCCTAGTACGATAAAATTATAACAAAATAGTATTACCCTGTCAAACAATATAATAATTTTTACTTGTTAAAATATTATTCTTTTGCTATAATTATTCTAGGTGGTAATATGAATAGTTTTTTAATTGTTTTGTTTGTTATTGTGCTCTTGATAATATTGGGTCTTATCTATTATGTATATCTATATAATAAGATTAATGAGACGATTATTAGAGTGGATGAAGCAGAAAATAGAATCGATAGTAATTTAAGAGATAAATATGATTTAATAGTTAAATGTCTTTCACTTTTAAAGAATAAAGATGATCTTGATAATAAAGTATTTAAAGAAATATATAAATTAAAAGCAAGAAAAATTAGTAATTTTGATTTAGATAGAATGTTGGTAACAGCTCATAATGAATTTAGCGTTATTTGTAATAAAGATGATAAACTTAAAGGTAATGATGAAATATATAAATCAAATAAACAAATAGAAATTATCGATGAAGAATTAGTTACTTTAAGAAACTATTACAACGCTAATATTATGACATATAATAAGATGATTAAGAAATTTCCGACGATAGTTGTTGCTAAGATTAAAAAATATAAAGAAAGACCATACTACGATCTTAAAGATATGACTGATGATGACCACGAAGACTTTAAATTATAGTCTTCTTTTTTTATTCTATTTATAGTATAATCGTTTTAGGTGATATTATGAAAAAATTATTATTAATTTTATGTATCTTTTTATTAATTACTGGTTGTAAGAAAGAAGAAGAAATTGTTACTCCCACTGATGATATACCTGAACCTGTCGTAGAAGAATATACAGATGATAATCCAGTTCTTGTGGGATTATATAAGAATGGTAAATTACTTAATGATATAAGTAGACCTCTTGCAAATCATCAGGATATAGATGTATTCGATGTATATTTTACAAATGATGACGATACGGGAGATACAAATACGAAAAGAAATTTTAAGAAATATTTAGCTAATTATGAAAATCCAGAACAATATAAGATTGGATTTTATATATCTTTTATGGTAGATGATAAACTATATGAAGCGACATATACAAATCCTGATCACATGTATAAACTTACACCATATTTGTATATATATCTATATGATGATGTTCATCAAGCAGATGGTTCTTGGTATAGTCATCTTGAAGCAAAAGATGTTAATGAGGATACAGTTTATTCATCAATTAAATTATATGCTGCTCAAGAAGGAGCTAAAATTAATTCACCAATAACTTTAACAGTATTTACATATGATACAGATGATGATTTTGATGAAGATGGTAAATACCGTGGAAAAAGTATGTATACGATTAATATAACGGTAAAATAAAAAAGGATTGCTCCTTTTTTTATTTTACTTTAGATTTACTGTTTTCAATTATTTCATCTCTAGTATAAAATTCATCTAAGCCATTTTCTTTTTTTAGTAATGCTCCCAAAATAAATTCATTTTTAACAAAGTATCGTTGATGTGAATCTATATCATATATCTTATTTTCTTTGCCAAGCCTAATATTACCATCACTTTCAACCAATTCTTTAGGAAATGCTAAAAGAATCGTTGTATCGTTATTCATAAGCGATTTGACTAGATTGATGTATCCGGCCTCACCATCAATTGCTGAAGTTGTGTGGGTTAAGTTTGGAGCACCAATCGAAACAGCAGAACCGCCGCCAGCATTACCATGTCCATAATTTATTAATCCACTTTCCATAATACTCGTTAAGTCTTTAGATTCAGGAATACCAGAATCTCTATTTAATCCTAGATTCGTTCTATGAATACATACAACTAAGTTAGGATTGTTAACCAAAGCTTCAAGTGATACACCAAAATTATATGGAATATTATAATCATTTTCATAACTTTTAATTCTATCATAAACATCTTTTAGGCTTTTATAATCGTTAGTTCGATTTAGCAAGTCATTTATTATCTTAGTGTGAAACAAGGAAAACTTACCTTCCTGATAAGCTTTTTGTTTTTCTAATTCAATCAGTTCTTTTAACTTACTCGTTTTACTTTTAAATATATCCATACCATCACCCTATTAATAATGTTTCCATCTAAATTATATCATATCTTGTATAAATATTAAAGATTTTCTCTTATTAATAATTAAAAATATCAATCATTTAGATTGATATTTTTTATCTTTTACGTGTACGAGTTGGTACAGTATCTGGTTCTTCTTTATTGTCTTTCTCTTTGGTAGTTTCTTTTTCTTTTACAATGGCATCTACTTCTTCAGGAGTAAATGTCTTTCCATTAAAAGATACTACTGCGTAAAATCTATTTTTATTATATGATATTTTGCAATCTAAGTTTTCACGAAAAATATTACCTGTCATGTTACAATATTCTTCTGTGATGCCAGCAAGAGTTCTTTGTGGAACTTCTTCTAACCGTGTAGGGAAAAAGCAAAATTCTTCAGAAGTGCACGCTCTAACAATATAGACATCGTTTGCTTCATTATATCTAGTTGGATAAACAGTTACACCGCGTCCTTCGTGTATTTCTTTTATTTCTCCATTAATTCTATAGTTATTCGTAATAAGCATACCTATTTTCCTTTCTCTTTCAATCTTTTTTTGACAAATGTTTCACCATCTTCAATTTTGATATCAGTATTTATCTTTGTTACTCTTACTAATTGTAATTTTATGCTTTTCAATACTTTTGCGTATAACTCACATAGTCCTTTGTAATCATAATCGCTCT
>JAEEGI010007008.1_pt1 | contig 25341 bp, 18 predicted proteins | sample 8958751 | NCBI WGS metagenome assembly JAEEGI01 (sample SAMN16246545, study PRJNA631951) | gut metagenome | biome: gut microbiome; feature: rumen; material: KS-attached | host: Bos | place: Iran: Karaj | collected 2018-10
ACATGAAAAGGCTGAAGAACATGTTCAAGGGAGCCCTGAAACTAATCCTTAGAAGCATCTGGAAAGCACCCTGGATGTTGCTGACATCCGTGGTCATCCTGGTAACGAGCCCGGCGGTTGAATACTTGTCTATGTCCGAGAACGAGAACCGCTGGATATTGGTATACATCGCTTCCCTGAGGTTGGCGGCAAGTCCCGTAGAGGAATACGCGGCGAACCTGGCGGCAAGGATTCCGAACAGGGTGCTGAAGAAGGCCATCACCAGCATCAGCCCGCCGTATCTGAATACTTCGGGCATGTTGCCAGAATTGATGCCCTTGTCGATCAGCGAGGCGGTCACATAAGGGATGAGCACCCCCATGATAACCTCTGCGGTGGTCCAGACAGGTGTCAGGATGGCCGCAGTCCTGTATTGCTTGACTTGACGGAGAAGAGTCCTAAGCATTTTCCGCTATACACTCGATTTCAACCAGAGCCCCCTTGGGGAGCGTCTTGACCGCAAAAGCGCAACGGGCCGGATACGGAGTTCCGAAGAATTCGGCATACACCCCGTTCATGGCGGCGAAATCGCCCATGTCCGCGAGCAGTACAGTTGTCTTGAGGACTTTGTCAAGGCCTGAACCAGCCTCTTCGAGGATCGACTTTATGTTGGTAAGCGACTGCCTGGTCTGGGCTTCCACTCCCCCTTCGGGAAATTCCCCGGTCGCAGGGTCGATGGGAAGCTGGCCGGATACGAAGATGAATCCGCCGGACGAGACCGCCTGGCTGTAAGGGCCTATTGCAGCCGGTGCATTCTTTGTGTTTATCTGTTTCATGCAGTTCGGTTTATTATTCACGCAAATTTATAAAATATTGGTTTTAATTTCGTATTATTACGGAACTGAAATCCACAATGATATGAAACATACTGCAGTCTTGGTCGCTCTCGCACTCCTGGCGACAATGACATTGTCCGCCCAGCAGCCTGACCAACCAATGTCAAGGGACGGATACGTCGATTTCCTCTATAGTTGCATGCCCATGCCCGACAGCCTGGTCAATTCCAGGCAGTATTGGGAGGAAGTGGTGGACAAGACCCTGGAGGTCAGGGACCGCATGAACTGGGGTATCCCTGAAAGGGAATTCCGTCATTTCGTCCTCCCTGTCAGGGTGAACAACGAGGATCTGGACAGGTTCAGGGCCGTGTACGCTGACGAGATCTGCAAGCGGGTCAAGGGAATGTCGCTGCACGATGCCGTGCTGGAAATCAACCACTGGTGCCACGAATGGGTGACCTATGTCGGAACTGACGCACGCACCCGCGGACCTCTGGCCTTGATGAAATCCGGCGAAGGAAGATGCGGCGAAGAATCCACCTTCACCGTCTCTGCGCTCAGGGCTGCCGGGATACCTGCCCGCCAGGTCTACACCCCCCTCTGGGCCCACACAGACAGCAACCACGCCTGGGTGGAAGCCTGGGTGGACGGGGAATGGTGTTTCCTCGGGGCCTGCGAACCCGATCCTGAACTGAATATGGGTTGGTTCAATGCAGCCGTATCCAGGGCCCTCCTGCTGCATACTAAGGTTTCAGGGAACTATAAGGGGCCTGAGGACATAATAGCCAGGAATCCTGTATACACCGAAATCAACGTCATACGCGACTATGTTCCTACCCGCCTGACCACGGTGATAGTCGTGGACGAATCCGGAAAGCCTGTCCCTGGAGTCGATGTCGAGTACAAACTGTTCAATTACGGAGACTTCGGGAACGTCTGCACCGTAACCACTGACAAGGAGGGAAAAGCCCTTCTGAACACCGGCTGCGGCGATATGCTGGTCTGGGCCGCCCACGGAGGCAAGTTCGGCTTCACCAAACTTGACAGCAAGTATGCGGCCATCGTCCTGAACCGTTCCGAAGGCGAGGTATTCTCGGCGAACATCGACATGAACCCTCCCGTCGAGGACCCCCTTCCCAACAACGCTACGAAGGAGCAGATCGATGCCAACCAGAAACGTCTTGCATACGAGGACGACCTCCGCAAGTCAAGGCATACGACCGACAACGTCAAGCAGCTTGAAGACAGTTTCCTCGCCTACGTGCAGGAGAACATGCCCGCGAAGGTCGATGCAGCGAAGGTCCTTCTCCAGGTCATGAGTCCCAAGGACAAGGGTGAGTACGGGATGGACGTCCTCCTGGACGCAGTCAATTCTACGGATTCAAAGGATCCCCAGGTCCTCGCCCCCAGGGTGGGAACCGAGATGCTCTATCCCTGCAAGGTCGAGATACACAACGGACTCGCCGGTAAGGTCGGCTCTCCGGAGGAACTGATGGAGTGGATGGACAGGAACATCCGCATCGTGGAAAACGGACGCAATCCCCAGGGGCTCAAGATCCCTCCCCTCTATGTCTGGCGTTCCAGGATGAGTGACAAGGAGTCTTCCAGGATATTCTTCGTGGCTGCCTGCCGGGCTCTCGGCTGGCCTGCCAGGAACGGTATGGGAGGAAAGATCGCCGTCAGCAAGGACGGGAAATGGATCGATGTCGACCTTGACAGGTCCGTGGCGGAAATACCTTCCCGCGGTGAGGTACAGGTTGTCTCTTCCGGCGCGACGACTCCACGTTTCGGAGAGTTCAGCATATCCGCCATAAAGGACGGAAGGCTTTCCAGGAGCGGATTCGGGATGCCCGGTGGCAGACGGGGCGGCCAGGGAAGCAACGCTAAGCCGGAGATGGACGAAGGCTACTATATGGTCACCACCGGAAAGGGCCTGAAGGACGGAAGCGTGCTGGCAAGGATAAGCACTTTCAATGTAGTCAAGGGAAAGGAGAACAGGATCCCTGTAGAGATCCGAACAGAAGATGAGACTCCGCTGGAAGTCATCGGAAAAATCGAGCCGGGCAAGGTGAGCGACAAGGCGAAGTTCATCCTGGCCGTCGTAAAGGAGAACGGAGAGCCTACGGTCCATGTTCTCAGGCAGCTTGAGGGAGACCCCAACGCTATAATTGTCAAGCCCGGAGACCCTTCATATGACCTGTACAGGACACTGGTGGAGAAAGCCTGTGGAGCTGATCCCAAGTCTCTCCCCTATGTCATCGTCGCCGACAAGGCAGGCAACGTCTATTATTTCTCACAAGGTTACAACACCACCCTCAGGGAAGGCATAGACCGGGTCTTCAACAAGATCCGCTGACGAAAGGCTTTAGGTCTTTCGCGGCATCGGCAGCCGTTATCCTCACACCGCCATTGTCAAGGTCGATGAGGACATAGCGGTCGTTGCCCATTCCGAGTTCCTTCATGTACGATAGCTGGCGGAGACCGTGGCGGGTCTCGATGCGTTCTATCATGTCGTGGTGCTCTTCGGCGGTCATCGCATAGATGATGTCAATGCAAGCCTGGTCTATGGCGAGGATATCGGTGGAAGACAGGATACCTACGTCCGGAGTCACCACAGGCTCGGCCGCCAACCCTTCACAGTCGCAGGAAACCGACATGTTGCGCATGACGTTCACGTATGTGACATGCTCCCCGAAATGGTCTATCGTCGCCTTGGTCGATTCGGTCATCCTTTCCATGAACTCTTCCTCGGCGATGTCCCACTGGTCAGGCTGACCGGGGGTCGTATGGATCCAAGCCTTACCGACCCTTCCGTCGGCACAGCCTATTCCGATATTCTTGTTGCTTCCTCCGAAACCGCCCTGGGTATGTCCCTTGAAGTGGGTCAGGGCAAGCATGGAATCGTAATTGAGAAGATGGCTTCCAACCGACATCCTGTCGAACCACTTTCCTCCGGTGACAGGAAGCATGGCGGTGCCTTCCTCGTCGATGATGTCCACCGGGCAGAATGTCCACCCGTTGACCTTCAGGGTCTCACGGTGTAGTTCGGTGGTGTAACGGTCACCGTCGTAATACGTATTCGTCTCGATGATGGCGGCTTCCGGCAGGTCCTTGGCGAGGAGGGCCTTCACCCACTCGCGGGGAATGATGTTGGGGCCATGCTGCTCGCCCGTATGGAGCTTCACGCCTACATGGCCGGTCATCCTGCCGCCGACTTTCTCATAAGCCTTCATGAGTCCCTCAGCCGACAGGTCGCGGGTAAAATATACAATGGACTCGTTACCTGTCCTCAGGTCGTATGGCAGGAATACCCTGCCGTCTTTTCCGCATGTGCACATATTCATTTGTTTTTCGATTTCATGATTAGAGGCTGCTTCCGCCGATGAACCCGCGCAGCAGGGATGTAGGAGGGATCTCCTTGTCCGAAACGGGTACGAAATAATGCAGGAACATCAGGAGCCTGTGGGCTTCACAGTATTCAGGACAGTTCTTGGGCACCGTGGCCAGGATCCTTTCAGCATGGGTCCTGAGGACTGCGAATTCCACCAGGTAAGCCGAATTGAACAGAACGTCAGCATCCTCCTGGAAAGGATATATCCACCTGACCTCCGACCTGCGGACGTTTGGCCAGTTGGAAATGGTCTCACGTGCAGTGAACGCTCCCTTCAGGAAATCACGCACTATCCTCCGCAGGAGCCTGTTGTCACTGGTGGGTATGCAGTTATGGGAATCCAGCGAGATGGAAGTGATGGTATTGATGAATATCTTGAACTTTTCGTTCTTGGGAACCTTGTCGGAAAGCAACGGATTGAGGGCATGTATTCCTTCTATCAGCAGGACTGACCTCTCCCCCAGCCTGAGCTTCTTCCCGTTGAACTCACGGAGCCCGGTCACGAAATTGAATTCCGGGACTTCCACCTCTTCACCGGCCAGAAGTTTCAGCAGGTCTTCCTGAAGATAGTCATGGTCGACCGTATCGAAGTTGTCAAAGTCGAACGATCCGTCAGGGAGCTTCGGAGTATCCAGGCGGTTTACGAAATAATCGTCCGTCGAGAACGATATCGGATGGAGCCCGCACGCCTTAAGCTGAATGCTCAGCCTCTTGCAGAAAGTGCTCTTACCACTGCTGGTCGGACCCGTAATCAGGACCAGCCGTACAGGGTTGTCAGGGTCGCCGTGCCGTCTTTCGATCTCCTCTGCGATCTGGACTATCTTCTTCTCCTGCAAGGCCTCCGCGATCTGGATCAGATCCGACGCCTTTCCATCCAGGATGGCCTCATTGACGTCTCCTACGTTGCCGAGTCCCATTATCCCGTTCCACCTGCGTGACTCGTTGAACACGTCGAAGGTCTTTGGCTGCTCCAGGAATGGAGCCAGGTCTTCAGGATGGTGACGGTCGGGGACCCTCAACAGGATGCCGCCTTTGTAGAGGTTGACGCTCCAGGTCTTAAGATATCCCGCACTGGGCACCAGTTCGTCATAATAGTAGTCGGCAGTATTCCCCAGGGTGTAATAGGTCACATAGACCTCGCCGCAGGTCTCCAGAAGTTTCACCTTGTCGTAGTTGCCAAGTTCACGGAACTTCCTGATGGCCTCCTCCACCTGCACCTCGTGGCGGCGGAATACCAGGTCCTGGTCCACCACCTCCCTCATCCTCGAGCGGACAGCATCCACGTCAGATTCGGTCAACGGTGTCCCGTCCCCCTTGTCCACGACGCAGTAATACCCCTTGGAAATAGGGCGTTTGATCATGAGGCTGCTTTCGGGGAAGAGGTCCTTGACGCCCTTGTACATCAGGAAACACAGGGAGCGGCAATAGAAGTTGCGGCCTATGTATGTCCTGTAATCGACGAACTCCACGTCCAGGCTGTGATATACCCGGAACTTCAGGCCCTGTGCGACATTGTTGACCTTAGCCGCCAGGATATCATAGGGTTTCCCGAAATCGAACTCCCGTGATATATCATACAGGGAGGTTCCTTCCCCGAACTCCTTCGAAGTTCCAGTATTCTTGCAAAAAATCTTGACCATTTCCAAAACAGTTACTTGAGCGGAAGCCAGGTCTGGATATGCCCGCCGTCCCAACAATCCACGGAAGAATAATCGACCATCCTGATGGTACCGTCGACAGTGGGCACGAGGAATTCCACCCTTGTACCGGCACGTTCCGGGGCCACTCTCTTCACATCGACCACGGAATCCGCGTCGGCTATGATCCTTACAGGGGATGCGTATCCAGGATCGATACCCTCATCCCTGGCAAGGACCAGGGGCCCCCATTGGACGGCCTGGAAATCCTTTCCCTTGGGATTGCGTCCCTCACGGGCCATTATCAGGCGCGCTTTCATGTCGAATGATATCCTGATCTCATCACCAGCCTTCCAGTCGCGGTCGAGGGAGAGGTAGGAGCCGCTCACCACGTTCTCGATAGCCTTTCCGTTGACCGAAACTAGCGTAGCCTTGCTCCAGGAAGGAATGTGCAGCCTGATGGAAAAAGCCCCGCTGCCGGACGGGAATACGGCAATCTTCACGTCTCCCTCCTTAGGGTAGGCGGTATCTATTCCCAGCGACAGGTAGCGGCCGTCGGGAGTCACAGTCCTGTAGACCCCACGGTTGTAGAGATTCACTACCGGGCCTTCCTTTGCCTGCATGACTGCCACATAAGGAATATATGCCAGACCAGTGGGTCCGCTCAGGTTGCAGCAGGTGACGGGAAGACCGTCGATCACCGTACCCCAGCCGCTGTTCGTGACCTTGGGGCCATTGAGCAGGTTGACATAACTGAAACCCTTGCCGTCAGGACGCATGGCGCCCAGAAGCCCGTTGTAGACATATCTCTCTATGCAGTCGACAGCCGCAGGGTCTCCTGTAAGTCTCAGGTATTGTGAGCAGAACTTCATCCAAGTCACGCCGACGCAGGTCTCCATCATCCTCTTTATGTCCGGATTGGACTGTTCAACGGCAGAATTGCTCCACCCTTCTCCCATCAGCTTGGGCCAGTAGACATCGGAGCCTCCGTTGCCGATTATCGTAATTTCGTTGTCCTTTACCTGATTGAAGAAATACTCCAGGCAGCGAAGCCACCTTGGGTCGCCGGTCGCCCTGTAATATTCGGCTAGCCCCTCCCATATGGAGGTCATCTCGTAGGCCTTAGGATACGGGGCACCTACTTCATGCATGGGTACTCCGTCATAAACCTGGGCAAAAATATCGCAGCCCTTGCACCCGCCCGATTCGATTATGTATGTCGCGAAATCGAGGTATTCCTGCTTACCCGTTATGAAATACAGTCTCATGAAAGGCTCCAGGATGGAGGAAGACTCGATATTGGTGGAACTCCAGCCGAGTTCGGTTATGCTCTTCTTCGGAGCAGGGCCGACCTGCTCCATCACGGAACGGGCCTCCTTTTCCATCGCTTCCAGCACGGCCGGATCCCGTTCTACATCGATATAATACTGACTGAGCCCCAGGAGGACATATTTCCTCTCCCAGATGTCGCCGTCGTGTTCCCCGGGCTGGTCCTCGACCGGAGTGCAACTGATGGAACCGTTGCTCTTGGTGGTGGCAATCAATGAATAAACCACATCCTTGGTCAATGCTTTCAGTCCAGGATCGCGGGAATAACGCCAAAGAAGGGAATTGGTCCTGATGCTCTTCCCGGGCATCTCGCCGAGTGCGAACTTTTTCCTGCCGGTACGGAAGAATTCGAGGACATCTTCATAAGGCATCACACCCTTGGCCCAGTTCTCCTGGGTGAGCATTATCGCGTCGTCCAAATATCCCCGCATATGGATGCTGCCACCGGGGAGGGGCGTAAAAACGTCATCCACCTTCTTCAGGCCGTCCTGGGCGAAAGACGCCGAGGCTATGGCCAGGAAGGAGAGCAACGTGAAGAACCTGTACTTCATCGTAAACTTAAACTATTTTGTACCGTCCAGTATTCCGCGCAGGTAACCAATCGATTCGGCCACACCGGGATGGGGGTTGTCTCCGCTCTTCTCGAATTCCAAGGAAACGACGCCTGAATAACCGACTTTGCGCAGCGCCTTGACGATGGGCCTGTAGTCGATCACTCCCCTGCCCATCTCCCAGGTCTGACCTGCCTTCGATGCGTCGGTCTCATCCTTGATATGGATGTCGTATATCCATTTGTGATACTTCTTGACTATCTTGGCGATATCCTCTCCGCTTCGGACGGAATGGCCCATGTCAAGGCAGCATCCGACTCCCAGGGAAGGATCCTTGACCAGTTCCATGATCTTGTAGATGCTCGGAAAGGCTGCTCCGTCAGGGCCGTGGGTATGGATGGCCACACGGATCCCCGTCTCCCGGACCTTGCCGATCACATAATCGATGAGTTCATAATCCGGGACACCGATGAACATCTTGATCCCGTAACGTTCCGTGTACGCGAAGGCACGGTCAACCTCAGCCTCTGAATGCATGTAGATAGGTCCGAGGATGTATCCGTCCACACCGTAGCTTTCGCACTTCTTTTTGAATGCGTCCATCTGCTCCTTGGTGGAATCGAGCGGCAGCCACCAGTCCTTGATCGACAAATACTTCACTCCCATGCTCTGGAGCATGGAAAGGGTCTCGTCGATGGAGAAATTACGATAGCTGTATCCGGCCACACCGATCTTCATGTCCTCGGAACCGTGCGGACCACTGACGATCTGGGCATTGGAAGTCTTCGCCGAAAGCAGCGTGAGGAAGGCTGCGATCATCAGGAAATGGAATCTCGTCTTGTTCATGATTATGGTATTATTAGATTATCCGGTTTGTCCTCACAAGTTACGAAATTTTTAGATTAAATCATTATTTTTGCATTAAACGCTAAACACGGTATCCATGGCTGACGAAACCATCATTTTCTCGATGTGTGGTGTAGGGAAAACCCTCCCGAACAACAAGGTTATCCTCAAGGACATCTACCTTTCATTCTTTTATGGCGCCAAGATCGGCATAATCGGCCTCAACGGTTCAGGAAAGTCAACCCTGCTGAAAATCATAGCCGGGGTTGAGCAGTCCTACAAGGGCGAGGTGGTATGGTCGCCCGGTTATTCCGTCGGATACCTGGAGCAGGAACCACAGATGGATCCGTCAAAGACGGTCCTCGAGGTCGTGCAGGAAGGAGTCCGGGAGGTGATGGATGTCCTGAACGAATACAACGAGATATCCATGAAGTTCATGGAGCCGATGGATGACGACGAGATGAACCGCCTTATCGAACGGCAGGGTGAGCTTTCCGAGCAGATCGACCATCTGGGAGGCTGGGATATCGACTCGAAACTCGAGAGGGCGATGGACGCCCTGAACTGTCCCCCGCCGGACGCGCAGGTCTCGAACCTGTCAGGAGGAGAAAGAAGGAGGGTCGCGCTCTGCCGCCTCCTGCTCCAGCAGCCTGACGTCCTGCTCCTTGACGAGCCTACCAACCACCTCGACGCCGAAAGCATCCAATGGCTGGAGGCCCATCTCAGGCAGTACAAGGGAACTGTGATCGCGGTAACCCACGACAGGTACTTCCTGGACAACGTTGCTGGTTGGATCCTGGAACTGGACAGGGGTGAAGGCATTCCCTGGAAAGGCAACTACAGTTCCTGGCTGGACCAGAAGACCAAGAGGCTGGCCCTCGAGGAAAAGCAGGAAAGCCGCCGACGAAAGACCCTGGAACACGAGCTCGAATGGGTGCGGATGGCTCCCAAGGCCCGTCAGGCCAAGCAGAAGGCCAGGCTTGGCGCATATGAGAAACTGGCTGCAGCCGATACCAGGGAAAAGGAACAGAACCTCGAGATATACATCCCTAACGGGCCCAGGCTGGGCAACAAGGTCATCGAATTCAAGGACGTGTCCAAGGCGTTCGGGGACAAACTCCTGTTCGAGAACCTGAGTTTCGCCCTTCCTCCCGCCGGGATCGTCGGAGTCATCGGTCCCAACGGAGCCGGAAAGACCACCCTCTTCAGGCTGATAATGGGCAGCGAAACCCCGGACACAGGTTCCATCGAAATAGGCGAAACCGTAAAGATCTCATATGTCGACCAGCAGCACAAGAGCATAGACCCCGACAAGACGGTCTATGAAACCATCGCTGGCAATTCCGAATGGGTCAGGCTTGGGAACAGGGACATAAACGCCCGTGCCTGGGTTTCCAGGTTCAATTTCACCGGGGCAGACCAGGAAAAGCTCTGCGGAGTCCTTTCCGGTGGCGAAAGGAACAGACTCCATCTCGCCCTCACCCTCAAGGACGAGGGCAACGTCCTTCTCCTGGACGAGCCTACCAACGATGTGGATGTCAACACCATCCGCGCGCTGGAAGACGGTCTGGAGAACTTTGCCGGCTGCGCTGTCGTGATCAGCCACGACCGATGGTTCCTTGACCGTATTGCCACCCATATGCTGGCTTTCGAGGGTGACGGAAAAGTGGTCTTCTTCGACGGCAACTATTCCGAATACGAAGAGAACAAGAAGGCGCGTCTCGGAAATGTCGAACCCAAGCGGTTCAAGTACAAGAAACTAATGTAGTTTTTTGTATATTTGCATAACCAGGGTCAGTTTTAAGGAGTAATGTCACAAGGGACCGGACAGACGATCGACGTGGCGAAGATCGTCAGCGAACGGAGCGGGAAGAAGATTCCCGGCTTCCTTGCCCGCCTGATGGAGAGATTCATCCATCAGGACTATATCAACGGATATCTTTCACAAGGTTACGAAGGTGTGGAGTTCTGCACCGAATGCATGAAGTACCAGGATATCAAGCTCCACGTCAAAGGGCTGGAAGAGTTGGAGATACCCGAGGGCGCCCGCCTGACCTACGCCTCGAACCATCCGCTCGGCGGAGCCGACGGCATCGCGCTTATCGGGGTTATCGGCAGCACCAAGAACCGTCCGCTCAAGCTGATGGTCAACGATTTCCTGATGAACATCAAGGGACTTGCCTCGATGTGCGTCCCCGTCAACAAGCTGGGAGGCCAGTCGAAGAGCCTGTCTGCCCAGGTGGACGGAATATTCGAAAGCGAAGCCGATATCCTGATGTTCCCCGCGGGCAAATGCTCCAGGAAGATAGACGGTACCATCCAGGATCCCGAATGGCGCAAGACTTTCATAACCAAGAGCGTAGCTACTGACCGCTGGATAGTCCCGGTCCACTTCATAGGCCAGAATTCGAAGCGGTTCTACAGGGTTGACTCCTTGTGCAAGACCTTGGGCATCAAGTTCAACCTCCCCATGCTGTTCCTTCCTGACGAGTTGTACAAGGCTCACGGGAAGGAGTACGAGATAATATTCGGAAAACCAATTCCTCCCTCCCGTTTTGATTCGTCGAAGTCCGCCCTTGAATGGGCGCGCACAGTCCGGGAGGAAGTATATAATCTTCATTGAGTATGGAACAAATCATCGATCCGGTAGACGTAAGCTTGATCGAGTCAGAGTTGACTCCTGAGAAAAAGCTTGGAGACACCAACAAAGGTGGGAATGAACTATATGTGGTCACCTGGCACGATTCTCCCAACACCGTCCGTGAGATCGGACGTCTAAGGGAGGTCTCCTACCGTGACGCAGGCGCCAGTTCCGGAAAGTCGATGGATCTGGACGAATACGACATGATGGACAATCCATACCACCAAATCATAGTATGGGACCCTGAAGCAAAGGCTATAATCGGAGGATACAGGTACATCCTCGGGACTGATGTCGCATTCAAGGAAGACGGACAGCCGAATATCACATCATCGCATCTGTACAGGTTCTCCGATTCGTTCATCAAGGATTATCTCCCCCATGTCATGGAGTTGGGAAGGTCCTTCGTGGCCCCCGAGTACCAGAGTTCGAAGGCTGGTGCGAAGTCCCTGTTCACGATGGACAACCTATGGGACGGAATCGCGACCGTCATCCTCCATCATACCGACACATGGTACTTCCTTGGGAAGATGACTATCTACCCGTCATACGACCTCACGGCGAGGAATCTCATCATCCATTTCATGGACAAGCATTTCTACGACCCCGAGGAACTTGTCAGGCCGAAGAATCCGCTCACAGTCAACGACGACGCAAGACTCATGGACCTGATACTTGCCGAGGATGACCTGAAGAAAGACTACAGGATCCTCAAGGATGCCGTCAGGAAACTGGGTACCAATATTCCCCCGCTTGTCAATTCATACATAAACATCTCCTCCACCACCAAGATGCTCGGTTCGTGCATCAACGATGAACTTGGAGACGCCATTGAGACCGGCATCCTGATCTGTTTCGACGAGATATATGAAGACAAGAGGGAAAGGCACATGCAGGCGTTCGTTTCAAACAGACTGAAGAGGCTTCGCAAGCGTTACCCCAACATGACCGAAGCTGCGATTTCCAAGTACCGCGACCAGATTGCCAAGAAACGTTCCAAGGCACTGTCAAAGTTCCAGAAACAGATCGGCCTGAAGCCGTCCCCAGAAGTAGAATTCCTTTGATAACCAATAATTTACAATAACATGAGCCTACTACACGTAATCAACCATCCGATGGTACAGCACAAGCTTACCATCATGAGAGACAAGAACACCGGATCCAAGGATTTCAGGGAACTCCTCAATGAAATATCCCTTCTGATGGGTTATGAAGTCACCCGGGACATCCCTCTCGAGGACGTTGAAATCGAAACTCCTATCTGCAAGATGACAGCCAAGGAGGTTTCGGGACGCAAGCTTGCCATCGTGCCGATCCTTCGTGCCGGACTCGGAATGGTCGAAGGTCTGCATACCCTTGTTCCGGTTGCCAGAGTGGGCCACATCGGTCTCTACCGTAACGAGGAGACCCACGAACCTGTGGAGTACTACTGCAAGCTTCCCGAGGACATCCATGACCGCCTCGTCATCGTCACTGATCCGATGCTCGCTACCGGAGGCAGCGCCTGTGACGCGATCACCATGCTGAAAAGGAAGGGTTGCAGGAACATAAGGCTGATGTGCCTTGTCAGTGTCCCGGAGGGTATCAGGAAGGTTCAGAGCGAGCATCCCGACGTGGACATCTACACCGCAGCCGTGGATGACCACCTCAACGAAAACGCCTATATCGTTCCCGGTCTCGGCGATGCCGGTGACCGCATTTTCGGCACGAAATAGTCCTTCTGCCGGACGAAGACTGCTCCCCTTCGGGTCCACGTCGACTGGACTACTCGCATCGGCCGGACCAGACGGCTCGCTGACTCGGGCCTGCGGCCCTCAGACAGACGCTCGCTTTTCATCTGTCCGGCTCTTGCTCGTGACGTCCATTCTCCTAGTGCCCCAAAGGGGACAGTCTTTGTCCGAAGAGAACGATACTCCGGTGCGAGTGGTTCTATTCCCGAACCAATGCCACCCTCGGCACTAGAGGGGGGACCGGAGCTGAGCGCAGCGAAGCGAGCGGTGGGGCCGCGAAGCGGCGGTTCGGGAGTAGAAACCGCTTGCGCCGAATGATAGTTTGCATATATTAGTAGATGATTATGAGATACTTCTGGTGTTGCATAATGGCAGCGGGCATGCTGCTTTCGACATCCTTGCGGACGCAGGGTCAGGTGTTGGATTCAAAGCTAGGACACGGCGGAGCATACGAATGGAAGATGTGCCGCGCCGATGAGGCCAGGCTTCCGGCGAGGAGCCTTTCCGCCGCCGGCTTCGACGATTCATCCTGGATGAGCGCAATCGTCCCCGGCACAGTTCTCACTTCGCTGGTGGAGAACGGCGTCTACCCTGAGCCATATTACGGAACCAACAACAAGATGTCGGAGAAGAAGATTCCCGATATCATCGACGCAGGCCATGAATTCTACACTTACTGGTTCAGGACCGAATTCGACACTCCCGACATCGATGAAGGAGGCAGGATATGGCTGCATCCGGAAGGCATCAACTACAGGGCAGAATGGTGGCTTAACGGACATCTGGTCAGCGTTATGGCAGGCATGTTCAACGACGACCTGATCGACATCACGGATTTCGTGGCAACTGACGGGCGCAACGCCCTCGCCGTGCTTGTCAAGCCGGTGGATGTCCCGGGTACTACGATGCCGAAGCCCTGGGGAGCCCCCGGGGAGAACCGGAACGGAGGAGATGGAGACATCGGTTGGAATACCACCCAGCTGATGACAGTGGGATGGGATTTCTCTTATGATGACGGAATCAGGGACCGCAACACCGGTATCTGGAAATCCGTAAGCGTATTCACGACCGGACCGGTATCCCTCAGGAATCCTTTCATAAAGTCATCCCTCTCAAGCCCGGGCTTCGATGTCGCCTCGGAAACGGTGTCGGTTGAGCTGGTCAATCCTGCCAGCGGCTTCCGTAACAACGAACCGGTCGACTGCCAGCTCAGGGGTGAGATTGAAGGGACTGGTATCCAGTTCGAAAAGAGTGTCAGGCTCATACGCGGAGAGGAGGCAACGGTCTCTTTCACTCCCGAAGAATTCCCGCAACTGATTATCCGGAATCCCCGCCTGTGGTGGCCGAAATACAAAGGCGAACAGAACCTGTACAAGATGAAACTCTCCGTTCTGGTTGACGGAAAGGTTTCGGATACTAAGGAAGTCACTTTCGGAATCCGCGACGTCCAGGTGACCACGGACACGCCTGATGGCTCCAAGGTATTTATAATCAATGGAAAGCGTATGTTCATCAGGGGCAGCAACTGGATTCCGGAAGCGATGCTCCGCACAGATGACGCCAGGATGAGGACCGAGATGGCATACACAGACCAGTCTGGCATCAATTTCCTCAGGCTCTGGGGTGGAGGTATCGCAGAGAGCGACCTGTTCTATCAGCTCTGCGACGAATACGGCATCATGGTCTGGCAGGAGTTCTGGATGACCGGGGACACCCGCCATCCCCACGATGAATCCATCTATTTCAACAACGTCGCGTCCACGGTCAAGAGGATCAGGAATCATCCATCGATAGTGTTCTATGTAGCTTCCAATGAAAGTACGGAAGTTTCCGGCACGCCCGGCTTCCTGGCATCTTTGGATGGAACCAGGCCGTACCAGATGCAATCCGAATGCGACGGAATCCACGACGGGAGCCCCTACAAGCAGGTCAATCCCATGCGGCATTATACCAACACCGCCTCGGACCGCGGAAGCCGCGTGGACGGTTTCAACCCCGAATACGGTGCCCCTACCCTGCCGGTCATCGAGAGCCTCAGGAATATGATGCCTGCAGATAAGCTTTGGCCCATGGACAAGGCTACCTGGGACTATCTGGACGGCAACGGATTCCACCTTATGAGCACCCTGTACGACGAGATGGTCCGGTGCTACGGCGAGCCTTCCGGAATCGAGGATTATGCCCGCAAGGGCCAGCTGGTCGGAGCCATGAACTCGAAGAGCATCTGGGAGGTCTGGAACTACAACCGCCTCGATGACGGAGACAGGTTCTGCTCAGGCCTCCTGTTCTGGTATCACAACTGCCCGAACGTCCAGGTCTGCGCCAGGATGTGGGACTGGTACCTGGAGCCGACAGCCTCGCTTTACCACACGATGCATTCGCTTGAACCTCTGCATGTTCAGTTCGACTACCTGAAGAATACGGTGAGCATAGTCAACGACACGTTCGAACGCTGTGACGGACTTGTACTCAAGGCCACTCTCTACAATCTCGACAGCAAGGTGGTGAAGGATTGGAGACTCTCCGTCGACGTTCCTTCGGACAAAGCCCTGGACGATGTCCTTAAACTGGAATTCCCTGAAAATATCTCCCCTGTTCACTTCATCAGCCTTGTCCTGTCCGACAAGTCCGGGAAGGTGGTCTCAGAGAATTTCTACTGGCGGTCGTCTGATGCTTACGAAGGCCCTCAGACTGTCACCGGCCCCTGCACTTCCGGCTTTGAACCGTTGCAGGGCATGCCTGAAGCAAAAGTGAGGATATCAAGGAAGGACCGCCAGGATGGGAAGATTGAAGTAACCATAAAGAATACATCTTCCAAGATAGCGTTTTTCAACCGTTTACAGTTGAGGGACTCCAAGGGTGAGCCGGTTCACAGGACGATGTATTCGGACAATTTCATCACCCTTCTGCCGAAAGGATCCAGGACGATTGTAATCACGCCCGGCCCTTCGACAAGCTCAGGGACCGACCTCAAGGTTTTCCACGAGGGATGGAACTGCAGGACTAGCGTTTTCTGATCGAGGCCTCGTATTCCCTGAGTGCGGCGATTGCCTTGGGAGCGAGGATTACTATCGCAATCACGTTGACCCACGCCATGATGCCGACCCCGATGTCTCCGAGGGTCCATACGAGGTTGGCTTCCTTGACGGCACCGAAGACGACGGATGACAAAAGTACTATCTGAAGCAGCCTGATCAGGATATTCTCAGTGCGCTTGGATATCTTCCCCTCCATATTGCAGAGGTACATCAGGCTGGACTCGGAGTCGAAGTAATATGCCATGACGGTCGTGAACACGAAGAATGCCAGGGCTACGCTTACGAATATGCTCCCGAAGCCGCCTATTACCGAATCTACTGCCGCCTGGGTGAAACCGACATAGTTCGCGCCCAGTCCTGGAGCATTCTCCACGAGCATCTCCCCCGTCTTGGAATCAAGGATGTTGAACGTGCCTGCTGAAAGGATCATCAATGCGGTAGCGGTACAAACGAGCAGGGTGTCGACATATACCGAGAAAGCCTGGACAAGGCCCTGTTCCGCTGGATGGTTGACATCCGCCGAAGCGGAAGGTATGGCTCCGGTTCCCTGCCCCGCCTCATTGGAGAAGAGTCCGCGCTTGACTCCCATCATGATCGTGGATCCCAGGATTCCGCCGCATAGAGGGTTGATTCCGAAGGCATTCTGTACTATGCTCCCAAGCAGTTCGGGGATGGATCTCCAGTTGAATGCAAGGACCACTATGGCTATGATGATGTATGCAACGGCCATGAAGGGGGTGATGAGAGACGCAGCCTTGGCTATCCTCTTGATTCCTCCCACCACTACAAGGCCCATCAGGAAAGCGAGGAACAGTCCGGATACCAAAGGTTTGATTCCGAAAGAATTCATTGCGGCGGTGGCCATTCCGTTGGCCTGGACCGTGGGCAGGAGCAAACCGGTCGCGACGATGGTGATTATGGCGAAAGCAATGGCCAGCCATTTGGATTTCAAGCCTTTCTCAATGTAGCATGCAGGTCCTCCGCGGAATCCGGTCGAATGGGAGAACTTGAAGATCTGGGCGAGCGTCGACTCCACAAATGCCGTCGATGCTCCGAAGAATGCTATTATCCACATCCAGAAGATAGCTCCCGGTCCGCCTAGGGCTATGGCCGTTGCCACACCGACGATGTTGCCCGTGCCAACCCTGCCTGACAGGGCGATGCAGAAGGCCTCGAAGGATGAAACACCCTTCTTGCCGGAATCCTTGTCCTTCTTCCTGAACAGGATCCTGGCCATCAATCCGACCCTTCTGATTTGGACGAAACGGGTCCTGGTTGTAAAATACAGACCGGCACCGACCAGGAGTACGACCAGAGCGGGACTCCACACGATGCTATTTATAAATGATACAATCTTTTCCAGCATATTCCAAATATACGGAAAAACCGAAAAAAAGAAAATCCCTCCAAGTCTGAGACCTGGAGGGATTCCGTGCTCTGTTAGGGACTCGAACCCTAGACCCACTGATTAAGAGTCAGTTGCTCTACCAACTGAGCTAACAAAGCATTTTGAAAGAACTTAAAGAACCTGCTCTTTAGTGAACCGTTCGGGGCTCGAACCCGAGACCCCAACATTAAAAGTGTTGTGCTCTACCAACTGAGCTAACGATTCTTTCCAATCGCTTCGGCATGTTTCCGAATCGGGACTGCAAATTTAGATTGTTTCCCAGAAAAAAACAAATATTTCCAGGATTTTTTAACTATTTTTTTCAGGGGCCGAATACTCCTTGATCCTCTGCTCTTCTGAAATGGGGCATACGAGGACATCCTGCCCCTGGACTGCTATGATATAGTCCTTGAGACCGGAAACGATAACTGTCCTGGTACCTTCAGCATGGACGAGACAGCCCTCACAGCAGAACACCCGGATATCCCTTCCTATCACCCTGTTGTCCCCTTCCAGAGCCCTGGCCGCTCCACCATCCGGAACAGGATCCTCGTCCGGCATGGGGATATGGTCCTTTATCGAGCTGAAACTGCCCAGGTCGGACCATCCCAGGTCGCTTGCTATAACATGGATATTGGAAGACTTCTCCATCACCGCATAGTCTATGGATATCTTCTCGCATGTCGGGAACAGTTCACGAAGCCTTTCCTCCTCCTTCCATGTTCCGAAGGACGCCGCTATCCTGTCCATCGTATCCGCTATCCCGGGTGCGTGTTCGCGCATCTCAGAAATGATCGTGCTGCAGTTCCATATGAATATTCCGGCGTTCCAGAAATAATTGCCGGCGGCAAGATACTCCTTGGCGGTAGGCAGATCGGGTTTCTCCTTGAAATCACGCACTTTCACGACCTCGTCCGGGCATTTTTCCTCTGCGCATATGTACCCGTAACCTGTATCAGGACGGGAAGGCTCTATACCGACCGTAACTATCTTGTCCGTATCGTTGGTGAAATTCAGGGCCTTGCGGATCAGGGCGGCGAACTTCTCCACATTGATGACAAGAGCATCCGCCGGCGTCACCACGACATTAGCCTTGGGATTGACTGCAGATATCTTCCAGCAGGCATAAGCAATGCACGGTGCGGTATTGCGCGCGACCGGCTCGGCCAGGATGTGGTCCGCGGGAATCAGGGGAAGCTGCTCCTTGACCATGTCCACATAGGCCTCGGAGGTCACCACCCAGAAATTGCCGATGTTGCATACCGGCAGGAATCTCTCGACGGTCATCTGTATGAGGGTCTTGCCGATTCCAAGGACATCGATGAACTGCTTAGGCTTTTCCGGTGTGCTTACAGGCCAAAGCCTGCTCCCGATTCCACCTGCCATTATTACTACGTGGGTATCCATATGCACTTTACGGTTTCAAACTGTTTGCAGTCGTAAAATTAGGAAAAATGATGGAGATAAACAGATATTTTATTAAATTAGCAATGTATTAACGACATTACACACTATTCACTAATAGCAAAGATCATGAAAAAGTACATTGCAGAATGCATCGGAACCTTTGTTCTGACATTCCTTGGCTGCGCCACAGCCATGTTCGTCGGATGCGGCACAGCAGCCGGACTATTCGCCACCGCGACCGCATTCGGTCTCGCTGTAGTGGCTATGGCTTACACCATCGGAGGAATCTCCGGTTGCCACATCAATCCTGCAATCACCCTTGGTGTCGCTCTTTCCGGACGCATGAGCTGGAAGGATGCCTGCGGCTACTGGATCGGCCAGATCATCGGCGGTGTCATCGCCGGCGCCCTGCTCCTCCTCTTCGCCAAGGTCATGACCCCCTCAGCAGCTTTCGCCGGTGCAAATCCCGCCGGACTTGGCTGTAACGGTGTTGCCGGCGCAGGCGGTCCCGGCGGTGCATTCCTGGTCGAAATCGTAGCCACCTTCCTCTTCGTCCTGGTAGTTCTCGGAACCACTGACGGCAAGGTAGGTGCAGGCAATTTCGCCGGACTGGCCATCGGTCTCAGCCTCATCCTGATCCACCTCGTGTGCATCAACCTGACCGGTACTTCCGTCAATCCCGCCCGTTCCATCGGACCCGCAATCTTCGCAGGCGGACAGGCACTGAAGGATCTCTGGGTATTCATCGTCGCTCCTCTCTGCGGTGCAGCACTCAGCGCCATCGTATGGTGCGCCATAGCTCCCAAGGAAGAGAAGTAGAACGGTAGAATCCTGACTTTCTGGGGGCGGCTGGAGTGTCCTATGGATATGAGGTCGCCCCCTCATTTTTGTCATTATAGGCGAATGAGAAAGATATCGATGACGGTCCTGGTCCTGCTGGCTTCGGTACTGGTGTCAGTACCATGCCTGTATGCAGGTCCCGGAAAACAGAATACGCTCTGGTACCGCCAGCCGGCAAAGGACTGGAATGAAGCCCTTCCGGTCGGGAACGGGAGGATCGGAGCGATGGTATATGGTAATCCATGGAATGAGACCATCCAACTGAACGAAGAGAGCCTGTGGGCAGGCTGCCCGGAGGATGGAAATGCAGACGCTGCCGCGATAATGCCGGCCATCCGGAAACTCCTTCTGGAAGGGAAGATATCAGAGGCCAATGAATTGGCCCAAAAGAACCTGGCCGGTGATCCGATGAGGATACGTTCATACCAGACATTCGGTGAGTTGGACTTCGATTTCTTCGACCGCGGATCGAACGATGCAAATGGATTCTATCCTGACGGCATCAAGGAATATGAGCGCTCCCTGGACCTTATGTCGGGCGTGGCATCCACAACGTTTACAGCTGGAGGAATAAGGTTCACCAGGGAGGTTTTCGCCTCGGCTCCTGACAATGTCCTCGTGATCAGGCTTTCCGCAGACCGCCCGTCGTCATTGACTTTCAAATTGAGCTACCGAAGGTCAGAGAATGCCTCAGCCCGCCCTGACGGGCCCGGCACGCTGGCCATATACGGACAGATCATAGACCTCCCCGACCATGGACAGGGCGAACCCGGACCGCATATGAAGTTCGCAGGACTGGTGAAAACTGACAGCAAGGGAGGCCGGACCACTTCCGCCGGCAATTCCATCTTTGTTGAAAAAGCCGATGAAGTCGTGGTCCTGGTGGCAATGAATACGGACTACTGCTTCGAAAAGCTCGATTTCGACCACTCCATCGATCCCGGGAAGTTATGCTCCGGGCAGGTTGAGAATGCCAGCAGCAAGGATTACAAGCAGTTGCTGGAACGTCATACGAAGGACCACTCGTCCATAATCGGGAGGGTATCGCTGTCGCTTGGCGACCCCTCCATGGCTGAAGTGCCGACTGACGAAAGGCTGGCCAGGATGAAAGAGGGAGCCTCCGATCCGGCCCTGGCCGCCTTGTATTTCCAGTTCGGACGATACCTCCTGGCCGGTTCCTCACGCAGTCCAGGGCTGCTCCCGGCCAATCTTCAGGGAATATGGAACCAGGACATCGACGCCCCCTGGAACGCCGACTACCACACCAACATCAATATCCAGATGAATTACTGGCCGGCCGAGGTCTGCAATCTCTCCGAAACAGTCATTCCATTCTCAAACTGGATCAATTCCATCAGGGAACCAGGAAGGATCACGGCCAGGAAGACCTTCGGCGCCGAGGGATGGACGGTAAACCATGTCTCCGACCTCTTCGGCCACACTTCGATCAGTGACGGGGTCGGTTGGGGGACCTTCCCTATCGCCGGTCCCTGGCTGACGCTGCATCTTTGGGAGCACTTCCTTTTCACTGGGGACAAGGAATATCTCCGCGAAAAGGCATATCCCGCGATGAAGGAGGCCGCCGAATTCCTGCTTTCATTCATGGTCACTGACAAGGACGGCCATCTGGCCACCGCCCCTTCGAATTCGCCGGAAAATGCCTACAGGATGCCTGACGGCAGGACCTACAACCTTACGTATTCAGCGACCATGGATATCGAGATAGCCATGGAACTGTTCAAGGCTTGCATCGATGCAGCCGGTCTGCTGGGAGAGGACAAGACTTTCGTAGCCGGCCTCAAGGAAGCTATGGCCAAGCTCCCTCCTATCAAGATAGGCAAGCGCTATGACACCATCCAGGAATGGATAGAGGACTATGAAGAAGTCGAACCGGGCCACAGGCATATGTCACATCTTTTCGGACTCTATCCCGGGACCGTGATCACGGACAAGGATCCAGAACTGTTCGCAGCCGCCAAACGTACAATCGAACGGAGGCGCAAATACAATGAAGATCCGGTCACCCGCCAGGGGTCATATACAGGATGGAGCAGAGCCTGGTTGATCAACTTCTACGCAAGGCTCCGCGACGGAGAGGAGGCAGGAGCCAACGTCAATGCCCTGCTGTCCAAATCGACCCAGGACAACCTCTTCGACACGCATCCTCCTTTCCAGATCGACGGCAATTTCGGAGGGACTGCGGGTATAGCCGAGATGCTGCTCCAGTCACACTCCGGGGATATCCATCTGCTTCCAGCCCTGCCGTCCTCGTGGAGCGACGGAGAGGTTAAAGGACTTCGCGCACGCGGAGGCTATACCGTTGACATCTCCTGGAAAAACGGTGTCCTGCAATCCGCCACAATTGTCCCAGACCATTCCGGAAAACGTGTTGTCCGGTACGGCAACAGGAAGAAAACGGTCAGTTTCAAGGCAGGAAAGGAATATGTGTACATTAGCAAACAATAACAAAACAACAATACTGATATGAATCTGATAATCGGTCTGCTGATCATCGCAATCGGCGCATTCTGCCAGTCATCAAGCTACGTTCCCATCAACAAGATCCGCGGTTGGAGTTGGGAAAGCTACTGGATCGTACAGGGTATTTTCGCGTGGTTGATCTTCCCTCTCATAGGAGCTTTACTCGCGGTCCCTTCCGGGCATACATTGGGTGAACTGTTCTCCAATGCACCTTCATTCAACCTGTGGATGACCGTCTTCTTCGGAGTCCTCTGGGGAATCGGAGGCCTGACATTCGGGCTTTCGATGCGCTATCTGGGTGTAGCCCTCGGGCAGAGTATCGCCCTTGGAACCTGTTCAGCACTGGGCACCATCATGGGCCCGGTCCTTCTGAACATATTCTTCCCTGAGCTCAAGCCCCTCGAGTCCCTTACGTGGGCAGTGATCATCGGCGTGCTCGTAATGCTACTCGGCATTGCCATCATCGGCATTGCGGGAGGAATGAAAGCCGCGTCGCTCCCCGATGAAGAGAAAAAGAAGGCTGTCAAGGACTTCAATTTCTCAAAGGGTCTCGCCATCGCACTCCTCGCCGGTTTCATGAGCGGTTGCTTCAACGTCGGCCTCGAGTTCGGAAAGGGTATCAACTTCGCCGAGACTCCCGACATATTCAAGACCCTCCCCGCAACACTGCTGGTGACGATAGGTGGATTCATCACGAATGCGATTTACTGCTTCTGGCAGAATACCAAGAACAAGACGTGGGGAGACTACAAGAAAGGCAGCGTGTGGGGCAACAACCTGCTGTTCTGCTGCCTCGCGGGCCTGCTCTGGTACAGCCAGTTCTTCGGGCTCAGCCTTGGCAAGGGATTCTTCACCGATTACCCGACCATGATGACTTTGGCATTCTGCATCCTGATGGCCCTGAACGTAACCTTCAGCAATGTCTGGGGAATAATCCTCAAGGAATGGAAGGGGGTTTCACGCAAGACCATCACCGTACTTCTCATCGGCCTTGCCGTACTGATATTCTCCACCTTCCTGCCCCAGCTGATCTGACATGGACAAGCCTTTTGCCATACTAGCCGCCCTGCTGCTTTCCGGCTTTGCTGCCAGCGCCCAGGTCAGTGTCAATCCGAATGTGACCGTCGGTCCCATCAAGCCGATGAATGGAGTGAACAACGGTCCGACGATGGCCAACGCCAAGGAACAGACCCGCGGCAATTTCTACGAGTACAAGGTCCTGAACATCCCTTATGCCCGTACACACGACTCGAACTACAACAGCGGTTACGGCGGACCTCACACGGTAGACATTTCCGCCCTGTTCCCTGATTTCGACCGCGACCCGGACGACCCGTCGGCGTATGATTTCACCAATACCGACGCTTATCTCAATAGTATGATGGCAGCCGGGACACAGGTCTTCTTCCGTCTGGGAGAGAGCATCGAACACACTGTCAAACAGTACAACATATTCCCCCCGAAGGATTACCTGAAGTGGGCAAGGATATGCGAACACGTCATCCGGCACTATAACGAAGGCTGGGCCAACGGTTTCAATCTCGGAATCAAGTACTGGGAGATTTGGAACGAGCCTGACCTGGACATCGAGGACTGGAAGACCAAGCCGCACACCTGGGGCGGTTCCCCGGAGCAGTTCTACGACTTTTACGAAGTAGCAGCGAAGTATCTTGACAGGACTTTCCCCGACCTGATGATCGGAGGCCCGGCCCTGTGCTGGCAGGAACAATGGGCGGAAACTTTCCTCAAGCGGGTCCGCCAGAAGGATGTCGGACTGGACTTCTTCTCCTGGCATATCTATGAACGCAGGGTGCCCGAGATCGTAGCTAAGGTCAGGCGCATCCGTGACCTGCTGGACAGGAACGGGTTCAAGGACGTTCCTTCGATCCTGAACGAATGGAATTACATCAAGGGCTGGACCGATGAATATGTCTACAGCCTCTCCGAGATAGGCGCCATCAAGGGTGCCGCATTCACCTCAGCCGTGATGTCGGCCTGCCAGGATGAGCCCGTGGATATGCTTATGTACTACGATTTCCGTCCTTCCTCCTTCAACGGTGCATTCGACCCGGTCACCTACCGCCCGGCCAAGACCTATTACGTCTTCTATGCCTGGGACAAGCTGGTCCAGTACGGCACCCAGGTCAAGGCGACCGTTACGGATAACGAACTGTATGCAACGGCGGCACGTTCCGCGGACGGTCACCTGAGGGTGCTGCTGACAAGGTATTCGGAGGACCGGAATATCACGAAGGTCCGTCCGTTCCGGATCGAGGTCGAAGGGGCAGGTGACGGAGTCGTCTACGCCTACCTGACAGACAAGGACCGGGCGTTCACCGAGATCCCCCTGGAAATGAAAGGCGGAGTCGTAGAGGGGGTAATGGATCCCGACTCATTCGTACTGCTGGATTTCAAGTAGTTACAATGATCATATGAAGCAGATTGCGGCATTGGCAATATTCCTTGTCTCCATCATTGCCTGTGCACCGCGTGATGGTGAGACTATCATTGGCTGCTGTACCGGGCCGGAGAGAACGGTCCTTCATACAATAACCTTGACGGCAGCACCAATACGGTCTGGTACGACCAGCCTCTGGATTATCAGCTGTCAATGTTCAGCCACGAGTTCGGAATATTCCTTATGCAAGACGCCATCAATCCGGTCTATGAGGAGATGAGGGATCTGACATACGTTCCCTGGAGCGCCTTCGAGAGCCTGTCCTGCTGGTACAACTGCAAGATTGCCGGCAAGGAAACAGAAGACTTCCGTAACTTCGGGCATGCGGACGTGGAGGCTTTCTGCAGGATCTACGACCGTCTGTCAAAAGAAGGCATCACGGATCCGGCCGAGCTTTACCGGAAAGGGATAATCGAATACCTGAAGGAAGACTAGTCGCCGGAAACAGATTCCAAGGCCCACAGGAAGGCCTTGGCGGTCCGGAGGTCAGCTTCCACGAAGTGATTCCCGGGATTCCATTCCAGGGTGGTTCTCACACCTTCCGTTGCAAAAAGGATTTCCGAATATTCCCTGATACAGGTCTCCACAGTGGCCAACGTCCTGTTCCTGGACTTATATTCCTTATCCCCGAGGCTCAGATAAATGTTGTGCGCCTTGGGGCTATGGTTGCGGACGAATTCCATCCAACCCGGATACCAGACGGACGGAGAGGCTGCCGCGATACCGTCAAAGGAGCCGCTTTCATAGGCACACCACAGAGCGAACAGCGCTGAAAGCGAATAACCGCCTA
>JAEEGI010007010.1_pt1 | contig 25337 bp, 22 predicted proteins | sample 8958751 | NCBI WGS metagenome assembly JAEEGI01 (sample SAMN16246545, study PRJNA631951) | gut metagenome | biome: gut microbiome; feature: rumen; material: KS-attached | host: Bos | place: Iran: Karaj | collected 2018-10
TTCAATCCCCTTATCAGGTTTTCCGGAATGTCGTTTTTAGATAATCCTCAATAAACATATAATCACAGCCGGCGTTTATTGCTGTTCTATGATCTTTTTCTTCATCTCCGACTAACAACAGATTTGAATTTTCAACCCCAAAATAATCCGTTATATATGAAATACCCCTGGCATTCGGTTTTCTATAACCGCATGACTGAGATGAAACATATAAGTCTATCCGTGAGAGAAGTTCAGGGATAGATCTCTTAAACAATTCATCTGGCATTCCATTAGGCAGATCAGTAAGAACAGCAGTCATACATCCGTTTTGTTTTACATCATCAATTGTTTTATATGAATATTCATAAATCAATGGGTGCAATTCTAAACCGGAAAAAAAATCATTAATCACAGTCTCAATATCAACTTTATTCTGCCAATGAGAAATAGCTTGTTCAAATAATACTTCCGGGGCAATTTCATTTTCTCTTCCAGTATGACGAGGATTAAACGCTTTTAATATTTCCGATGATATTTGTATCTCATTATCACTTAGGAATAAATTATGGTTTTCGCTTACTGTCTTGAATCCCTTAAAATAATATTCACTCCAATTCAATGGCATTCCTGAGTATTCCATCAATGTGCCACCCAAATCAAATACTATGACTTTATATCTTGATAGATAATCAACCATTCTCGGAAAAGTTCCTCCAATAGAGCATAAATCTGAAAGATAATATTTCAAAGTCAATTATATCAAAGGTCAACACGTAATTCAGACTTTTAGTATACCGATGCAAAACCCGCTTGTCGGGGAAAATCCCCAAATTAGGATTTCTAAAAAAATGAAAAAGCCCTCAGGCTCGACCTGAGGGCTTTTCGTTGAGAGCAGGTGATGGGAATCGGACCCACATATCCAGCTTGGAAGGCTGGTGTTCTACCACTGAACTACACCTGCGATTTATTTACTGTTTCGCAACAGCAAAGTCAATATTACACAATATCTTTATTCTTGTCAACAAATTTTTTAATCTTTTTTTGCAGTTTATTTTTCGCGATTTTCCGAGGCTTTTCCATACCCCTCGGCTATGGCCAGGAGTATGACCGGCAAAGTCAGCACATTGAAATACACATATCTGAACTGACATAAGGGGCCAGCAAATACGGTTACAAGGTAGAAAAAGGGAATCGCACCCATACTTATCATACGGCGTGACTTCCTGACCGCTCCGCTCACAACGAGAAACACCACAGCCCATACATACAAGGTACATCTGTAAAACCATGATATAAGGGGAACGCGGAATCTTCCCGTATCATAATAGAATGCATTAAATATCCCTTCCAGCCCGGGGATAAGGTTCTTATTAGTGATATCGGCATATTCTTCCGGCAGAGGCTTTACCACATAAGGAGTGGTGGATCCAAGTGTAAATGCATCATAAGGATTCCAGTATCCGTATGTAAGCCACGCAAACTGATCGATATAATCCCCGGGATATTTAAGTCCGCACTTAATGAATATCTTTATGAAAGTGGTCATATCCTGTTTAAACAGTTCTTCATTTGCACGGGCCTTAACTCCGTCGGAAATGCTTATCGAATACTCACCCAGCGCACTTTCGGGGATATAAGCGAGAATGGTCTCTCGTAATACGGGATCCATCTCTTCTCCGTGAAGGATGGTAACTCTTGCAAGACACATTATGGGCAGAGGCAAAGTCTCCCTGTATTTATCCGCCGTAACGGAACTTTCCGCTTTGATAAGAATATTATTTTCAACCTTGTATGCCCCGAACAGTATAAATACCGCAAGAAGCATGACCAACTTCTGTTTCGCTCCTTTTCTCAAAAAAGCAATGACCAATCCGCCCAGGAAAAATGCGTAAACCATATTGTTCCTGAAAAGACACCCTAACGAAGAAGTCATCACAAATACCGCTGCGTTCAGGATTTTGCTCTTTACTAAAGCATTCTTATCAAGATCATCCATAAAACGCATCAGGTACGTCATTCCTATAAGGGCCAGGGCTATTCCCATGGTGCCCTTTTCCGCGGTAACGGCATAATATCCGTTTACCGGATTGATGACAAATAATACAAAAAGGGCGATACGAACCTTCTTTGAGAATCCCCTGTCACGAACATAAAGCATGAATAAGCCGATTGAAACGGCCATTAATGCCATCTGGAGCAAGGTCATAAACTGCATTCCGTATTCCGGAGCTCCCAATTTCAAGCCAAGCTCATAGAACTTTCTCAGCATAAGGCCATGAATAACGGTATGATGGGTTGTTCTGTGACCTGCCAGCTGAGCCAGAAGTTCATCATACGAATCCCCGAAGAAATTCATGGGCCAGACATACAGGAATACAGGAATATATGAAATAAACGTGACGAAAGACATCGCGAGAAAATAAAGCGTTCCCTTTTTACGTGAGGAACATGCATCCGCGCCTGCTTCAAAATACGAAGATGCTTTCATGAGGAGACCGATGATCTCGGATATAAGAGGAGCGGTGAAAATACTGAATAATACGGACATGAGAAGTGCCATAAGCACTTTGGAAGCTTCGTCGAAAAGCGTGGTCCTATACAGGACATATTGTCCCCAGACACTGCAAAATGCAAGAAGGACACCAATAACCGAGGAAGTGACAACTCTGCTCTTATCCCGTAATACCGAAGGCTGTATAAACCTTGCAAGCATGATAAGGCACAGGATAAATACCATTAAAGACTCAGGTCTGTAAGAGAAGATCCCGGTACCGAAATAAGGTCCGAAGTCACCTGAGAGACCGCGGACATATTCGACTGCGGTCAGATGAAGAAATGCCATTATGAAGATAAATATGTTCTTATACTTTTTCATGACATTCCCGAAAAAGATCAGTCCTTACTTTCGTGTTCGGCAGCAGCTACGATCAGGTCTGTTATGAGCTTGATCGCATCCTGCTGGGTGCTCTTTGACATAGCGGATATATAAGACTCTTTATTTTCAAAGAGCTCATCCGTCTTGGAAACAAGAAGATCGGTGGTAAGTTCTTCCTGTCTGATGACCATGGAATAACCCTGTCCTTCAAAGGATTTTGCATTTAACAGCTGATCCCCTCTTCCGCCGGGAAGGGGTATGAGGATATTGGGTTTCTTGAGAGCAAGAAGTTCGAATATCGAATTGGCACCCGCTCTGGATACTACGATATCCGCTGCGGCAAAAAGATCGGCCAGGCCTCTGCCCACATAATCAAACTGTCTGTATCCGTCCATGCCGTTAAAGGAATCATCGGTCTTTCCTTTTCCGCATATGTGGATGACATTATATTTTTTCAGAAGTTCGGGAAGAGCGTTTCTGACTGCTTCGTTGACGGCTGCCGCACCAAGGCTTCCTCCGATGATCAAAAGGACGGGCTTTCCTTCTTCGAAGCCGCAGACTATACGTCCGTTACCGGCATTTCCTTCGGAAAGTTCTTTTCTGACGGGAGCTCCGGTAAGAACACCCTTATCTTTGGGAAGGGATTTAAGGGTCTCGGGGAAATCAACACATATCTTTTCCGCAGAGGAAAAACAAAGCTTGTTTGCAAGACCCACCGAATAATCGGATTCATGAATGATGCAGGGGATACCGAGCTTGCGGGCCGCCTTTACAACGGGCACGCCTACAAATCCGCCCTTTGAAAATACCACATCGGGAGAAAGTGCTTTAAGGATCTTTCGCGCCTCTCCGATTCCCTTGAAAACCCTGAAAGGATCGGTAAGATTCTTGAGACTGAAATATCTGCGGAATTTTCCCGTAGATACTCCGTAATATTTTATCCCGATCTCCTCAATGAGCTTCTTTTCAATGCCATCCAAAGACCCTATGTAATATATCTCAAATCCGCGGGCTTTAAGAGCGGGCATCAGTGCTATGTTCGGTGTTACATGTCCTGCGGTTCCTCCGCCGGTCATTACGATTCTTTTCATTTTTTTACTTCTTTTTCTTAAAGATTAAAAGTTTGCTGAAAACGTAATTAAGAACTGTTACCACAACTGCAGATATGCAGATCTTAGAGATCCAGTAATTCCATGATAATACATTTACGGTAAGCCACATGATAAAAATATCCAAAAACCAGGTGGAAAGACGGGATGCGGCAAACCCTCCGAACTCTTTGGCAATATGGGGATTGGTGCTTCTGAATACCCAGCTTCTGTTAAGAGGATAACCGAAACAAACTCCTGCAACCCATCCGATGGTGTTTATTATCGCATTCTGGAATGTATCCGTGGAATCAAGAAGGAAATGCTCCGCGAGGAAACATGCTACCCAGGATACGATTGTAGTAAGCACTCCGACTACCAGATAAACCCACAGTTCCTCATGCTTACAGAAAATCTTATGTGCCCAGGGCCACCACTCAAGCCAGTCCCTGAACTTATCCTCAAGATTTCTCCTTCTCCCGGGCTCCGCTGTGCTTACGGTCTCTTTGATATCTTCCATTTTGTTACCTTTCAAATATATCTTCTATACTCCGTTTACGACATGAATGGGCTTTCCTTCCTGAAATGCCCTTATATTATCATACACACCCTGCACGCATCTGGTCCTTGCTTCTACGGATCCCCATGCAAGGTGAGGTGTTATTATCAGTTTTCCCGAATCCTTGATCCTGCTCAAAGGATTAGTCAATCTCAAAGGCTCATCTTCAAGTACATCCAGTCCCGCACCCTTGATCTCTCCATTTTCAAGAGCTTCATAAAGGTCGGTATTGTTTACAACTCTGCCTCTTGCGACATTGATCAGATATGCCGTGTTCTTCATTTTCTTAAGAGCGTCGGCGTCAATATAATTACGGGTAATGTCACTTAACGGACAATGGAGTGACAAAAAATCACTTCTCTTAAGCAGTTCATCCTTGGATACTTTTTCATACTCCGTAACGGTACTGTTTCCGGTCACGGAAGTAAAAATAACCTTGCATCCGAAAGCTGTCGCGATCTGCGCGACTTTTCTTCCTATATTACCCATTCCCACGATTCCCCAGGTCTTTCCCGACAATTCACCGAATGCGACATCGAAATTAGAGAATCTGTCCTGAGCGCTGTATTTTCCGGATTTTACATAATCATCATAGTAGGCAAGATTTTGGGATACCGCAAGTGCGAGGGTAAAGGTATGCTGTGCCACCATATCGGTAGAATAACCCACAACATTGCAAACGGGAATCCCTCTTCCTCTGAGATATTCCAGATCGCAGTTGTCGAAACCTGTCGCAAATTCACAGACAAGTTTAACGTTAGGCGATGCGTCCAGCGACTCTTTATTGATCGGACACTTATTGGCAACAACAATATCCGCATCACGGGTTCTTTCGATGACTTCCTCTACAGTTACCGTATTTCGGTATGCGGTCACTTCACCGAGCTCGTTAAAGATATCAATACTGATATCCGGTCCCACACTGTTTCTTTCCAATACTACGATTTTCATATGCTTTCCTATCCTTAAAAAAAGACCGGCACCGATAAAGCGCCGGTCCTTAAGACATTATAGCTTAATTATTTAACAGTTGCGACGGTAACGTGAACCTGAGGTCCCTCATACCAATACATGAAACCGGTGATGTCAACGGTATCTCCAACGTTAAATGCCTCAACAGCCTGATATACATCGGTATCAGCGCCTCTGAGATAAGACTCAACAACGAAGGTATAAACGTTTCCGTCTGCATCCTCAAGGTTGAAGTAAATGTCATCTCCCTGAGTCTTGGATCCGTCCCATCCGTAAGTGAACGCAGCACCCTCTCTCTCAGCTACGGTAAGTCCGGTGAAAGAAACATACTGATTCATGTAGTCAGCAAGAGCTTCGGTATCAGCAATCTTGTCGGAAAGATCGGTTGCTTCAGCAACATAGGTATCATCAGCAAGGATCTCATAGGTAGCGTCGATGATCTCTACCTCGCCTGACCACTCAGCCTTGAAACCGTCAACGCGGATCTTGGTTCCGGGAACCATTGCATCATAGTCTTCCTGAGAACAAGGCATGTTGTAAAGGAAGTAAGCTCCGTCCTTATCCTGAGTATAGAAGGTAGCCATTCCGACTCCTTCGTTCTCCCACCAGCCCTGCTTGTCCTGAACATAAGTCTCAACAACAACCTCGGTGTCAACATCTGCAGCTACGAACTCTTCATAGCTCATAACAACAACATCGCTCTCTTCAGCGTCTGCATCCTCTGCATCAGCATCAGCATCAGCGTCTGCGTCAGCATCTTCTGCATCAGCATCAGCCTCAACGGTCTCTTCGACGGTCTCTTCAACCTCGGTCTCGGGAGCCTGAACGGTCTCCTCTGCTGCGCCACAAGCGGTAAGTGAAACTGCCATAACCGCTGCAGCAAAAACTACTGTAAATTTTTTCATAATATTCCTCCTAAATCGCCCTTTAAAATAATATATGCGGTCAAAAGGGCTTTGACCGCATAGCATTGTAACTCATTTGTACAAATTTGACAACTTTATAAACTTTTTATTATGAACTTAGACTATGAACGCTTCTTTTTCAGCAGATTATCCTTTAAAACATACAGTCCCATGCACACCCATGCAGCGGCTATACAGGATAACAAAGCTACTGCCGTTCCCGGAAGAGGCCCAAGATCTCTGCTTACCGAATTGTCCTGTTTAAGCTCGCCCAGCCTGTACATCTGGGATACATCGGAATACATCTGTTCCAGATACTTATCATCTACGGTTCCGCCCCTTCGAACGGTCTTAACACAGTTTTCGACCATCTGTCCTGCCGCATTTCTGAGTGATGCGGATCCGTTAAATACAGGGGTGATAAATGTGTTGTCCGTATTTTCGATGACCATTTTTACACAGTCGATCTTAACCCCGTAATGAAGTCCATTATCACTTCCTCCGAGTGACAGATATTCCAGATATGCGGGATCGTTTTGAGCCTTGAGAGTAACAGGGACATATCCTTCCGTCTCGGAATAACTTTCCTGCATCTCATTGGTAAGGAGGAACTGTGCGAAAAGCCAGCTTGCGAGAACCTCCTGAGGATCATCTTTGTTGAAGATACAGATGGAAGGTCCCTGCGAGATCATCTGCACGTTCGAAGTATCATACTGGGGAACGGGTCTTACAACCGTTTCAAATTCAACCTTCTTGGTATCATGAATATCGGATAAAGGTGCATGGGATCCCATCCAGGTAGCACCCGCAGTCGAATCGACCGCAAGTATGCACTGGCCGGCGTTCATGAAATTACCGGGATAACTGGATATCTTAAATGTGGAGAATGCTCTGGTCTGACCGTGGGATGCTATTTCTTCCAGAGTGCTTCCCGTGGTCTCGTTAAATATCAATATGCTTCCCGCTGCATCCGAATAACCCGCATCCTGCTGTTTGAGCATAGTGATCAACATGTTGTCGGTGGATTTATATATGAAGGGGATCATTACGTCCTGACCGTTTACGGCAAATGTACCGTCTGCATTCTTGGCCATGGCAGCCTCGGACACTTCCCATACCCAGTCCCATGTAGGGATATCGGGAATCTCATATCCCATCGCCTCTACATAGGTCTTATTGATATAAAGGGCCTCGGACGATCTCATGAAGGGAAGACCCATCAGATTACCGCCAAGTTCAAGTTCTTCGAGGAATTTGGGGACAATCTCATTCTTGGAGGGGCCGTCGAATTTCAGCTCGCTTCCGCCTAGTCCGTATCTGGGATCGTCGATGATATCATCAAGCATTACTATCTTGCCCGATCCCGTCATGTAAGTTGCGATATGATCGGGATATGTAATGCAGACATTGGGCGTGGTATCTGTTGCGATATTGGTAATTACATCGTTATAGATTGCCGAATAATCGGTGTAAAGTTTCAGATTAACGTGGATATTGGGATACAGTGCCTCAAAGTCCTCAACGCATTTCTGATATATCTCTACCTGGGTCTTGTTGGTATCATTTTTGGCCCAGAAATCTATTTCATATACCGTGCTCTCGTCAAAACTGCGGGGCATCTCAAAACTCTCACGTCCCGAAGATCCGTGACATCCGCCCAGGAGCATGGTCATACATACGCCTGCTGCCGCAAGCGAGATGACTTTTCGTATTCTTTTTCCGTATGAAAAAACTCTCATCCTTTTAATCCGCCTCTTGATACTCCGGCCATGATCTGACGTCTGAAAATAAGGAACAATATGATCAGAGGAAGTGAGATAACAACGACTGCCGCCATCATCGCAGGGATATTTTCCCTTCCGAAGCCGCTCTGTCTGATCTCCTGGATTCCGTTTGATACCAGGTAGTAATTCTTATCGTCCGTGATAAGTCTCGGCCATACATATGAGTTCCAGCACTCGATGACCTTGAGAATGATTATCGTAACAACGGTGGGACGGCAGATCGGAAGCATTACCCTGAACAGGTACTTTAAGTCGCTCGTTCCGTCGACCTTGGCCGCATAATACAGCTGATCCGGAACCTGTGCGAAATTCTCCCTGAGCAGATATACATAGAACACGCTCATTACGGAAGGAAGGATAAGTCCCGAAAAAGTATTTCTCATATCCAGATTCGTAATGGTCACAAAGTTTGTTATGACGATAAGCTCACTGGGGATCATCATCATTGAAAGGAAGATCGTAAACAGAAGGTTTCTTCCCTTAAACTCAAGTCTCGAAAAAGCAAACGCAGCCAAAGTAATGACAATGACCATGACGGTGGTTGTTACAACGGTGAAGATAAATGTGTTTAACAGATATCTTCCGAGGGGAACCTGTGAAAACGCATTTCCGAAATTCTCAAAAGTCGGATCGGTCACATAGAATTTCGGTATCTTCTCTCCGTTGTAGGAGGCATAACTCTTAAAGGATGTCAGTACCATCCAGTAAAAAGGAAAGAGTACCATCAGTCCCCAAATACCCAAAAACGAATATACAAAAATATTCTTTATCACTCTTTTGGTCTTATCCGATTTTTCCGCTTGTAAATACTTTTCTCTGTTTTCCATTTTTATCAGGTGTAATAAACATGTTTTTTGCTGACGAGTAGATTGATACAAGTGATCGTCAGGACTATTACGAACAAAATGATCGCCGCAGCAGAGGCAAAAGAAGGATACCCGCCGCTGTCACCGTAGAGCATGTCATAAACATATCCTACAATAGTGTTCATTCCCGCTGCATTCAGATCAGTTCCGAAAAGCGCCACCGCATCAGAGTATTCCTTAAACGCTCCTATAAATCCTGTGATCACCAGATAGAAAATAGTGGGTGAGATCATCGGAAGTGTGATCTTGAAAAAGATCCTTAAAGAACCCGTACCGTCAACTTTCGCAGCATTGTAGTAAGTGCTGTTAACTGAAGCAAGGGCGCTTGTAAGGAGCAGAACCTTAAAAGGAAGAACCACCCAGATGATGTAGAAGCACATTACGAACATCTTGGCCCAGTAAGGTCCGTCTATGAAATCAACGCTTTCCCCGCCGAAGAAATTGATGAGCAGGTTTATGAGGCCGTCGGAGTAGGCAGTCTTTTTAAACAGAACCATGAACACCAGACCGACTGCCAGTGTATTGGTGACATAGGGCAGGAAATATACGGTCTGGAACAGTTCACGTAATTTGGTTATCGAATTAAGTGCAAGAGAAATAAGAAGAGCAAAGCCGGTGGAAAGAGGCACGGTTATGATAACCATGACAAACGTGTTCTTCACCGCCTGAAGAAAATACGTATCGTGAAGTACATACGAGAAATTATAAAAGCCCGTTCCGGACGAACGTCCGGAGACAAAATTGTATCCCTCCTCAAATGAATATACGAATACATCCATAAGAGGATAGACCATGAATATGATCATGAATACGAGCGCAGGCAGCAGATACAGCCAGGCTTTCAGATTATTCTTTTCCGTCATTTCGTTACCTGTCCGGGAGTATTTCCGTATTTGATGGTGCTTACAAGGTCCTTGATCTTACCGACGTTCATAAAGAGTGAATCCTCGGAGATATGCTTTTCGGCAAGCTCTTCGAGTATTCTGGTTTTGTGATCCGCCGATATCACTATCGTGTCAAAAACTTCCTTCTGGTCAATTCCTTCTTTCTGAAGGATCTTCTCGAGCGGCATTTCATCCCTTCCCCAAAGAAGGAACAGTCCGCGCTGGGAATAGAGTCTGTCAAACTGTCTTGTGGCCTCTATGAAGATGGGCATATCCAGTCCGTCGTCCCCCATCCTTGTGTCGCTCTTATCAACGTAGTGCTGCAGCCATTTGTACAGATACTCGTTGTTTTTATTTACCTGAGCGCTGTTTTTTCCGTACTTTTTAAGGAGCCATTCATACCTGCTCTTGTTAAATACATATACCTTGCCGTCACGGTCTCCGTATCTTCCCTTTGCATCGAAGCATGCAAAAAATAGAGCTACGGTATACGAATACGAGAAATCAAGAAGTCTCGTATGCAATGAAAAATGCTGGGCTATCTCGATGCAGGTAAGTTCGTCATATCCGAAAACCTTCTGCATCTCATCAACGAAGCGGAACATCTGGACATCCGCGGTCTGAATGTGCTTGGCTCTGAGACCGGAAGGTATCAGCACAAAATCACTTACGGGCTGTCCCCTGAAAAGAATGATGTCCCCTCTTCCGTCCAGTGCCTCGCAATACTCATCATATGAAGTTATCTTATCCATTACTGTTTCTCTTTTCCGAATCGTATCCTTGCTCCGGTTTCGGGATCAAACAGATGAACCTTACCGGGTCTGAGATTAAAGGCTACCGTAGCGGAATCCTCATCGGGTCTCATATCGGAATCGATGATCGATCTTACTACAGGTGCCTCACACTTATCATTTTTGGATACAATGCTTATATCTCGGCCCATTACCTCAACTCTGTCAAGTGCGCATTTAAACGGACCGTTTTTATCGTATGTAAAACCTTCGGGTCTTATTCCGACGGTTACTTTTCCGTCCTTTACACCGGGAACGGTCAGGACGCAGTCATCGCCGATGTAGAGCTTTTCAGCGTTTACTTTTCCTTCAAAAACATTTATTGCCGGAGTTCCGAGGAATTTGGCAACAAAAAGATTTGCGGGATCGTCATATACTTCCTGCGGTTTTCCGAACTGGTGGAGTTCTCCGTCTTTCATGACCACGATCAGATCGGAAATGCTCATTGCTTCCTCCTGATCATGTGTTACGAATACGGTCGTAACTCCGGTTTCTCTCTGGATCCTTCTGATCTCTTCTCTTGTCTGAAGTCTGAGTCTGGCATCCAGATTGGACAGAGGCTCATCCATAAGGAGTAATCTCGGAGTTTTGATAAGAGCTCTGGCAATGGCAACCCTCTGTTGCTGACCGCCCGATAACTCCTTGGGTTTTCTCTCCAATAAATTTTCTATTTGAACCAGAGCAGCGACTTTTTCCGCTTTCTCGCGCATCTGCTCCTTGGTCATTTTCTCTTCGCCCTTAAGATTACCCAGAGGGAAGATTATATTGTTATATACACTCATGTGCGGATAAAGAGCGTAGTTTTGGAAAACCATGCCCACTCCGCGCAGTTCGGGACTGATCTGCGTAACGTCATCCTCACCGAAGATGATCTTACCTTCCGTGGGTTTTTCCAGTCCGCAGATCATATTGAGTATGGTACTTTTTCCGCATCCGGAAGGACCGAGAAGTGCGACCAGCTTGCCGTCGGGAATCTCAAAGGAAAAATCCTTTACCGCAGTTACCGCATCACCCTTTCCTCCTCTGGGAGGGAATACTTTTGTCAATTTATCCAGAACTACTTTCATAACTATTCTCCGTTTACTCTGCTCCCGTCACGGTAACACCGGACAATCTGGTAAGTGTGGGAATAAGAGCATTATCGTATCTTGTTCTCTCTTCGCTCATCTTCATATCGGCCATGAGCTTTCTCAAATTACCCGAAACAGATCCGCCCGTAACAGGCTTTACGCTTCCGTCTGCCCCATGAAGATATGCCAGTCTGATCTCTCCGAAAATATCTCCGGTAAGAGTATCCACCTGAAAATCCGAGAAATATACGCACTCGAGAACAGGTCCTTTCATAAGGTCTTCGGTAGTATGAGTACCTCCGGATACTTCGTAATTACTGAGCATGAAGGTGTCTTTTTCACCCATGTAATATGAGAATCTGGTACTTCCGTGGAATGCCTTGGGAACGAAATCTTCCATAAGGACTTCATCACGGATGGGGCTTCCTTCCGCATCGACTTCACGGTTTTGTGATGAACCCGGAAGATTCTTGACGGCCTTCATGGTAACCTTATCACCCTTGATTCCTTCCAATACCGGCTTATTCTTCTCAAGAGGTGAATACTTCATGCAGATATAAGCTATATCCAGCGCATCTTTGAAGAATTCATAAATCCTTACCGCATCATCGCTTGAAAATACTACGTCATAAGTTTCAAGCGAAGGTGTCTTTTCCGCCTTAAGTCTGTTTCTTCCGTGCTTCATGGTAGAAGCCACATTTCTCCTGATATCGTCTTTAAGGCAAAGACCGGAATCATAAAGATTGTAGAATTCTATTTCCTGCTCACGGTTTTTGGCATTTACTACGGTCTCGAGGAGCGATACGGGATACTTCTCGGTTACATCAATGCCGGTGCTGGTAACTATCCTTCTGGTTATGGATGAAACAAATATCTCATAGCTGTTCAGAAAGGCTTCATCATCTTCTTCCAGATTCTTCATGGTATCGATGAAATCACCGGAGATCTTATTGATGTCCGCATCCTCCATGGCAGGAATCTCGGAATATGCGGGAGCCTTAAGCTCATAATATGCATCCTGAACAAGGCTTGCCTGATAGATCAGATCCTTAATGGTAAGTTCCACATACTCTCTTGTCTCATCAGGGCCCATGTCCGCACTTGCAGTTCCCACAGACTTTTTGTCTTCCGACATTACATAAACGGTGATCTGGATGTTTTCAATGTCCTTGGATCTGTTCTGATCAAGGCTGTGACGGATAAAATAAAACTCCCATCCCTTAGTCACCGTATCGGTTATTCTCCACGCAAAAGCTCCGCTGTTTTCAAGGAGCTCCTTAATCATATCTATTTTCATTATCCGAGCCTCGCTTTCGTCTTAAGATAAGGGCCACCGTCCGCAACCTTGACCCATTCTTTATGTCCCTTGCCGCATCCGCCGCTTCCGAATACGAGGCGATCTTTTGAGCACATGGATATATTACCGAGAAGATCGGGCACATATCCTGTCATGATGACGGGAGAAACAACTCTTCCGGTAAGTTTGCCATCTTTGATCTCACGTCCCTTTTGGATGATGCACTGGATTCCCCAATGTTTGGGATCTTCCATTCCGCTCTCCATACCTTCAAGGAGATACCCGTACTTAACGGACTCGATCATTTCTTCCTTGGTATACTCTCCGGAATCAAACATGGTATTGGTCATTCGGGTATATACCTTATGTGCGAAATTCTCCCTCTTTCCGTTTCCGGTAGGATGGAAACCGAGTCTCTTTGCGGCAAGCGCATCACAGATTCCGGATCTTAAGATTCCTTTTTCGATCTCTACTACATCCCCGGCCATAACACCTTCGTCATCGAAGAAATAGCTGGTTACATTATCCGCACAAAGGGCACCCTCATGCATGGTAACATTATCGGATGCTACTCTCTTTCCGATGTAATCCTCACCGAGAGCTCTGTGTTTTACGAACATATCCATTTCCACACCGTGTCCGAACGCTTCATGTGCGATAAGACCGGTGACCTCCGGGGATGTGATGACCTCATACTCTCCGGGCTCGATAGGATCTGCTGTAAGAAGCTCTTCTGCATTTTTTACAACATCGGGAAGATAATCTTCGAGCTCATCAAACATCTCAGGTCCTTTGATTCCAGAAATGCTCTTGTAGTCTTCATCGACTTTATTATCTTTTCTGACGACAACGGCAAGCATTCCCTCACTGTATACATAAGACTGTCTGAGGTCTCTGTTTTTGGTGAGGAACATCTTGCTGATGTGGGTCGACTGCGCATTGGCCATACACTCGATAACATTTTCACCCATCTTCATTCCCTTATCGGAAATGGCAATGAGTTTGTCCGCAAGCGCCTTGATATCTGTCTTTTCAGGAAGAGATCCGGTCTCTTTTTCACCGAAGAAAGTAAGAGGCTCATCATCAAGCACATCCGTTTCGTAGATTTCGGAGCCGGTCTTTGCAAGAAGTTCATCCTGCATGGCCAGCTCTTCACGGATCCTTTTGATGATTGAGGCGGTATCACCCCAATCCGCATTGTTTACCGCATACTCACTGTACTTTTTATTCTTGCAGACTCTGAAGACTACTCCTCTTTCCGTAGTCATGGTCTTGTTCGATATGCTCCTTGCCCTGCTGCCGATCCTGATGACAAGACCTTTTGAATCTGTGCAGAGTGCACTTACATAATCATGATCTTTCCCAAGATCATCTATGACTTCTTTGACATGAGGAGCTATGGATGTCAAATACTCTGAAAATGGTGCTTTCAATTTCTTTCATTCCTTTCCGTATATTTTATCGAGAAGAACCTTTTTCTCAGGATCCTCATCATAAATATCACTTATATAATAATCGGGCATGAAGCCTTTCATATCGGGGTTTTTGATAATATAATCCCTGACCCATCTCTCCTGTTTTTTGTAGTAAGGATAATCGTGGGGGGATACATTGCGGGGTTCCATGTAACGGGCTCCGTAATTTCTCTTAAGGATCTCATCATATCCCGCCGGAATAGGTATCGAGCCGGATTCAAACGGAGCCTCAATGGTTTTGGCAAAAGCTTCTTTTGGAAAGATCATATTTCTATGGTTTAGGGCCATATGAGCCATACATGCCACTTCGTCCGAATCTTTTCCCTTGGTATATGAAGAGATCATCACGGCCAGTTCATTGAGCTGGTTTAAAATATCCCCGTTTTTATCGATTCGGTATCCGGTCACTTCGAAAATGGAATCATAAGCTTCATCCAGATTGATGTTTCCGAAATTTCCGTCGACAACCTTATAATTGGTCCAATTCAGACTCTTGTATCTGAATGCCACATTGATCAGATAAGAGAAGATCTGAATGTTGATATCATACTCCTGCTTACTTCGTGGAATATAATCCAAAGGGTAGACATCAAGTCCTACCGTATAAGGAAACATGCAGTGGGACTTAAGATAATCAGGATCAAAATCGGCAAGATTGTTATTGTTGATACGGGTGATACCCATATAATCCACATATCTTCCCTCTTCGGGAATAGTCCGGTCAAAATGATCGATCTGATATCCCGGCATCTCTTTGGCGGCATATCGAAGGAACATTGTGTAATCCGAACGCATCATGCATACATCTATGTCATCATCCCAGGGGATAAATCCTTTGTGCCTGACAGCGCCCAGAAGAGTTCCGCAGAATGCGTACCACTTTAATCCATGTTTTGAACATACCCTGTCGAAATCCTGCAAAACCTGAAGCTGGGCACCCCAGCATCTTTTCATCAGGGAATTAACTTTGAAACCGGATCTTTCTTCATCTGTGAAAAAATCTTCAGTCAGTTCAAAACCCAACATAAATCTTCTCCTTAGAGATATTTTCGGATCCATTCATCCGATACGGCATCGGGATGCCTTTCCAAAAACTTCCTCATAACTTTCTGATGGGATGCGTAATATGGATATTCATGAGGCGAGTGGATTACCGGGATCATGTATCGTGCCCCGTAATTTTGTCTCAGCAGGGTATCGTATCCGACCGGAATGTAAACATATCCGGTTTCAAAAGGGACTGTAAGCAACCTTTCAAAACACTCCTTCGGAAACATCATCCTATCGCCCTCAAAAGTAATATGTCCTATATTTCCGATATATTTTCCGTCTTCTTCGGAATTCATCGAATCCGTCATGTCGATCAGGATATTAAGCTGCCTTATGATGTCTTTCTCAAGGTCGAATTCATATCCGGTGACAACTGATATCTCTGCCAAAAGCTGTGAAGGTTCCAAACGATTTCCGTCCTTATCGGTCAAAGGTCCCGCGCCGGCAAGAATCTTTCTGCAAAGTTCCGTAGCCTGTTTTATTTTGTAATGAAGCTGCTTGTGAGCATCTCTCTCCTCGGAATCCTCAACTATATAATCCAGCGGATATACATCAAGTCCGGCAGGATACGGAAATGAGCAGAACTGAGCCAGCTTTTCTTCTTCGAAAATAATGGTTCTGGTATTGTTAACCCTTGTGATACAGTCATATTCATGATCGCCTTCATCATAATTGATGATCGCGTATCCGACCGGGAATTCCGAAGGAGCAATCTGAAGAAACTTTTCGTAGTCATCCCTGAGCATGGCAACATCCATATCATCATCCCAGGGGATGAATCCCTTATGTCTCACGGACCCCAGAAGAGTTCCGCAATATGCAAACCACTTAAGCCCCTGCTTTTCGCAGACCCTGTCAAATTCCTCCAGGACCTTCAGTTGGGCTCCCCAACACCGTTTCATCAGTTCGGGGACAGTAAAGCCGCTTCGCTGTTCTTCGGCAAAAAAATTGTTATCCAATTCAAAATGAACGGACACTTCTACCTCCAGTCATATATGCGGATCCCGGGGCATTTTTCCGAGATCAGCTGCTTCACCTGATCTTCCATACTTGTTCTGACTTTCTCGGGATACTGATAATATCCGCCCTCACAGATATAGGGATATTGAATGACCTCCGATTCAGGAAATTTCTTTCTCATATTTTTGAGATACTGATCGGATATTCTGAAGGACCCTACACTGATATCCCTGACTTTGGCCAAATCTATCGAGGAGGAAACCTTACGGATCATTTCGGCATAGGCATTCTTCCGGTTCCTGAAATAGATCATGGGGTCAAAACACAGCCTTACGGGAAAGCCTGCTTCCATCGCCGCATTTACCGCAGATATCCTCTCATCCAGCCCCGGTGTTCCTTTTTCAAATCTTGTTATAACCTCTTCCGGTGACAAGGTAAAAGCAAATATGGCTCTGTCGCTTACGGGAAGCTTATCGTAAATTTCGGTTCGCGAGCATTTTGTGCGAATCTCCACACTTATATTCTCGTGCCCATAAGCCTCCCGGCACCACTCTTCCACATATCCCGTAATACTCTCAAGAGCATTAAGGTCTGTGTTATAGGATGCACATACATATACGGGGAATTGTTTTTCCAATTCCTCAAGTTCCTTAAAAGTCTCTCTTATATCCGTAAAAATGCATATATCCCGGCCGGGATACATGCCCTTCAGAAAACAATATTCGCAATCATATATGCAGTTCATCACTCCCGGAGAGTAATAAAAATGCTCATTTCCGAAGCTCTGACAAACCGGTGCGCCTTCATACAGATGCTTTCCGGGATTGCGGGCCAGAATAAGAGATCTTCCCGTAGAAGAATTCTCCCTCCTGAGATTAAAAACATCCTTGTAATGCTCTATATACTGCGGCTCATGGCACCCGACCCTCTCAAGGATCCTTTCAGTCTCTGCATCCGATGCCGCATTCTTTTCGACATATATATTCTCAAAAAGAGCATGCGACATGATCATATATCTCCGATAACGCCTTTTTGGATGAGTTTTTATCCCTGCAGGGAAGTATACCCTCATCGGTCAGTTTAATGCGTATCTCATCCATATCTATTCCGGTCAGCGAAGCATAAATACAGATCTGGCGAAGCTGATTTTTCATCGACTCACTCAGCACCAGATCACAGGCAAGACCTTCCGGGATTTCGGTTTTGTTAATTGTTTCCATAATCCATTTAAGTATACCTTTTTTAAAAATGCCCTACAATACGGAAATTTCCTGTATAATATGCGTTGTGACCACGGCCACGAGCCTTTATAACGGAGTATATTATGAAATTTGATATTTTAAAAAACAGGTACTACCTCTATATCACGGAATTCTTCGCCGGAATGGCCGTTATGGCCGTTGAGCTGGGAGCATCGAGACTTCTTGCCCCCTATTTCTCATCATCCCAGATCGTTTGGACCATCATAATAGGTACCATCATGATAGCCATGGCTCTCGGAAATGTGGCCGGAGGAAAATGGGCCGATAAAGATGCTGATCCCGCGAGACTCTTCAAAAGGATCCTCATTTCCGCCGTATGGATAGCATTTATTCCCGTCCTCGGAAAATATATCATCCTTGCCATAACAGGTATCATGATAGTCACCGTATCAACCGGTCTTCTCATATGGTCCTCGCTGATAGCATGCATGGTAATATTCGTTTTCCCCCTGTTCCTCCTGGGCACCGTAACCCCTTCGCTGATCAAGTACACGATCTCCGACATAGAAGAGAGCGGATCCGTTGCGGGTCGTCTGGGTGCATGCAATACCATCGGATCCATAATCGGAACTTTTCTTCCCACCTTTGTTACGATTCCTTCCGTAGGAACCGGAATGACATTCCTTATCTTCTCCGGAATCCTGCTTATCATAGGCCTTCTCTTTTTCATCTCCCGCAAAATAAAACCTGTTCTGTGCACTATAAGCACTATCCTATATATTATTGCATGCGTATTCGGACACGGTTCCCATTTTGCCTTCTGGATCTCCGATCTTACCTATGAAGGCGAATCCGTATACAACTACCTTCAGGTTACGGATACGGATTATGCAACATCTCTTTCCACCAATGTTTTATTCGGAGTGCAGTCCATCAAGATGAAAACCGGTAATCTGACCGGTATGTATTATGATTACGCACTTGCCGCTCCAACCATGACACGCGGTTATGAAGATAATGGCGAGACCGTAGCCGGAACCGATAAGCCCGATATCCTTATACTCGGTATGGGTACGGGAACTTTCGCCGTACAATGTGAGAAATACTTTCCGGGGTGCAATATCACCGGAGTTGAGATAGACGATAAGATCACGGATCTTGCACACGAATACTTCGATCTTCCGGAGAGCATCCCCGTTTATACTTATGACGGCAGGGCATTTCTTGAGGCGGATCCCGGAAAATACGACGTCATATTGGTAGATGCGTATCAGGATATCACCATTCCCTTTCAGATGAGTTCATTGGAATTCTTTAATCTTGTAAAAGATCATCTCAAAGATAACGGTATCATGGTAATGAACATGAACATGCACGGGAACGGCGAGACCGATATTACAACCTACCTCTCCGATACCGTTGCCTGCGTTTTTCCCAATGTCGCCACCGTCAATGTAGCGGGGTCCACAAACAGGGAGCTTTTTGCTTCCGTTAATGTTGATCTGTTCAGGGCGCTTGAGTATAATTCAGATTTTTCTTCCGATGACGGACTTACCTATCAGCTCGGCAAAGTCATGTCCGGCATGACCGCCTACGAAGGGACCGGGCTGATCTTTACCGATGACAAAGCACCGGTTGAACTTCTGGGCATGGAAGTGATAGATACACTCATTAATGATGAAATCGGCTATTACAAAGAGATCTATCAGAAAGAAGGTTTATCCGGTCTTATCGAAAGCCTGTAATCCATCGGAGAATACACATGAAGATCAAAACAAAAGCCTTATCCTACGAAGAAGTAAGAGCTCTCCCACCTGCACAGATCCGAAACCCCGGAAAACCAAATCCGATACTGCGTGCGCTTATAAAGTTCCTTGCATCCTCCGAACTTAAAAAGGCTGATTTTTCGGTAAAGGTCGGGGACATGAAAGGCATAGATGAAAAGCAGCCCGCTCTTTATCTCATGAACCATTCGTGCTTCACGGATCTGATGATCGCATCGCATGTCATAAAGGGGCCCTACAATATCGTCGCAACAACGGATGCATTTGTAGGTAAAGAATCCCTGATGAGATCCATCGGCTGTATCTCAACCAGGAAATTCAAGCCGGACATAAAACTTATCAAGGATATCTCCTACGCAATTACCGAGCTTAAAACCTCGGTTCTTATGTTCCCGGAAGCGGGCTATTCCTTCGACGGAACAACCACCACCCTTCCGGATTCTCTTGGCAAGATGATCAAACTCTCCGGATTTCCCGTAGTAATGATCCTTTCCCATGGTGCATTTATCCATGACCCTCTTTACAACGGACTCAGGCTCCGTAAATGCAAGATCACTGCGGATAAATACACTCTTTTTTCTCCCGAAGAGATAAAAGAACTCTCAGTAGACCGGATCAATGAAAGGATCCGCGAAGCATTTTCTTTTGATAACCTGAAGGAACAATTCGAGACCGGAACACGTATTACAGAAAGCACAAGAGCCGAGGGCTTATCACGAGTTCTTTACAAATGTCCGGTCTGCGGCAAAGAAGGCAGGATGAATGCGTCGGGTGTACAGATCAAATGTGAAGAATGCGGAAGCACATGGGAACTTACCGAACTCGGTAAAATGGAATTCCAAGGAGATGTTCCGGAAAATACAGTTTCTCCGAAGCTTTTTGACCATATTCCCGACTGGTTCAGATGGGAAAGATCCTGCGTAAGACAGGAGCTGGAAAAGGGGACATATTCACTTGATGTTCCCGTCCACATATACATGATAGTGGATAATAAAGCATTCTACGAAGTGGGGGACGGAAGGCTCACTCATTCGGAAGAAGGTTTCCATCTGACCGGATGCGACGGTAAGCTTGATTTTATACAAAAGCCCCTCGCTTCTTACAGCGTTAACTCGGATTACTTCTTCTATGAGATCGGAGACATGATCTCAATAGGTGATAATAACGCTCTCTTCTACTGCTTTCCTCCCGAAGAATTTGATGTTGTTGCCAAAACAAGACTGGCAGCGGAAGAGCTCTACAAGATCAAAAAGAATCACAGATAAAAAAGGCAGGGCCCTCAGCGCCCTGCCTTCATTTCCTTTTTCATTTCGTACATCCTGGCATCCGCGATTCTCAGACCGTCTCGGATATCCTTAGCTTCGTTATCGAGAGAATCATAGCTCCCGAATGCAGTGCTCATCCTGAGTCCGGAATGACCGGTATCCTTATTGGACAATATGACGTTCAGATCCTTCAGTCTGTTCTGAACCCATTTTCTGTCACCCTCTGCCTTGGGTAACATTACATAGATAAATTCATCACCGCCGGTTCTGGCAATATAACCTTTTCCTTCAAAAATACTTTTCAGCGTTTCCGCAAACAGAGCTATGTACTTATCACCTTCTTCATGACCGTATGTATCATTAGCTTTTTTCAGATCGTTCAAGTCAAATTGCACGGCGATATATTGTTCTCCCGAAGCATCGATACTGTCGAAAAACTGCTCCGTTGCCTGTCTGTTGTTGAGACCGGTGAGGGAATCCGTATAGGCCAGTTTGGAGATAAGACCTATCCTCTCTTCTTCCCTTGCATCCATGATCGTAGTTGTCATGTAATCGAAAAACAGTGAAAGAACGAAGAAGATCATTACTACGCAGGTTACGCTAATGGTAAATCCCGCGCTTCCCCGGGGCGAAAAACGTGAGAAATAATTATATCTGATAATGTCCGTAAGAGCAGCTACACCGGTCATGATCGTAGCATATGAAGAAATCTGATTATTGTTCTGCTTCCTGCACAGATCATAGATTCTGATAAACACCAGCATTAAAATGACAAATGCGTCATAAATATGTGCTATCAGAAGGTAAGCCCTGATGCTTTCACCCAAAACCCAGTGTCTGTAAAGTACTATCGCAATATAGACAAGGCCCACAAGCCACACCGTACCGAAGAGAATATTTCTCCGCCTCGCCTGTCTGACTCCCTTTTCATCCTTAAATCGTCCGCTTTCGAAATGAAAGCCAATAAAAAATATGGGGATAAAAAAGAATGCGAGATAATTTACTTCAACCTTGCTGATGATATCACTTGTAAAAACCTCAGTGAGGTTCATTCCGGTAAAAACCCATATTCCGAATACCATGGCAAGAAGCGCCAGAGAACAGAATCGAACCGAATCCGCAAATGCAAATGTGGCCCTGAATTCCTGAGCAAGAGCCATAATTATCATTGCCATTCCGACCACGATGAAAAAGAAAGAAAGAGCGATGTATAAAGCCTTTACAGCCGCATAATCCTGATAGAATGTTGCGGCTCTCCAGATCTCGGGACTGGCCAACGAAGAATACGCATTGTCTTCGCCTGCTCTGATCACCAGCTTAAGGACCTTTCCGCCCGATGCGGATGGAAGTTCTATGGTATAAAAACCGCTTCCGAGTCCAAGGCCTCTTTCATATCTGTCCGTATCGGCTTCAAATAGTATTTCACCGTTCAGATAGGCGTGGACATCGTAATAGTGAATGGGGATCAAAAGTTCACTGCTGAAAGGTATGTTTTGGGGAAGAGTACATGTAAGCTCTACGATATCTCCCCTCTTTATACTGTCAAAATAAAAGGATCTGAGATCCACTCCCGAATAAGACTGAGAGTTGTATTTCAGATCCCAGCCGTAGTTCAGGATATGCGTCGCGCCTTTGTCCTTTCCCAGTCCGACAAGCAGATTCCAGGAATATAGCACACTGCAAACGCAGATAAAGGATACGATGAGTATCCTGACTACGGATTGTTTTCTTTTTTTGACAGATTTGTCCTTCATATTACTGTATCATCATTGCAAGCCCTGTTGAATCAGATACATATACATGTCCGAGAGCATCGGTTGCGGTACCGCCTATCATGAGAGCACCGCCCTGCAGAGGATCGAAGTAGAAACTGAGTCCGTCTACAGTAACCAGTCCTGTCTGAAGTTTTCCGTTAATATCGGAATAATAAATTGATTTTCCGTCGGTGAACAATCCCTTCTGAAGAGTTCCGTCCGGTCCGAAGAAATACGTGTTAATTCCGTCAAAAACAAATCCATGACTCATCTGGCCGCCGGTAAGGGGATCGAAATAATAAGTCGCTCCGCCGATATTCTGCATACCTGTCAGGATATGTCCGGCTGCATCGGCATAATAAGTTGCCGCTCCTACATTGAAGAGTCCGGTCTGCATCGCTCCGGTCTCAGCCATGTAGTATGTATTTATTCCGTCGGAGATAAATCCCGTCTGCATAAGGCCGTTCACATCAAAGAAATACTTTAATCCCTGAACGTCTGCCCAACCGACAACCATGTGTCCGTTCTCATCGAAGAATCTCATGCCGTCACCGAGAGCTACAAATCCGACCTGCATAAGGCCAGTAGGATCAAAGTAATACACAAAATCACCTACGGGATAAAGTGCACCTGCAATGAGATGTCCGAAGGGATCGAGATAATACATTCCGCCGTTTACATTCGCAAATGTATTGGACTGTCTTCGATAATTTACATAGTAATAAGTAAAGCCGTCCCTGGAGATAAAACCGTTCGGAACCAGATACTGTGAAAGGTCTTTGAACTGATAATCGATATCTACATGACCTCTGATACCGGGAATAGTTCCGCTGTCCGTAGCCTGCCAGAAAGCCGCTCCTTCATAAGTACAGGTGTTGTACCACTGTGCTACCCACTTGTCATATGCGAAAGGTCCGATGGTTGAGATGAACATGCTCTTGTTGGAATAAACCATGGGATAATATCCGGCAGCTTCCACCGTCTGACAGAATACCTGACAGATCATAGCATTGGTAAGAGGATCGAGAGCCTTCTGCCTGTAATTCTCAAGATCAAGTACGACGGGCATGTTTACGACATAAGGAGCAATGGCATTGATGATCCACTGTGCCTCGATTATTCCGTCGTTAACATTGGATGCGTATGAGTATATATAAACGCCCGTCTTTATACCGGCAGCCTGTGCACCGGCCATGTTCTGGGCAAACTTATCATCAAATCCGTAAATGGTTCCGCCGCATTTGATAAATGCGAACTGAACTCCGCTTGCCTTAACGGCATTCCAGTCTATGTCACCCTGCCATGCGGACACATCGATTCCCCACGCTATGGCAGATTCTGCGCCCTTTGCCTGAACCTTTTCGGTTCCGGCAGGCACTACAACCCTCAGTGCAAGAATAAGTGCAAGTATGGTACATATAAAAATTTTAATTGTCTTCAATATCTTCATTCAATCTCCTTAAAAAATTAGGGATGGCTCAGCACCATCCCCCATATACTTTATAAGTATTAGCCTTTTTATGAACTTTGTCAACCTCCGAGGTACGCCTTCTTGACGGAGTCATCATTCAACAGATCCTTACCGGTTCCGGAATTAACTATTCTTCCGGTCTCCAGAACGTAAGCCCTGTCTGCGATTGAAAGCGCCATCTGAGCATTCTGCTCTACGAGAAGTATTGTGGTTCCCGCTTTATTGAGAGCCTCAATGATCTCGAAGATCTGATCTACCAAAATAGGGGCAAGTCCCATAGAGGGCTCATCGAGCATCATCAGTCTGGGTTTACTCATAAGTGCTCTTCCCATAGCCAGCATCTGCTGCTCGCCGCCCGAAAGCGTTCCGGCCATCTGACCCTGACGCTCTTTTAATCTGGGAAAATGTTCATAGACCATCTCCAGGGTTTCGGGAATCTCGGAAGCAGGTCTGGTATAAGCACCCATTTCAAGGTTTTCTTTTACGGAAAGCTGAGCGAAAACTCTTCTTCCCTCGGGACAAAGAGCCATTCCTTCGCTTACTACCTTGTGAGGAGCGACGCCGAGAATGCTCTTTCCTTCGAACTCGATGGAGCCTTCTCTGGGCTTAAGAAGTCCTCCGACGGTATTAAGCGTGGTGGATTTTCCGGCACCGTTTGCTCCGATGAGTGTAACGATCTCTCCTTCACCGACTTCAAAGGATACACCCTTTATCGCATGTATGCTGCCGTAATATACGTGCAGATTTTCACATTTAAGAACTGTTTTCATATAAGCTCCTTCAAACCGTTCATGCATGAGGCATTAGCGCTCAGCCTCTGTGTGTTCCGAGATATGCTTCGATAACCTGGGGATTTCCCTGGATCTGTGAAGGAGTTCCCTTTGCGATTATCCTTCCGAAGTTCAGAACAACAATACTCTCGCAAATACCCATGACCAGGTTCATATCATGCTCAATGAGAAGGACCGCAATCTGGAACTCATCTCTGATCTTGCGGATATTGTTCATGAGTTCTTCGGTCTCCGAGGGGTTCATTCCCGCAGCCGGCTCGTCAAGGAGAAGAAGCTTGGGACCGGTAGCAAGTGCTCTTACGATCTCAAGTCTGCGCTGTGCTCCGTAAGGAAGTGAATCCGCGGTAACATTTGCAAGATCTGCCATACCGAAGATATCGAGAAGTTCGAGAGCCTTTTCGTGTGCTTTCTTTTCTTCCTTCCAATAATTGGGAAGTCTGAAAACTCCGGCCAAGGTATGGTATCCGATATGATTGTGAAGACCGATCTTAACGTTTTCTTCTACGGTCAAT
>JAEEGI010007013.1_pt1 | contig 25332 bp, 21 predicted proteins | sample 8958751 | NCBI WGS metagenome assembly JAEEGI01 (sample SAMN16246545, study PRJNA631951) | gut metagenome | biome: gut microbiome; feature: rumen; material: KS-attached | host: Bos | place: Iran: Karaj | collected 2018-10
ACTGTTACCGTATTGAAGTTTCCGCGCAAAGCCACGCAGCCGTCCGTCCGCGAGTACATAAACTCAGAAAGCTCCCTGTTAAAATCGCCGCAAGCGGCTACGCTGTAACCGTCCGCAAGAGCCTGCTCGATGCGCCCGCTTAACACGGCTTCCTGGCAGTTGCGCCACACTTCGCTTTCTTTTGCGCCCCCGGACTTAGACTTCCAGTGAGCGACAAAAAGCGCGAGCCTGCGCCCAGAACCCGCAATGCCCTCGTCGCCGTTCGCACTTCCAGCAGCTCGCGCCGGTTCAGCAGTCCGTCCAGAACCTGTGCCTCCGAATGAAAACCGCAGTTCCATAAGCGGGCGCATGGAAGGCTGCGTGAGCTCTTCGCCAGCGGAATAACCCGAAAACGCTTTTAAAGGAACAGCTGCCTTGCAGTTAAGGGAATGCACCGTAAGAGATTCCATCATATACCGCGAAAAGACAGCACATCCCAAACTGGCGCCGCTTTCACGGGCAAAGCTTACGTAACGCCAGCTCATGCCGGAAACCCCGATTTGCAAAGTATTCGCGATATCCTGCACGACAGCCGTATTTTCCACTTCCATAAAACAGAAGATATCGGCATTTACCGCTTTCATAAAAGCGCACAGTCTTTCTAGCCGCTCCTTGTACTTTGCTTCCGTCCACTTAGATTTTTTGCCGGTGAATTCCTCGTATTCATTACCTGTGTCCACCGCATCAAAAAACGTCTGCAAGTTCCAAGAAACTATAGAAAGTTCGTTTTCATCAGCTTTTCTAAACCCAATCGCCCCGGAAGAAACGTCAACCAAGTTGGAGCATCCGCACCCAAAAAACGCGATACAAAGGATTGCGTCCCGAACAAGCCCCGCAATGACTTTTTTCATCTTAACCTCCGCTCATTTGTTATACGAGCGAGGTGGGGTGGAAAAGTAAACTTTCGGAAGAAAAAAAAGGTGCATTTGCGGATTTTTTCGCAAATGCACCTATTCATTCAACTAGTATTATGAATTACACGTTGAACTTGAAGAACACGACGTCGCCGTCCTGGACAACGTACTCCTTGCCTTCAATGCGGTACTTTCCAGCAGCCTTGATTTCCGCTTCCGAACCGTACTGAACGAGGTCGTCGAAACTGTAAACCTCAGCTTTTATAAAGCCTTTCTCAAAATCTGTGTGGATAACGCCAGCCGCTTTCGGAGCTGTGTCGCCCGCGTGGATCGTCCAAGCACGGCACTCGTCAGGACCAGCTGTAAGGAACGTTCTAAGCCCCATCAAGTGATACGCGGCGCGGGCAAGAACCGCAAGACCGCTTTCCTTAAGACCAAGTTCACCAAGGAACTCAAGCCGCTCTTCCGGGCTTCCCATCTCCGCCAATTCCGCTTCGAACTTACCGCAGATAACGACGACATCCGCGCCTTCTTCCGCCGCAATTGCTTTTACCGTTTCAATATACTTGCTGCCGTTCTTAATGCCGTCCTCATCAACATTGCACACATACATCTGCGGCTTCATCGTAATAAGGTGGCAATCATAAATCGCTTCTTTCTCATCGTCCGTAAGCTCTGCCTGACGTGCCGGCTTGCCGTTCTCCAAAAGCGGCTTAATCTTGTTTATAGCCGCCATCACGATTTCAGCCTTTTTTGCCTCTTCCTTGCTCACACGAGCCGCTTTCTGACATTTCTCAATGCGACGGTTCACCGTATCAAGGTCGGCAAAAGCAAGCTCCATATTGATTGTCTCAATATCATCTGCTGGGTCAATCTTGTTGTTAACATGAACAATGTCAGGATTCTCGAAACAGCGGACAACGTGTGCAATAACGCCAACCTCGCGGATATTCGCAAGGAACTGGTTTCCAAGACCTTCGCCCTTTGACGCGCCTTTTACAAGACCCGCAATATCAACAAACTCAACAGTCGCAGGAACCTTGCGCTTTGTGGCGAATTTCTCAGCAAGAAAATCGAGCCGGGAATCTGGAAGATCAACAATACCGATATTCGGATTAATCGTACAGAAAGGATAATTTGCAGCCTCTGCCGGAGCTGCCGTCAACGCAGAAAAAATAGTGGATTTGCCAACGTTCGGCAAACCGACGATACCACAGTTAATAGCCATAGTTACTTCCCTGAAAAATCAATGAAATCGCCTTATTATATAGACATTCAAGGAAATCCGCAACAGACTACTCGTGCAACTTATATTCCGTGTCCTCGTCTATAACCTGGATCATCTTTTCGGCAATTTCCGGCGCGAACTGCGTTCCAGAGCCTTTTTCAAGCTCGCTTCTTGCAACATGCTGCGGCAAATATCTACGGTAACTGCGGTTTGAAGTCATGGCGTCGTATGCATCTGCAACGCTGATAATCCTTGCGTACTCCGGGATTTTGTCGCCGCTGAGCCCGTCCGGATATCCTTTTCCGTCAAGCCGCTCATGGTGCCAGCGAACGCCAATCTCAAGGTTCGGCATAGTCGTTATGTTCTTAAGAATCTCGTACCCAATCTCCGGGTGCTTTTTCATCTGATTGAACTCTTCTTCAGTCAAATTATCGCGTTTGTTTATTATCTCGTCCGGAATACCGATTTTCCCGATGTCATGCAACAGCGCGATAAAGAAAATCTCACGCTGCACTTTCTCGTCTTTTCCAAGAAGTTCCGCAATCTTTTTTGAGTATTCGGCGACACGTCGTGAATGACCGCTCGTGTACTTATCCTTGGCATCGATTGTCGTCGCAAGCGCCTGTGTAACTTCAATAAGGAGCTTCTCTGAGTTGTTTTTCTCTTCTTCAAGCTCTTTCGTTCTTTCTTCTACCTGCTGTTTCAAGTTGTTCTGGAGCGAAATAAGATGCCCGAAAAGCATGTTCTTGTTACGTTCTGCCCTTGAAAGCCGTATCTTGACGATACTCGCGAACACAAACTCAATCATATAAAGGATTGGAAAGCGGACACGCATTGTATCGGAGAACGGATAGCAGAATTTTGAAAGCGGTGTCCAAAAGCCCAGTATTACAAAAAGCATATAGAAACCGTTCGCAATAAAGAACACACGCTTTTTATCAGTGAAAAACGTAAAGAACGTGATGATACACATCCAGAAAATGCCAAAACCTTCCTGACCGCCCGTGATAAGGAACACGAACTCCATGAAAAAGCTCATGATGTATCCCAGAATCAGGAAAAAACGCGCTCTTTTCGTTATTGTCGTGATTATGAAAGAAAGAAGAAAAAGAGGACCGTACGTAAGGCTGATAATAATCATAGCCTTATTGCCTTCAACAGCAGTAGTTATCGCCATAGCGACTCCAAGAAGGAACATCGTAAGCGAAACGACCTTTGCTACCAAAAGCATATTTTTCTCTTCTGAAAACAACTCTCTTTGATCCAGCATAGATTTAATTCTAAATGATTTACCCCAAAAGTCAAATATATCCAATTTTATAGTTAACAAGTGCGGATATTCTTAAACTTTTCCATGTCGCGCGGATGTCGTTTCGCGCAAAATGTGCGGCACACTGAAAGATTCTTGCGCCGGTTCATAGAGAGTGTCACCAGTAATGGCTTTTGCGTCTTTCGCGGGGTATGAGGCCGCCCAGCCCCTCAGAAAAAGAAAAACCCCGGCTGAAAAACCAGGGCTCTAATTCAAATTAATATACGAAATGTGCCGGAGGAACGAACTTATATCCCTTTCCATGGATAGTCTGGATTACGCTCGGCGCATCGCTCATATCGCCCATTTTCTGGCGGAGTCTTGAAATATGGACATCGAGCGTCCTAGTCGTAGAATCGCGTTCGCGTTTCCAAACATTCTCAAGAAGCTCTTCTCTTGAAATAATTCTACCAACGTTCTCGCTAAAATAGCGCAGAAGCTTTATTTCTTTTGCAAGAAGTGGAATAATCTTTCCGTCCGCAACGATAATTTCTTTAACAAGGTCTATTGTAAGCTTGCTCTTTGTTGATTTTGCTACATTAACATTCTTAATAAGCAAGGCTACTTTTGATGCCAAATCATCAATTGAATAATTTCCCGGAAGGAATGAAGAACCGCTGCTCTCACCAGCTTTTACCGAAATAACGATGTCCTCATCTTGCTTAACGACCGTGAATGTACCGAGGTTTGTTTTCTTCGCCATATGTTTTTCTCCTACACAAAAAGAATTCGTAGTTGTTATTGTAACAAATAACCTTTAAATAGTCTTAAAAAATTCTATGAAAAATAGAAAAATTTTAGAATTTTTACATTTTTCATAAAAAAGGGGGAAGAATCCCCCTCGGCGGCACACTGTTGCCGCCGACCCCCTCTGCGGGCTTCAAGGTAGTTGCTTTCGCAACAATTTAATAATGAGCCCGCAACGCCTGGCTACTTGTACAGCGGCATTACTGCCTGGAGCACTGTGTTGTACGCTGCGTACGCTTTGTCGTATTCTTTTACTGTGTCCGGGTTCGGCATTGCAACTTTTTCTGCATCAATCTTGATGTGTGTTGCGCACAATGCCGCGATATCTGCTTCTTTGCCAGCTTTTGCAGACTCCAGACACCACAGCGCCTGAACAGCTGCACCAAGAGCCGCCGCTTCGTCCAGAACAGGCACGCGTATAGGCAGATTCATTACGTCAGCGGCAATCTGGCGCCATGTAGCGCTCTTTGAGCCGCCGCCGATAAGCCTAATTTCCTTTGGCTGGAAGCCGAGTTTTCTGAATGCGTCAAGTCCGCCGCGCATTGCGAATACTGCGCTTTCAAGAGAAGCGCGTGCAATGTTTTCGCGGCTTGTGTTTGCTGTTGTAAGACCTGTTATGCTTGCGCGGCCGTTAGGCAAGTTAGGCGTGCGCTCGCCGTTGAAGAACGGAAGCACGATAACGCCGTCTGAACCCGGCTTTGCTTTTGCGGCTGTCTCGTCAAGCTGCTTTACGTCAAGGTTGAAAAGTCCACGGATAAACTCTGTAGCGACCGTACAGTTCATTGTGCAAAGAAGCGGGAGCCAGCCGCCGGAAGAAGAACAGAAGCCTGAAAGTCCGTTTTCTGGGTCAGAAATCGGTTTTGCAGAATATCCGTAAAGAGTACCGGATGTTCCCATACTCATCGTAAGGAAGCCGTCACAAACTGTACCGGTTCCGATTGCGCCCATCATGTTGTCGCCGCCGCCGGCGGAAACAGGGATGCCTTTAGGAATGCCGTACTCTGCAGCTGCCACGGCAGAAACCTCACCGGCAGGCTCGTAAGGCTTAATAAGCTTTGGCAAAAGGCCAGCAAGCTTAGCATCTATTACGTCACAAATCTTCTTTGACCAAACGCGGTTTTTAGAGTCGAAAAGTGCTGTTCCGGACGCGTCACCGTATTCCATTACGTAATTGCCGGTGAGCTTCCAGTTGATGTAGTCGTGCGGAAGCATGATGTAGCGCAGTTTGTCCCATGCGTCTTTCTTGTGGCGTTTGAGCCACATAATCTTCGGGGCGGTGAAGCCCGGCAGCATAAGGTTTCCTGTAGCCGCAACAACCGCGTCTTTGCCGCCGGCGGCATCAGTTATAAGCGCACATTCTTCTGTTGTGGAAGTGTCGTTCCAAAGTTTGATGTTATAAAGCGCGGAACCGTCTTCAGCAAGCGGAACAAAGCCGTGCTGCTGTCCGGAAACACCGATTGCCTCTATAGAAGCTTTTGCTCCGGCTGAAAGCTCGGAGAAACACTTTTTCATGGCAGCATCGTACCATTCTGTCTTTTGCTCGCGTGTTCCGTCATTTTCGGAAATCAGTTCGAGCGGGCATGATTTTTTTTCGATAATCTCTTTTTTCTCGTAGTCGTAGATAACTACTTTTATGCTTTGTGTTCCAAGGTCAATACCACATACAGTTTTCATCATATTCCTCACTTTTCTATAAAGTTTGCAACGCAGAATGCGTATCTAAAACATTATGATACGTCAATTATACATCAACAATCGGGAAAATGCACGAGTTTCGTTGTTTTTCGAATTTAATGCGTCATAATAGAAGTAGTGGTGGTTAAAAAAGTGAAGGAAAAAGTATCAGACCATAGTATTAAAGTTTTTACTGTACTCTTCGCGCTGTGTTTTTTCTGCCTGATTTTTGTTTCATGCGACTTTGGTAATTTATTCGATCCTACTTTTGACGATTCTTTTGAAGAATATCTTGATTACTGGGCTTCTACCTGCCAAGTCGGGCAGATAGATTATGTCTCTAGCCATGTGAAAATGGAAGATGGTGAAAATCTTTCCGCGCAAGATAAAATTGAGCTTGAAATAATCGTTATAAACCCAAAAGAATACAATTTGCTTTGTAAGAACGGTGGGGGACATTGTTTTTCTTTTATAAACGAAGCGGGCAACTTGGCTTATTCCGAATATACGGAAGAAGTTGTAGATGCTACAAAAATTAAAATAACGGCAAGACTCACTGACGCTTCCGAAGGGCAGAAAATAACGCTTACAGGATGTCTGTGGCCGGAAAATACTTCAAATTTTACAGAAGAATTATTACGGCGGCAGAACAAAGATCTTTTCTACAGTACGTCTTTCATTCAAAATACTCCGCCTGAGGGAGTAAAAAATGTTTATGTTCCGCCTTACACAATGAATAACAAGCATTATGTATCCTTCGAAATTCCTGACCAGACAAAAAACAGAAACAAAGGCGTTAAGTTTGAAATTCAGTATTACCTGCGCGAGAACGGTGCGCTGAACTTTAAGGGCAGCAAGGTTGTTTCTTTGAGCGACAATAAAACGCCCGGCAATATTTTTACATATTATTTTGACGAGCAGGAAGATTTCCTTGCATACGAATATTCAGTAAAAGTGTGGGGCGGGCGAGGACTGAGCATCGAACAGGTTTCCACCGATCCGGGGCTTGGCGTTCACGTTATGGTTGAGCCTACCATTACTTTTGGAACGCCGTTTACAGGTCATACTGACGCGCAGGGTTTCAAGTACATTGAAGTCGATTCCAGTTCCGCTACTGTAGCTTACACGATTATGTCAGATGAAGCCGGTGCGGAGCTTTCGGGAACTATTGACGGCGTTCCGTTCAGCGGTACTCAAAACGGAAATCTTACGGCGGGTGCGCATACGCTTGTGGCTACAGTCCACAAAGACTACTGCCGCGATGTTACCGTGACTAAAAAAATTAAGATTGTTCAGTCGCTGGGTGGCGCATCGTTCACTTTTGACGTTCCGTTTAACGGCAGTATCGACACGAACGGATATGAATACATTGAAGTCGATACTGCTTCTTCAACTGTTCCGTACACAATAGGTGTTTCGGAATCTGGAACGACAATAACCGGAAGCATTGACGGCGTTGCGTACAGCGGAACAAAGACGGGTACGCTTTCTGTCGGGCCGCACACACTCGTCGCGACGATACACAAAGATCTTTTCAATGACAATACAGTAACACGCAAGATTATGGTCGTAAAAAAGCTTGAAGGAGCTGATTTCACTTTTGATACTCTGTTTAACGGTAATACCGATGCGAATGGATATGAATACGTTGAGGTTGATACTGCTTCTTCAACCGTAACTTACTCAATCGAGATTCCGACGGTTGAATCTTCTGTTGCAGGAACGACAATAACTGGAACTGTTGACGACACTCCGTTCGATGGCGTGCAAGACGGCCTTCCGCTTGCAGTCGGTGAGCATACGCTCGTCGCGACGATTCACCGGGATAACTTCATAGACAAGACTGTAACGCGGAAGATCAAAGTCGTGAAGAAGCTTTATGCAGCTTCTGTTGAGTTCGTAGGCACAACTTACAACACAGTTGATGACGAAGGATTCACGTATTATGAGGTCGATACAGCCTCTTCGACAATTGATTATACAATCGAATCTGAAGATGATACGACAATGACCGTTGTAATCAGCGGAACGACATCTTCGACAGAAACGACTGCGACGAACACAAAAGACGGATCTTTGGGTATCGGTGAATACACAATAACCGTTACGGTTCACAAGCCTTGCTACAATGACAAACTGACCGGAACGAAGAAAATCATGGTCGTACAGAAACTGCAGAAACCAACTTTAGCTTTCTACAGTAACTCCGCGCGCACAAATGTTGCTACGAAAATAAACGGGCTGCCAGAGAACCATACTTATGATTCTTACAATACTTTCGACATATCACTTAATAGCAGCGGCAACGGAGCTTTGTATTACACATTTACGGCACAGGAAACTGGCGCAACTCTAAAAACAGATGGCTCTTCAAGTAACAATTCAAGCTCGTTAACGCTTGGTCCGCATACAATAACGCTGACTGTTGAGAAGGATTATTATAAGACGCAAACATTCACAGAATACGTTTACGTAGAGGGCATTCTGTCTGATGCGGTTGTCACTTCTACACTGTCACCTGGAGTTACTACTACAAACTCTGGCAGCTTGCAGTTCAGTTATTTGAATTATAACGAGATGTCGGTTTCCGTATCTGCAGGCAATTCAGGAAACACAATATCTTCTGTAACAGCCGGAGGTGCGTCAAAAGGAACAAGTTTCAGCCTTGCGCACGGTTTTAACGGCAATGTAGTTGTTGTACAGACAAGAACGTATTGCAAGACAAAGACGACGACAAGAAGTTATGCGGTAACAATAAAGCCAGTTACAGCTTATGTACCAGTGAATGATCAAATGTGGATGTATTATGACGGAGATGATGCTGGTGATGAGGGCGAAATATACGGTACCGTGTATCTGGGATATAACGGCGGAAATTGGTCTGAAGTCAGGAGCTTTAATGATGCCGACTTTGCTGAAGGAAAGTATGATATTTTCAATCATGCAGCTTGGAGTTGTATATTGTACAGTCCGTCTGATAGTGTAAGCATTAAAACATCCGGTATGTATGAAGACGATCCGACTGATAATGACGATATTGGAGAAGTACAAGAATCCATAGCATTGAGTAGTCTCAAAGGTGATTGGACATGGATAGTTGATAATCACGGTAGTTATGATTGCCATGTTTATTGGAAAACACAGTATACATTATACGAATAGGTTTGTTCGATGTTATTTCGCTTTTCGGATGAGTGCTACCATTATTAGAGAGATATGATTTATAAAAAACTAAAAAGTAAAAATCCTCTTATAGCCGTGTTTGTCGTATTGCTCTTCGTTTACACGATAACTGGCGCGTATGCCGACGATTTTTCTGACGATTTACCGGAAAATCTGCTTCGGCAACCGCTTAGTTGGAAAAGCTCAGGCGAGGCTCTTAAATATCACATCACGATTTTTCAGAAGGATGTCCTTTCCGGCTTGTATGAGCAGTGCTACTACCACGAAACGGACAGAACAGAAACTGATGCGTGCCTTATCTACATTGAGCCTACGCTGCCGCCAGGAAACTACCGTGCGGAAATAAAAGTGTGCAATTTTTTCAATGTAGTTGAAGAAACTTTGACAAGAACGTATGACTTTACGGTTTATCAGGCATATCTGCCGGAAGTCAGCGATGTATCGTATCCTGTTTCCGGGCGGTCTTTAATCTACCTAGATGACCTTGATAATGACGGAATAATCGAGTTAGAGGGAAATAATCTTTTTATGCCTGACAGCTCAAAACGTTCCGTTTCGTATACCGACTATTTTTTGAAGAATGGCGAAAGAACAATATATCCGGATAAAATAATTTCGCATGATGAAGTTTTGAACAAGAAAATTACTTTGCAGTTTGATATGGACGACCTTTTACCGGGTTCATATCATTTTTTTGCACAGGATGCGAGCGGGCTTCGTTCTTCGGCAAACTCGGATACGGAGTTTGTTATAAAAGCTGGGAAACTTGTCGATTTTGATATAGAGGCTGGGTATACGTGCCTGTTTTTGCAAGATGATTCACTTTTAAGTTATATGGGCGAAACAGTATTCCCATTGAGCGCGCATGCACGGCTTTCTTTGTTTTTCTTTAAGCGAAACTGGGGGTATTTTGGAGTCGGCCTTCGTGCGAATTACAGTTATATTTCGGATGTGGAAAGAACGTACAGCATAGACGGAAGTATTGGTATGGCTCATCTTGCTTTGCTTTATCAAATTCCGTTGTACAAGCGGAGAATATTTTTGGAAGTACGTGCCGGAGCTGGCGGAACTTATTTTCATAATATAAAGTTTCATTTCCAAAAAAACGTTGAATCGAGGCCGCTTAATACGGTGAGCCTTTCGTACGATGCCGGGGGGAGCGGAATCTTCTATTTGACAAAAAGATTTTTCTTGGAAGCAGGTTTTGACTATACATTTACTGTTAATAAAAACTCTTTGGTGGACGGAATGCTTGCTTCTTTCGGAATAGGTTGGCAATTCTGATATGCGATTTTAGAGATTTTGTTGAAAATAGATATATTTTTACTTGTGTCGCTTTTTATAAATGTGATACAATTATTTTTGTAAGGAGTATATAGAATGAAGAAGAGTTTTCTTTTGGCTGCAGTGCTGCTTTTTGCAATTATGTTGTTTTCAAGTTTTGCTACAAATGACGGCAAAGTTCTTGCTGACGGTACATATTGCGTTGATGTTGATTTTGACGGCGGCACAGGAAAGGCAAAAATTATTTCTCCTGCTTTGCTCAATGTAAGTAACGGAGCTGCTACTGTAACTGTATTCTGGAACAGCAAGAGCTACGATTATATGATTGTTGAAGGCGTTAAGTACATGAACCAGACTCCTGGCGACTCATCTTCTTTTACGTTCCCTATAACGGAGCTTGGAAAGACGATGGATGTAATCGGTAATACAGTAGCCATGAGCAAACCTCATGAAATTGAGTACAAACTGACATTCACACTGTCAGAATAAATATGTTTAGAACTGTAAGAGTTTCCGTCGTCCTTGCTTTGTTGTGCGCTTTTGCGTTGTTTTTCGCGGGGTGCAGCAAAAAAGCAGAATCGGACGGCGGCACAAATATAAATGCGGCGGCTTCCGGCAAAGTTGGTTCTTTCGAGAACTTTGCGTCAGCCGCTGTTTCTTTTTCTGCGCTTGAAAAAACTGGCAGCTTGAGTTTGCGCTACGCGACGCAGTTCTCTGTGGATTATTACAGCGTGGCTGGTATGCGTGGTGCGGGTGCTGGGCGCGAGTCGGACGCAACAGGCGCAGGCGGCATGCGCGACTCTGGTGGGGCTCCTGTTTATAAACTTGTGCGCATAACAAGCGGCAGCACGTTTCTGCTTGTGCCGGAGGGTGCACCCGTCCCTCAAAATGTGCCGTCTGAAATAACGCCGTTGCAGCTTCCTCTTAAAAATGTGTACCTTGTCGCGACATCAGCGATGGATCTTATAAACGAGTGCGGTGCGTTGGATGAAATTGCGTTCTCCGGCACAAAAGCCAAAGACTGGAGTGTTCCGGAAGCCGCCGCCGCTATGAATGCCGGGAAAATTGCGTATGCGGGAAAATACAGCGCGCCTGACTACGAGCTTCTGACAGCCGGTGGATGTGACCTTGCTATTGAAAGCACGATGATCTTTCACAAGCCGGAAGTGAAAGAAAAGCTTGAAGAACTGGGCATTCCTGTTCTTGTGGAATATTCGTCGTATGAGCCGCACCCGCTCGGACGGCTTGAATGGATAAAGCTTTACGGTGTTCTTTTCGGCAGGGAAGATAGGGCGTGCGCCTATTACGAAAACGAACTTGCCCGCATTGAGCCGATTATGCAGAAAAAGCCTGTCGGAAAGAGCATCGCGTTTTTTTATGTAAACTCGAACGGTGCTGTGAACGTCCGCAAACCGAACGACTATGTTGTAAAGATTATCGAGCTAGCCGGCGGCAAATACGCGCTTTCCGAGCTTTTGGTGGAAGAGGAAAACGCTCTTTCTACAATGAACATGATGATGGAAGATTTCTATGTTTCGTGCGTTGATGCGGATATCCTTATATATAACGGCACGATAGACACGGCGTTTTCCAGCATTGACGATCTTTTTGCAAAAAGCGAGCTGTTCCGCGACTTTGCCGCCGTAAAAAGCGGGGAAGTTTATTTTGTTTCCAAAGATTTTTATCAGCAGACGACCGGAATTGCGAATTTCATAGAGGACTTGAACAAAGTATTAAACGGCGATTATGCTGAAATGTCATATTTAACAAAACTTTGATATAATAGCTGCGTAGCCGAAGTTTTGAAACGAAAAACATGTGACGAGCGAAGCGAGGAGGTGTTTTTCGGGACAAAAATTCGGCGATAGCAGCTATTATCGGATTATTATGAAAAAAAGATTTGTTATTATATTATCTATAATGATTTGTGTCCTCATCGTGCTTTTTTTGTGGAACCTTGCCACAGGAAGCGTTTCTATCCCGTTTTCTAAAATTATCTCCATCATTTTCGGTGACGATTCTGACCTTACGCGCTACCGTGTTATCTGGAATATCAGGCTTCCGCGCCTTATTTCCGCCGTCGTTTTGGGCGGTGCGCTCGCTGTTTCGGGCTTTTTGCTCCAGACGTTTTTCGGCAATCCTATAGCGGGTCCTTATGTGCTCGGTATCAGTTCCGGCGCGAAGCTTGTCGTCGCCCTCACGATGATTTTCTTCCTCGGCAAAGGAATTACATTCAACGCTTTCGGCATGGTTGTAGCGGCCTTTTTCGGTTCCATGATATCGATGGGGATTATCCTGCTGCTTTCGGCAAAAGTGCGGAATATGTCCGTTCTTGTCGTGTGCGGCATAATGATTGGCTATATCTGCTCTGCAATCACGGATTTTGCAGTTACTTTCGCGAACGATTCAAATATCGTAAATCTTCACAACTGGTCGCTCGGAAGCTTTTCGGGTATGAACTGGACTGATGTAAAAATAATGTCGGCAATCGTTTTTGTCGTTTTGGTTTTTGCTTTTTTCCTTTCAAAACCAATGGGAGCATATCAGCTTGGTGAAAACTACGCGCGTAACATGGGCGTAAATGTTATCCGACTGCGTGTCGTCCTTATCCTGCTTTCTAGCTTGCTTTCCGCGTGCGTCACGGCGTTCGCGGGGCCTGTTTCGTTCGTCGGCATAGCGGTTCCGCACCTTGTAAGAGCTTCTTCTGAAACGTCGAAGCCGCTCGTCCTTATCCCCGGCTGCTTTTTGGGCGGTGCGATTGTGACTGTTTTTTGTGACGGCATCGCACGCACCGTATTCGCGCCCACGGAGATAAGCATCAGTTCTGTCACGGCGATTCTTCTTGTGCCTGTCGTCGTCTACATGATGCTCAAAAAACAGGGGAGAAAGCCAAATGCTTAAAACTGCGGATTTGTGCGCCGGGTACGGCAAAAAAGTGGTGATTTCGGGCGTTTCTCTTGAAGTAAAAGCCGGTCAGATTGTGACTTTGATAGGTCCGAACGGTTCCGGTAAATCGACTGTTCTTAAGACGATTACGGGGCAGCTTGCGCGTCTTGGTGGAACTATTTCCGTGTTGGATAAAGATTTATCCAGTCTTTCTGCGTCCGAGGCAGCTCTTCACGTTTCTATGGTGATGACGGAGAGGATTCATCCTGAGTACATGACGTGCCGCGATGTGATTGCAACAGGGCGTTATCCGTATACGGGGAAGCTTGGCATTCTTGGCGAGGCTGATTGGCGTGCGGTTGACGAAGCGATAAAGCTTGTTCATGCGGAGGATGTTGCGGATTCTGATTTTATGCGGATAAGCGACGGTCAGCGGCAGCGAGTCATGCTTGCTCGCGCGATTTGCCAGGACACGGAGATTATCGTGCTTGATGAGCCGACTTCGTTCCTTGATATGTTCTACAAGCTTGATTTGCTTAAGACTATCCGGTTTTTGGCGCGGGAGCGCGGAAAGGCGATTTTGATGTCGCTTCACGAGCTTGATTTGGTGAAAATGGTCGCTGATACGGTTGTTTGCCTTAAGGATGATGGCGTAAACGGTGCGCGGGTTGTGAGGATTGGTACGCCGGGTGAGATTTTTGCCGGAAGATTTGTGCAGGATTTGTACGGAGTTGAGCCGGATGAGTTTGACCCGGAGACGGCGAGTTTGCATTTGAAGCTGGGTGATATGGCGAGTTCGAGGGGGCAACGGGCGGCGGATTCTGGCGCGAATTTTGCGCCGAATCTGGCTAACCAACGCGCTTCGTCAGCTGCCGCGCCAGTTTTAGGTGATGCGCCAGTCGAAAAAAAACGTGCCAAAGTCATTATGGTGCAAGGAACTATGTCCAATGCCGGAAAAAGCCTTCTTGTCGCCGGTTTGTGCCGCGTTTTCCATCAGGACGGCTATCGTGTCGCGCCGTTCAAATCGCAGAATATGGCTCTCAACTCGTTCATAACAAACGAGGGTCTGGAGATGGGGCGCGCCCAAGTAATGCAGGCGGAAGCTGCCGGTATAGAGCCTGTTGTCGCCATGAACCCGATTCTTCTTAAACCAACTGACGATAAAGGCTCTCAAGTTATTGTGAACGGCGAAGTCGTCGGTAATATGCGTGCCAAAGACTATTTCAAATACAAAAAACAGCTTATCCCAGATATAAAAAAAGCGTTCTCCGCTTTGGAAGACATTGCCGACATCATTGTGATTGAAGGCGCGGGAAGCCCTGCCGAAATCAATTTGCGAAGCGATGACATTGTGAATATGGGGCTTGCCGAGCTTGTTGACGCGCCTGTTCTTCTTATTGCAGACATCGACAGGGGTGGCGTTTTCGCCCAGCTTTGCGGAACAGTGCAGCTTTTGCGCGACGATGAGCGTGCCAGGGTGAAGGGGCTTGTTATAAACAAATTCCGGGGCGATAAGAGCATCCTTGACCCAGGAATCAGCATGATTGAGGATATGCTGAAAATTCCAGTGACAGGCGTTCTGCCTTATCTTGATATTTCGCTCGATGACGAGGACAGCCTGAGCACGCGTTTTGAAAAGAAAGAAGCTAAGCTCGTGAACATCGGTGTGGTAAGGCTTCCGCGCATTTCAAACTTCACTGATTTTTCGGTTTTTGAACAGATAGATGATGTTGCCCTTCATTACATAACGGATGCTCGTGAAGTTGCGCGGATGGATATGGTGATAATCCCAGGCAGCAAGAACACGATTGGCGATATGAAGTGGCTCCGTGAAAGCGGTTTTGAAGCGGCGATAAAAAAGTTCTCGGCGAAAAAGCCTGTGTTCGGCATTTGCGGCGGCTATCAGATGCTTGGAAATTCGATAATCGATGCGGATGGTGTTGAGGGCGGCGGCGAGCTGCGCGGGATGGAACTTCTGGATTGCGAAACAAAGCTTTTGTCACAAAAAGTTCGTACACGCGTTTCCGGCCGTCTCGGTGCGGTTGACGGCATTCTTTCGTGCCTTTCTGAAAAAGAGTTTTCCGGGTATGAAATCCACATGGGAGAGACGACCGTCGGTGAGAACGCGCACCTGATGGAGAAAGGTGCGTACTCTGGAAACGTGTACGGCACTTATATCCACGGCTTTTTTGATGAGGGCGATATAGCTTCTTGCGTTGTCCGCGCGCTCGCCGCCGAAAAAGGCGTGGCGCTTTCAGTTACGGGCGTTGACGCGGAAACAGGAACCGCTTCTGGCGAAGGTTCGTCCGGTTCCGTGTCTGGGCATTGTTTCGACTACCGTGCGTTCAAAGAAACTCAGTATGATAAGCTTGCGGACGCTGTTCGCGAGTATATGGATATGAAAGCCGTTTATGGTATGCTCCGGGAAGCGGCGTTTTAGGTGCGGACAGCTTGTTTGTGCCGAGTTTGTATTATGCGGGTTTGCTGATGGATTACGAAAAGAACTATGACGAGATTTATGACACGATAAAACGCGGATGGGATTCCATCGCGAAGCCGCTTGAAAGCCTTGGCCGCTTGGAAACGCTTGTTTCCAAGCTTGGAGCTGCCCAAAATAAGGAACATCCGGCTGTGGCGAAAAGTGCTCTGCTCGTCCTCTGCGCTGATAACGGCATTGTCGAGGAAGGCGTTTCTCAGTCAGCGCAGGCTGTGACAAGAGTCTGCGCTGAGAATATTGCTACAGGAAAGACGACAGCCGGGATAATGGCAGCGCAAACTGATACAGAAATTATTGCTGTTGATATGGGAATCGCTTGTTCAGAGAGCATTCCCGGCGTTTTGTGCCGTAAGATTAGGCCGGGTACGCGGAATTTTGCAAAAGAGCCTGCTATGACGAAAGCAGAGGTCGAGCAGGCAATGCAGACCGGGCTTTCTCTTGTGGAGGAATGCCAGAAACGCGGTGTTGACGTGATTTGCATTGGTGAGATGGGAATTGGCAACACAACGACATCGGCTGCCGTTGCGGCTTCCCTTTTAAAGTGCCCCGCGAAAACTGTAGTCGGCCGTGGCGCCGGACTGTCCGAAGCTGGTTTGGCTCGTAAAAAAGAAGTCGTCGAAAGCGCGATAGATTCTTATGGTTTGTATGATGCTTCTGCTATTGATGTGCTTCGGTCTGTCGGCGGTTTCGATATTGCCGGGATGGTCGGGGTTTATGAAGGCGCACGGCGTTCCGGCGTTCCAGTTATACTCGATGGCGCGATAAGCCTTGTGGCATCACTCGTCGCCGAACGGATGAATCCTGGCATTATGCGCTATCTTCTTCCGTCGCATAAAAGCCGCGAGCCGCTTTCTGCCCTCGTCTGTGACGCTCTTGGCATTGAGCCTGTTCTTGACGCAAATATGGCTTTGGGCGAGGGGACAGGCGCGCTTCTTATGCTCGGTGTGCTAAAAACAGCAGTCGCCGTTTATGAAAAAAGCTTGCGTTTCAGTGAATCGGGTGTCGCGCAATACAAGAGGCATGGTGTATGATAAGGCTTGTATATGGCGGAAGCGGCAGCGGAAAATCGAAGTTCGCAGAACAGCTTGCTGTTTCGTGCAACGCTTTACGTACATACTACGTCGCCACAATGCAAGTTTATGATGACGAGGGCCGAAAGAAAGTGTACCGTCATCAGATGATGCGCCAAGGTAAATGCTTTATCACGATGGAGAGCCCGGCTGACATCGGCGCGGCGGCTAGAGAAATCGTTGCAGATGCGGAACTTTCTAAAACCGCAGTGCTTTTGGAATGCGTCACGAATCTTGTCGCAAACGAGATGTTTCCGCCTGAAAGCAACGGCGGTATAGAAGAATCTGTCGTTGTGGCGCGCATAATAAGCGGCTTGGAAGAGCTTTTTTCGTGTTTAGACGACGTTGTTATCGTCAGCGGAAACGTCTTTGAAGAGGGTGCGGAATACGAAGAATCAACGCAAGCTTATATGCGCGCACTCGGTGCGGTAAACGCTTTTATCGCATCAAAATCCGATGAAGTGTATGAGGTTGTCGCTGGAATCCCTTTGAAAATCGCGGGAGCGTAAACTGAATATGATAAAACGTTTTTTCAAATCAATAATCGTCGCTTTCTCCCTTTACTCGCGCATCCCGATGCCGCGCTTTCAATGGGCATCGGACGACATGAAATATCACCTTTGCTTTTTCCCGTGGGTCGGCGCTGTTATCGGGCTTGCTGAATATGGCTGGAAACTCGCCTCTATCAGTCTTAATATCGGGCCGGTGCTTTACTACGCGCTCGCGCTCGCGCTTCCGCTGCTCCTGACAGGCGGCTTTCACATGGATGGCTTTATGGACACAATGGACGCTCTTCATTCGTATCAGTCTGCTGAAAAAAAACGCGAAATCCTTAAAGATCCTCACATTGGCGCGTTCGCCGTCATAAGCCTTGCTGTGTATATGCTTCTTGCTGTCGGTTTTGCCTCTCAGGTTACGACTCTTGCCGCTGTCCGCATTATGGCGTTCTCGTTCTTTATTTCGCGCTGTCTAAGCGGTTTGAGCGTCACGTATTTTCCAAAATCGAAAAAAGAAGGAATGCTTTATACCGAGGCGAGTGCTGGAAACTCAAAAATTGTCGGCATCAGTCTTGTTGTTCAGCTCGTTATCGGTGTCGCGCTCATGCTTTATGTGTCGCTCCCGGAATCGTTCGCGGCGGTTTTCGCTCTCGCTTGTATGCTGCTTACGTTCGTATATTATTATTTTATGAGCAAAAAGCAGTTCGGCGGCATTTCTGGCGATATATCGGGCTTTTTTGTAGTTGTTTCGGAGCTTGCGGCTCTGATTGGCGTTGCGCTTGCATGTATTTTCGGACTGTAGGGGGATATCATGGAGCTGATTTTAGGCGGTTATGCGCAGGGACAGCTTGATTTTGCGAAGTCTTGTTATCCTGATGCAGTTGGTTTTTCGGAAATCTCTGGAGATTTTAGCGATAATGATGTAAAAATCTGGGATAATTTCAATATATCTGTGAAAAAAATGATTGAATCAGGTAAAAGTGATGATGAAGTGCGAGATATGATTCAAAAAATCATCACATTTCACAAGAATCTTGTTATCATCAGTGATGAAATTGGATGCGGAATCATCCCGATGAGCGCAAATGAACGGCATTTTAGGGAATTTGTCGGGAGAATTCAGTGTTTTTTTGCGGAAAAAGCTGATAAGGTTTTCCGAGTCGTATGCGGCATCCCGCAGAGGATAAAATAATGGATAAAGTGAAGCTTGTTTTTATCCGGCATGGTGCGACGGCCGGAAACGCGCAAAAACGATATATCGGCAAAACTGACGAGCCTTTGAGTAAGGCGGGAAAAACAGCCCTTCGTGCGTTACGCCAGGAATATGAAGATAAAGGTTATATCGATAACAGCGAGTGTCCGTTCGTTGTCGTAACCCCAGCGAGGCGTTGTATTCAAAGCTCGGAGATTCTTTTTCCGCTTGTCGTGCCGTTCCCTGTACGAAAATTTTCTGAAATTGATTTTGGGCTTTTTGAGGGTAAAAACTACGATGAGCTTATGGCTGATGCGACGCTGAAAGATGAATATCAAAAGTGGATAGACAGCAACGGAGAAGCGCAGTTTCCCGGCGGTGAAAGCAAAGCAAAGTTTATAGAGCGGATAAAAGACGGTTTTGCGGATTTTGTGGAAATGATTCGTAACAGGGGATGTAACACTGCGACAGCTGTAGTTCACGGCGGAACGATAATGGCGTTGATGTCGTCGTTTTGTGGTGGCAGTTTTTACGATTATCAGGTGGAAAACGGACACGGTTTTGTCTGTACGCTCGATTTGGTGGCGTATGAAACTGATGGCGCGGGGTCTATGTCCATTTTGCAGAGATTTTAGAAAATGCGGATGATTCTTGGGTGTCACTTAATCGCGTTTGTCGCCGGATTTTTACTCGATTTGTTGCTGGGCGACCCTCACTGGCTGCCGCACCCTGTAAGGCTTATTGGAAAGCTTATTTCGTTTTTGGAAGCCCGGCTGCTTGGTGAATCTGGTGAAGCTGCTCTGCGGAGTTCGCGCCAAAAACGTGTTCGTGGCGTACTTCTCGTGATTTTCGTGTGTGCATCTTCTTTTTTCGTGGCTGCAGCAATCCTTATACCGTGCTATATCATCAGTCCGATTTTAGGCTGCATTGTCGAAGCTGTGATGACGTACCAGATGCTTGCGACAAAATGCCTTAAAGACGAAAGCATGAAAGTGTACCGTGCGCTAGAAACTGGTACTTTGGATGATGCGCGACGGGCAGTTTCTATGATAGTGGGGCGTGATACGGCGCATCTTACTGATGAAGAAGTGACAAAAGCTGCCGTTGAGACTGTCGCGGAGAATACGTCGGACGGAGTTATCGCGCCGATGCTTTATTTTGCGCTTGGCGGGCCTGTTCTGGGCTTTTTTTATAAGACGGTCAACACGATGGATTCGATGGTTGGCTATAAAAATGAGCGTTATATCGATTTTGGGCGGTGTGCCGCAAAAACTGATGATGTTTTGAACTTTTTCCCGGCGCGGATATCTGCGTTTTTGATGATTGCCGCCTGCCTGCTTTTAGGACGCGACTTCAGCGCGAAAAATGCGCTTCGTATTTACAAGCGTGACAGGTTAAAGCACGAAAGTCCGAATTCTGCGCATACAGAAAGCGTGTGTGCCGGAGCACTCGGAATAAGGCTTGCAGGACCGGCGAGCTACGGCGGCATCGTGGAAGAAAAGCCGTTTCTTGGTGACGATATACGGCCAGTTGAACATCGTGATATAATAAAGGCGAACCAGCTTTTGTACGCGGCATCTTTTTTGTGCCAAGCGTTATGCGCCGGGCTTTTAGCGGTTTTGTTAGGGATATTTTGATGCACGGCGGTGATGTTTACCGGAATAATGTAAAATATGATTTCTCGATAAGCGTGAATCCGCTTGGAATGCCGCAGACGGTTAGGGAAGCCGCTTTAGCCGCTGTTTCCGATGCGGAAAAATACCCTGATATACGGTGCGAAGCTTTGCGCCGTGCGATTTCTGGCAAGCTTGGCTTTGCGCCGGAATCTGTTGTGTGCGGAAACGGCGCGTCGGAGCTGATTCTTGCGTTTTTGCGGATGGCGTGTTCGGCAGGGGCTATGGATGCGGTGCGGTCGGCAGTCGCGCCTAGGTTGTTGCTGGTTGCGCCGTGTTTTACTGGGTACGAAGCCGCATTTCGCGCAGTCGGTGAGAAAATAGAGTATTTCGCGCTTGCGGAGAAAAACGGCTTTTCTTTTACACGCGAAATGCTCCCTGCGTTTTTGGAAAAACTTCGTACAACAAAGCCCAGCGCTTGTATCGTCACGAACCCGAACAACCCGAACGGAAAGCTTATAGAGCGCGCCGTTTTGGAAGAAATTGCGTCCGAGTGCAAAAAAACAGGCACTTGGCTTTTAATAGACGAATGCTTTATGGAGCTTACCGGAAAAGAAGGCGAATACTCGTTTATCCCGCTGCTTTCACGGTACAAGTCCGTAATTGTTCTTAGTGCATTTACAAAAACGTTTGCTATTCCGGGGCTGCGGCTTGGATATTGCGTCACTTCTTGCGCGGAGACTGCTGTCGCTTTAAGAAAGCAGCTTCCTGAATGGAACGTGTCAGCCCCGGCACAAGCTGCTGGTGTTGCAGCGGTGCACGAGGACGCATACATTAAAGAAGCTGTGCGTCTTATCAGCGAGGAGCGGCAGTTTTTAACGACGGAACTGAAAAAACTTGGTTTTGTGGTGTTTCCGTCGGACGCGAACTTTTTGCTTTTCCGCGCGAAGGGCTCTCTTTTTGACGCGCTTTTGTCCGACGGCATTTTGATACGCGACTGCCGCGATTTTACAGGGCTGGGCGAAGGTTTTTACAGAATCGCTGTGCGGAAACACGAGGAAAACGAGGCGCTCGTGGCATGTTTGCGGCGGATTTTGGAAATATTGGCGAAAATAGAGAGAATCGACAATTGCGCACAGTAATGCATAAAAGCGCACAGAAACTGGAGAAAAAATGAACGGAATAGAATACGTACTTCCAAGTGATATAGAAAAACGAAGTTTCGAAATAATCGGTGCGGAACTTGCTTCAAAAAACATAGTTTTGCCGGCGGACGAGAAGCCTGTCACAATGCGCGTTATCCACACGACGGCAGATTTTGAGTATGCCGAAACGATGTGTTATTCCGCCGGAGCAGTCGCCGCCGCCCGCTCCCTTTTGCTTGAAGGTGCTGATATCGTTACGGACACGAACATGGCTAAAGCCGGTGTGAACAAGAAAGTCCTTTCTCTTTATGGCGGAGAACTTCACTGCTTTATGGCAGACGAAGATGTTGCGGAAGAGGCTCGCGAGCGGAAAGTTACGCGAGCGAGCGTAAGCATGGAGCGGGCGGCGGCACTCCACAAAAAAGTGATATTCGCCGTTGGAAATGCGCCCACCGCGCTTATCTCCCTTTACGAGATGATGGAAAAAGGCGTTTACATCCCGGATTTTGTGATCGGCGTTCCGGTCGGATTTGTGAATGTCGTCGCCGCAAAAGAGCTTTTTCTGAACGACGGAAAATCGCGCGGTGAAAAGCCCAGAGTTCCTTACATCATAAATAAAGGCAGAAAAGGCGGTAGCGGTGTTGCGGCAGCTATATGCAACGCGCTTTTGTACGGACTTACTGGGCGTGGGGAGATGTGATTTGAGCGACGAGAAACTTCCAAATCTGCCGAGAAACGCGAATGGTCTGCGCTTAGGATTCACAACCGGTAGTTGTGCCGCCGCTGCCTCAAAAGCCGCCGCGTACATGCTCCTGACCGGCAGAAAAAAAGACACCATATCGATAGAAACACCTAAAGGCATTCGTTTTGACGCGCAGATTGTGGACATTGAGCGGCAAGAAACTTGCGTCAGCTGTGCCGTTATAAAAGACGGCGGCGACGACCCCGATGTTACGACAGGGGCTCATATCGTTTCGACTGTGCGTTTTCTGCCAGAATCACGCATCGTCATAGACGGCGGCAAAGGCGTTGGGCGCGTCACTCTTCCGGGGCTTGACCAAAAGCCGGGCTCGGCGGCGATAAACCACGTTCCCCGCGAAATGATAACTAAAGAAGTTCTTGAAGTATGCAATATCTGCGACTATAAAGGCGGCTTGTCAGTCGAAATTTCCGTGCCAGAAGGCGAAGAACTTGCCGCCAAAACGTTCAATCCGCGCCTGGGCATAAAAGGCGGCATTTCTATCCTTGGAACAAGCGGTATTGTGGAGCCGATGAGCAGCCAGGCTTTGCTCGACACAATCCGCACGGAACTCAAACAGAAAAAAGCACTTGGCGCAACTGTTGCTGCCGTATCCCCCGGAAACTACGGCCTTGATTTTATGCGCAAAACTTACGGCTACGACCTTGATAAAAGCGTAAAATGCTCGAATTTCATCGGCGACACAATAGACATGGCAGCGGAACTTGGCTTTGAAAAGTTCTTGCTCACCGGACACATCGGGAAGCTAATAAAAGTTTCGGGCGGCATGATGAACACGCATTCAAAAGAGGGGGACTGCCGCATGGAGCTTCTTGCCGCCGCCGCTATAAAAGCCGGATGCAGTATGGAAACAGCCCGTGCCATACTTGAAGCCGCCACCACGGAAGAAGGTGTTCGTCTTATAGAACAGGACGGCAAACGCGAGGAAGCAATGGCTTATGTTATGGAACGAATCATGTTTTATTTGAATAAGCGTGCGGCGGGTAAAATGGAAATAGGCTGTATTATGTATTCGAACGATTTTGGGCTTTTGGCGCAAAGTTCGAATGCGGCGGCTATGCTGAGGGGTTTTTAAGGGGCAAAACTTAATCAAGCTCTTGCCCCTTAGGCGTGGGGGTAGCGGACAAGACCGGAGCGCGCCGGACTTTTGTAAGGCGCGCGAGGACTTGGAAGCGAGGGGGCGACTGCCCCCTTCTCCAATTTATCCCTTGATATCGTAGTCTTTGCTGAATGCAGCTTCGATTGTCGCGATATTTATAGGGTTGAACTTCTTGTTACGTGCGGAAATAGCTTCGTCGAGCGCGTACTCGAATGGCTTTACTCCGCTGATCATGCCTGGAATAACCTTTGCAAGGCATCCCAGAACGACCATGTTCGCACCGCGCGCGTTGTTTGTCTGCTCTGCAATTTCGTTGGCAGGAAGCGCGATTGTGCGGATATCTGTGCGCTGTGGCTTCTCGCTGATGAGCGATGAGTTGTAAATGAGCAGACCGCCCTTCTTAAGAGCAGGCTCAAACTTGACCATCGACGGCAGATTGAGTGCGACCACAACATCAGGATGCTCGATAACCGGGGAAGCAACCTCGTCATCAGAAACGATGACTGAGCAGTTCGCCGTACCACCACGCATCTCCGCGCCATAAGACGGAATGTGAGAAACGTATTTGTCCTCGCTCATGCCGGCAAGGGCAAGAATTTTTCCGGCAAGGATAACACCCTGACCGCCGAATCCGGCAAAAATAATTTCAGTTGTCATAATTCATACCCCTTATTTGTTGACGACGCCGGCTTTAGGGCAGGCAGCTTCCGGAATAACTCCGCCAGGAATGTCGCGGAAAACACCGAGCGGATAATACGGCTCCATTGCGTCACGAACCCAGTCGGCAGCCGTCGTCGGCTCTACGCCCCAGTTCGTCGGGCACATGGAAAGAATCTCGACAAAAGAGTAGCCCTTGCCTTCGCGCTGATACTGAATGGCTTTCTTTATGGCGGCTTTTGTCTGGTTGATATGCTTTACGTCATAGACGGCGCACCGCTCAATGTACTTAGGCTCAACAAGCGTGTTGATAAGCTCCGCGGCGCGGATCGGGTAGCCAACATCGTCGGCATTGCGTCCGTAAGGCGTTGTCTTTGTAACCTGTCCGACAAGTGATGTTGGAGCCATCTGGCCGCCTGTCATTCCGTAAATGGCGTTGTTGATGAAGATAACTGTTATGTTCTCGCCGCGGTTTGCAGCGTGTACAGTCTCTGCAGTACCGATGGCGAGCAGGTCGCCGTCGCCCTGGTAACAGATGACGATTTTGTCCTTGTGAACGCGCTTCATACCTGTTGAAACTGCTGGCGCACGGCCATGCGCAGCCTCAACCGAGTCAACGTCAAGGTAGTTGTATGCGAAAACGGCGCATCCTACAGGCGCGGTAAGAAGAACATCTTCCTGAATGCCAAGCTCGTCGATTACCTGTGCGATAAGCTTATGGACGATTCCGTGACCGCAACCGCCGCAGTAGTGCGTCTTTACGTTTTTCATTGATTTTGGAAATGTATAAATCTTAGACATAGCTCTTCACCTTCTCCATAATCACGTCGAGCTTCGGGATAATTCCGCCCGGCTCGCCGTAGAAATCATGCTCACTCTTCTTTTTGCCGCTGTAAAGGCGGACATCCTGAACCATCTGACCCATGCTCATTTCGACGGTGAGCACTTTCTTAGCCTTTGCGCACGCAGCTTCGATAGCGTCCTCTGGGAACGGCCAAAGCGTAATCGGGCGGAAAAGACCGGCTTTAATGCCCTGGTCGCGAAGAAGTTTTACTGCCTTCTTGCAGACACGAGCACTTGTACCGTATGCGCAAAGAACTACATCAGCGTCGTCGCACATGAAGTTTTCGTATTTAACTTCGTTTTTGGCGATTTCAGCGTAGTTTTCAGCAAGAGCCTTTACGTGACGGTTAAGATAAGCATCGTCTTTTCCGAGCTTAAGGGAAGCTATGATATGTGATTCCCTGTCGGCTGTCTTTCCTGTAAGAGCCCATGGCTTTGCAGGAAGATTCTTCACTTCTTCCGGAAGAACGCATGGCTCTGCCATCTGTCCAAGATAACCGTCACCAAGAAGCATAACGACGACGCGGTACTTGTCCGCAATCTCGAAAGCCTTTACTGTATAATCTGCAAGCTCCTGAACTGTTCCCGGCGCAAGAACGACGACGTGATAATCACCGTTTCCGCCGCCACGCGTTGCCTGGAAGTAGTCTCCCTGAGCACCGGCGATGTTACCGAGTCCAGGACCGCCGCGCATCATGTTGATGACGACAGCCGGAAGCTGTGCGCCGGAAAGATACGAAATACCTTCCTGCTTA
>JAEEGI010007018.1_pt1 | contig 25322 bp, 24 predicted proteins | sample 8958751 | NCBI WGS metagenome assembly JAEEGI01 (sample SAMN16246545, study PRJNA631951) | gut metagenome | biome: gut microbiome; feature: rumen; material: KS-attached | host: Bos | place: Iran: Karaj | collected 2018-10
ATTCCACGAAGGAAAATGAGGTTGTTGTGCTTTTACTGGCGGGCGGTGATAAATTAACACAACAAAAGGATATTGAAAAGGCGAAGGAGTTGAAAAATGAAAAAAAGTGATGCAGAAGTTTCTGACTTGGATATTGCAGAACTCTTAGATTCGGAGGATGTTGTAAAACTCTTTTTGGAGGAATCTCTCGCGGCAAATGATCCCGTACTGTGGCAACGGGCCCTCGGTTATGCGGCTCGGTCTGCTGGCATGGCAAAGATTGCTAAAAAGGCAGGTTTAAATCGCGAAAGTTTATACAAGGCTCTAAAAGAAGACGCCCATCCACGATTTGACACTGTTATGCGCGTGCTTAATGCGAAGGGCTTAAAGCTTACTATAGCGCCTTGCGTTGCAGAAAAGCAGGCGAAGTATTCTGCAAAATAATTCAGTACATTTTATGAACTGTTTCGTTTTCTACCTTGCCGAAAGACTATCGTTTTATCAATATCTAGAAGGGCAGAACCTTGCAGTAAATACGATGAATTCGTATTGCTGGACGGCGGATTTTTTCAAGTCGCATTTCGGGCGGTTTGGTCGTAAATCGTTGGCTGATTACAAGAGTTTTCTTCTGGAAAATTTCAAGCCCAAGACCGTTAATTTGCGGATCCAGGGCATTAATAAATATTTAGATTACGCAGGAAAATCAAAACTCCGAGTCAAGAATGTCAAGGTTCAGCAAAAAAGTTTTCTGGAAAATGTCATTAGCGATGCCGATTACAAATTTTTGAAGACGAGTCTATTGCAAGATGGTCAAACCAAGTGGTATTTTGTGGTGTGGTTCCTGTCGGCGACGGGCGCCCGCGTGGGCGAACTGGTGAAACTCAAAGTGGAACATGTGGAGTGCGGATATTTCGACATCTACGGAAAGGGCGGAAAGTTGCGTCGGCTCTACATTCCTGAGACATTGCAAAAAGAATCTTTGCGCTGGTTGGAGAGCGAAGGCCGTTCCAGCGGATACCTGTTCTTGAATCGTTTTGGCAAGCAGATTACTCCGCGGGGGATTGCCTCGCAACTGAAAACGTTCGCAAAGAAATATGGCCTAGATGAAGCCGTTGTTTATCCTCATTCGTTTCGCCACCGCTTTGCTAAGAACTTTTTGGAAAAGCGAAACGACATCGCTTTGCTTGCCGACCTTATGGGGCACGAACATATCGAAACGACTCGTATTTATTTGCGCCAGACTGCAAGCGAACAGCGTGAAGTCGTAAATAAGGTGGTGACATGGTAATCTTATCAAAAAAACACGTTTTATCGCAGAATTTTGTGTAAAGTAATTGTGCGTAAAACACTTAACGAATCGGTTGAAGTTATGTTGTTAAATGTGTGTCGGGGTGAAAATGTTTGTTTGTAAATAAAATAATTTGCGGCAAGCGTGTTTAATTACGGCCAATATCTTTGCTACGATAATGGCGGGGCATTCTTATCCCCTTAAAATCTAACCCTTAATGCATGTAAACTAGAATGCCTGGTATATCTCGAAAATCGCGAGAATCTTGCCGATGATTGCCGGAATTCCCGGGCACAAGAAGCAGAGTATGACTCGCGTCACACGGTTCTTCCACCAGCGCTTGACCTGCCAAATGTCGTCTGTCAAGGTTTCCATTTCAGATACGCGAGGTGGCCTTACATAAACCTGCGTGAGTGCTGTGAAAAATCCGACTCCGATAAGCGGTGTGAGGCCTGTAAATGGAGCCATGACCAGCGCCACAAGTACGGTCAACGGATGGCCGCCTGCGATAATGGCTCCCAGCATGGCGCCGCCACCAGTGTACATAAACCACTTGAGACTCAACTGCCCGGCTTTCTCGATGCCTGCAAAGTAGCCGATAAGCGCGATGCTTGCAATAATGGCAAGCGTGAATGTCCAGCCGAGAATTTTCCAAATCGACGTTCCCTTCGGGATGACAGAGATGGATTCTTCGCTCGGGAGTTCCTTGTCTTCTTCGATGATGCTTGCGATGCCACGCATGTGACCGGCACCGATGACAGCGACGACCTTGTCCCCTTGTGCGTTCTTAATCTTGCTTGCGAGGAACTGGTCGCGTTCGTCGATGAGCACCTGCTTGACTTCGGGGAATGTCTTTCCGAACTCTTGCATCATGGAATTGAGGGCGTCCTTTTCCTTGATTTTCTGGAGTTCGTCTTCGCTGATTTCGGTCTTGTCGAAAATGCTTGCGAATAGTCCGCCGAGCAGGTTGAACTTGCGGTACCATGGAGTGCATGCCCAAGTGCGCTTGAGCGTAATCTTGATGTCGCGGTCCGCGAGTACGATGGGAATATTTTTCTCGTTAGCGATATCAACCGCTTCCTTGAGTTCGGATCCGGGCTTTACTCCGGTCTGTGCACCCATGCGCTTTTGGTATGATCCGAGCACCAGGTTTGCGATGAGGGTGGCAAGTTGTTTTTTGCGGATGACGTCTCGCAGGTCTGTGTTCTTCCAACGGTTGGGGTCTTGGATAGACTTGAGCCTTCCTTCATCGAGTTCCACACAAACGGTGTCTGGGGATTCGGTTTCGATGGTTTCGTGGACTAGGTCCTTGGAAATTTGCGAAATGTGAGCTGTCCCCACGAGGATGATTTCTCGATTGTCCTTGGTGTGGATGCGATAGACGTCGGATTTTTCTCCCGACACAGGTTCAATATTTTCTACAGACTGAGTATTGGATTCGTTCATATGGTAGTGGTAATGTAGAAAATGAGAGGGGATTTTTTCCACTATTGTTTAGTTTGGGATCTTTTTATGCTAAAAAAGTAATAACTTAAATAAAATGTATGTTTTAAATTGTTTATATTTTCAATGAAAATTTTTTTAGGAGGAGTTCTCATGAAAAAACTTTTTGCCTTTTTATCTTTAGCAAGTTTATTCCTTTGGGGTTGCGCGGGTAACGCCCCGAAAGGGAACGAAGAAGTTTATAGTTTGGATGAAACGCTCGTTTCATTCACTTCCAGTGTCCAGAGTTCTCGTTGGCAAGAAGCTTTGGGCTATGTGACGCCGAGTGAAGCCATGGCTATCGGAACGTCGGACGGTTACGATTTCTTGCCGGAATACCAGACTGCTGCAAATCGCCTTCCGCTTTCCACGCTCCGCAGGTCGTCGAATCTCTCGCTGGACTCCGAGGGCCGCCTTGTGGGCATCAAGGCCGTGATGGACGAAACCAACGAACGTTACAGAATGTCCGAAGAACAAGCTCAGGTGGGCAGAAACTTGAAACAGATGGAAGAAGACCGCATCAAGCGCCGTCTTGAAGAAGGCCAGAAGATTCTCATGGAAGAAGAAGCCAACGCTAATCAGGAACCGCAGGTCGAAGTTCTCACGAACCGCCTCACGGACGACGAAAAGCGCAGATACGGCAGCACCGGCGAACTCCTTGCCCCGGAAGCTACTCGTGATAACGGCTCGGTCGAATCTTACAACGGTGCTTACGGTAAGTAATTTAGTTGGTTTTGATTAGTTTATTTTTGTAGATTGAAATCCCCGATAGGTTCGGGGATTATTTTTTAGGAGTGACTATGAAACGTTTTTTTGCTCTGCCTTTGTTGCTGATTGCTTTTGCCCTAGTGGCTTGCGGGCCGGATTTGAGTGTTGGTCCAGACGATGGTGGTAACGGTGGCGGTTATGGCGGCGGAGGCAGTAGTCGTTCCTTCTATAAACGATTCTATTACTATTACGGCGAAGATTGCCGCTACGATGCTTTTGGGCAGCCGTATGATTGTTCGGATTATCCTTATATCTTGTCTCCTTCGGTGAGTGTCGATTTGCGGATTACCTACGATGGCTATGCAACACTTTGCATTGGCGATGATTGCTCGTATTACGACCCGGACGAATATTTTGAAGGCTATGATCGCGGCGACCGCTACTATGAATTTCCGGGTGACGATGAGAGGATGATTGTCTATACCGACGGCTCTGAACTCGTTTACATCGACACCTACAAGGGTTATGCGTATTACTATTATTACGAACGCCCCACGGATTACTATTACTAATGCAATTACTTTATTTTGTGTAAAGTTGAACGATGGTAGGGCTTGCTATTAGCATGCTTGGACGATTTTCAAAATTTTGCGCAGTTATTGCTGCTGCAGTATTGCTTGCATCTACGGCCAGTTTTGCGGGCGTCGTTGTCAAGGACAATGAAGTCAAACGCTCGATTCCTAAAGAAAAAGAAGTCGTTCTAGATAAGATTAAAGAACAGAATCCCGCCATACTGTTGGGCCGCTTTACGGAGAAAACAGTGAATGCAGATGGGGAAGACATTCATCCGTTTATTGGTATGGTGGCAAAAGCGTATGCCGAACACTATCCGATAGAAATTTATCCCGACGATATTTGGCTTTTGTTGCTGGACGGAATCAAGATTCATGTCAATAGCAACCGTGAAAAATTTAGAGATGAATTTGTCGTGAATGGTGTGGATTCGTTGCTTGCGATTGAGGACAATTCGTTGACGCTTTCGTCGCCGCCAGAAAAATGGGAACAGGATGTTCTTGAAGTTTATGATTCGCTGTTCCAAAAAATTCCTTCAAAGACGCGGGCTTCTTTTGATGTGAATTTTTCGACGACAACTCCGGTGAGTGCTTTTACGTTCAAGGCGATGCTGATGTCCATTGCGTCTAATTATTTTACGTTTGGAATTATGACGGCTTGCGGAATCCCTGAATTTGCGGTCAAGGGAACGATGCGGGATTGGATTCTCCTCAAGGCCCGCTTTAACGAATTGGCGAACATACTCGAAATGGATTGGTGGGCTGGCGAACTCAATCCCATTTTGGATAAAATTATTGAAGCGTTCGGTGGCAAAAAGGATTTGACTTTTTGGCGAGGTTTCTATAAATATATCGAAGGTGAAGGTTGTGGCTGGGGGCCAAAAATCAATGGGTGGATTACGAAATTTTTCCCGTACAGGGCGATTGAAGACGACAAAAGGGTCTATGTTCGAAAAACGGATTGGAACGCGGAGCAGGAATTCGAAGATTTTCCGACGGGGAGGGATAAAGTTCCCATTCTATGGAACAATCTCGGTAAAAAGGTCGAGTTGGAACTAGTTGTTGGATTCTGGGGGCACCATGTTGACAAAAAACGGGGCCGTTTACGCTCTGTCCGCGGCTACACCCTCTCCATTCCCGAAAAATAACCTTTTTTCCCTAACCACTAACCACTAACCACTAATCACTTTTCTATATTATGCCCCACTCATGAGTAATTCGGAAAATTTTGTTATTGCCCTTGATGGGGGCTCTGGCACAGGCAAGAGTACCACTGCAAAGATTATTGCAAAGAAATTGGGCATTACCTACCTCGATACTGGTGCGATGTACCGTGCCGTGACGCTTGCTGCCCTCGATGCGGGCCTCGCTGCTGAAGAAGGCCCGGCTATGGACGAATTGCTCTCTAACCTCACGCTCGGGTTCGACTCCGAAAACCATGTGCTCATCAACGGCGTTTCCCGCGAAAGCGAAATCCGTGGCATGAAGGTCTCCAGCAACGTGAGCATTTACTGCGCCCTCCCGTCGGTCCGCGCTGCAATGACCAAGCAACAGCGCGAAATCGGCAAGAAGCAGAGCTGCATTCTGGATGGCCGCGATATCGGAACGGTCGTTTTCCCCGATGCGAAGTACAAGTTTTTCATGGTGACGGACGTGAAGGTCCGCGCCGAACGCCGCTACAAGGAGCTCCTTGAAAAAGGCGAAAAAGTTACCCTCGAAGAAGTCCTCAACAATTTGGTCGAACGCGACCGTCTGGACTCCTCTCGTGCGACCGCCCCGTTGAAGAAGGCGGACGATGCTATTGAAATTGACACTACACACATCTCAATCGAACAACAGGTTCAAAAGATTCTCGACTACGTAGGTGTAGTGGCGTAGCCCTGAGTCTTTTAACCACAACCCAATTAAACAATATGTCTCAAAATCTCAAATTCGGAACTCAAGAAGATCTCGAAGAAATTCTCGCCGCTCAGGGTGAATGCTCCCCGGACTTCCGCAAGCAGAACGCTGACGTCTATGCCGGCATGGGCTGCCTCGAACAGGGCAAGCTCGTCACGGGCAAGATCAGCCAGGTGAACGACCAGGAAGTTCTCGTCGACGTGAACTACAAGTCCGAAGGCGTTATTGATCGCGCCGAATTCAAGGATACTGATTCTCTCGAACTTGGTTCCGAAATCGAAGTGTTCGTCGAAAAGCTCGAAGACGAAGACGGTCGCCTCATCCTCTCCAAGCAGAAGGCTGACTTCGTTCGCGTGTGGGATCGCATCCACGCTGCATTCGAAAACAACGAAGTCGTACGCGGCACTCTCACGAAGCGCATCAAGGGCGGCGTTGTCGTCGACCTCTTTGGTATCGATGCCTTCCTCCCGGGCTCTCAGATCGACCTCCGTCAGATTCCGGACATCAACGCTCTTATCGGCCAGGAATTCGACCTCAAGGTTATCAAGGTCAACAAGGCTCGTCGCAACATCGTCGTTTCTCGCCGTGTTGTTCTCGAAGAAGAACGCAACAAGCAGCGTGGCGACGTTCTCGAAACTCTCGAGAAGAACCAGGTCCGCAAGGGTATCGTCAAGAACATCACCGACTTCGGTGCATTCATCGACCTTGGCGGCGTAGATGGCCTCCTCCACATCACCGACATGAGCTACAAGCGCATCAACCACCCGTCCGAAATGCTCCAGCTCGGTCAGGAAGTCGAAGTCATGGTTCTCGACTTCAACGACAAGAAGGAACGCATCTCTCTCGGCATGAAGCAGCTTAAGCCGCATCCGTGGAAGGATATCGCCGAACGTTATCCGGAAGGCGCTATCGTTAAGGGTAAGGTTGTTTCCATCACGGATTACGGTGCATTCGTCGAACTCGACAGCGGTGTTGAAGGTCTCATCCACGTTTCTGAAATGTCCTGGACCCAGCACGTCAAGCACCCGTCCAAAATCCTCACCGTCGGTCAGGAAGTCGAAGCTGTTGTTCTCAAGGTTGAAGAAGATGCAGAACGTATCTCTCTCGGCATGAAGCAGCTCGAATCTGATCCGTGGGATTCTATCGAAACCGAACTTCCGCCGGGCGCACGCGTCGTCGGTGAAATCCGCAACATCGCTTCCTTCGGCGCATTCGTCGAAATCAAGGAAGGTGTTGATGGCCTCATCCACGTCTCTGACATGTCCTGGACCAAGAAGATCACCCACCCGAACGAAATGGTCAAGAAGGGTGACAAGGTTGAATGCGTCGTTCTCGCCGTCGATAAGGAAAAGCGCCGCATTTCTCTCTCCATGAAGCACCTCACCGAAGACCCGTGGGATTCTATCGATTCTACCTACCCGGTTGACTCCGAAGTCAAGGGCAAGATCGTTCGCATGCTCGACCGCGGCGTCGTGGTTGAACTCGCTGACGGTATCGAAGGCTTCATCCCGGTCTCCAAGCTCACCGCTGAATACATTAAGGTTCCGGCCGATGCATTCAAGGTTGGCGACGAAGTTCCGGCTGTCGTGACCGAAATCGATCAGAACAACCGCAAGATCTACCTCTCCGTTGTTGACTACTTCAAGAACCGTGAATCCGCTGAACTCAAGGCTTGGATGGACTCCCACAAGCCGGGCGAAAACGGCACCACGATTGGCGAAGCTGTTGCTCCGAAGAAGAAGGCTTCCAAGAAGAAGGCTGCTGAAAAGCCGGCCGAAGAAGCTGAAGCTTAATTTAGTTTCAAACTAAAGCTTAAAGGAATCCCGTGGGTGACTGCGGGATTTCTTTTTTTTGTCACCCCGGCCACAGTGCTCTTTGACCACTTGCGCTTTAGCGCTTATGTGGTCATGATCCGCGAATGGGGACGGGGTCGCCTTACACGTCTCGAAATTCAGATAAATTTTATATTATTGCAGTATGGAACTTCGCGAATCTCAAAAAACAAAACGCATTGCCTGGATCGATAACGGCAAGGCACTCGCTATTAGTTTGGTTGCACTCGGCCACATGCAGTCCATATACGTTGTCAACGAAGTTATTTTTTCGTTTGTCATGCCGGCGTTCTTTTTTCTTTCGGGCGTTACTTTTGACCGTTCCGCCAAAGCTCCTTTTGTTGAATTGCTTCGAAAAAAATTCCGCAGTTTGATTATTCCATACTTTGGTTTTTCGGCGATTCTCTTTCTGTTTTGGTTCCTTGTCCGGCGAAATTTTGGCTTGTCGTACCAGACGGATGCAACGGTGACGGATGTCTTGTTGCAGATTCTATGCGGGACGAACAGTACTTTTTTTGTGACGCCTCTTTGGTTTTTGACGTGCCTTTTTATGGTGGAGCTTTGCTTTTGGGCACTGCTTCGTTCGCAGAAGAAATCGTTGATGATTGCTTTGATTGCGATTTTGTATGTCCCGGGGCTCTTTTATGTTACTTATATGGACTTGTTCCAGTTGCCGCATTTGTTTTGGAACATCGATCAAATTCCTTTTTGCCTTTATTTTTTCGCTTTAGGATATGCGGCTTCGAAATGGAATGTTGTTGACAAATGGTTTTGCCTGTTAAAAAATAATGTGGGTGCCCTTATAGTGTCTGTTTTGGTGTTTGCGCTAGCGTTTGTCGTTCGCGATAATACGATGTCAATATTCTTGTTTTTGTTCATGCATACAGTGATGATTCACATGGGCTTGCTCGCCTTTGTCGTTGTTTCCAAGAGCTTGAAGGAAAACGCTGTTCTGAATTTTGTTGGACAGAATACGATTACGATTTTCGCATTACATATGATAGTTCAGAGCGTTTTGCGCGGATTGTTCTTTAAAGTGTTGCACGTGACTCCGGATTGGATAGAATCTTCGTTCGTGTTGAGTGTCCTGTTGACATTGGTGACGCTTGCGGCCCTCGTTCCCGTAATCCGGCTCATCAACAGGTTTGTACCGTGGCTCGCTGGGAAAAAAGTTAAAAGCCCAGAGTTGATTTAATTAGGAATGCGGAACTCGTAATTAGAAAAATCGCAACGAAGTCGCCAAATTAAATCCTTCCTACTTTCTACTTTCTACTTATTACTTATTACTTTTCTATCTTGCATTGCATGAATCTCGCTGGAAAGAAAATCCTTCTTGGAGTCTCGGGCGGAATTGCCGCCTACAAGTCTTGTGAACTTTTGCGATTGTTGCAAAAGAAAGGTGCCGAAGTGCGCGTCTGCATGACCGAAGCCGCCACGCAGTTTGTCGCGCCACTCTCGTTCGCAAGCCTATCCAAGTGCCCGGTTTACCTGAAAAACGGTGCCATCGAAGCGCGCCCGTTCCAGCACATTGATTTTCCGCGTTGGGCCGACCTTTATCTCGTCGTTCCGGCAACTGCAAATGTTATCGGAAAGTTTGTCTATGGCATTGCAGATGACCCGGTAAGCCTTTGCTTTATGAGCTGCACGGGGCCGCGTTTTATTGCTCCCGCGATGAATGTTGCGATGTACAATTCTCCGGCGGTCAAGCGCAATCTTGAAACGCTACGCAGTTTTGAAAATACGTTCGTGATGGATAGCCCGGCGGGTGAACTTGCTTGCGGCGAAGTCGGCAAAGGTCGTTTGATGGAACCCGCAGAAATTGTGGAATATTTGGAAACGTGCAGCGTCGTCCTGAACGAAGCGCCGCGCGCGAAGTCGAAGGATCTCCAAACTCTTCCTGCTGAAATTGAAGTGGATCCGACGCTCCCCGGTTATGGCAAGAAGGTTCTCATTACTGCTGGCCGCACTGAAGAAGCGATTGATCCGGTTCGTTACATTTCGAACCGCAGCAGCGGAAAGACAGCCGTTGCGATAGCGGCGACATTTTTGGCGAACGGTTTTGACGTGAGCGTTGTCGCGGGCCCGATGGAAGCGGAGTTCCCCGGTGCCGTCCATGTGACGAAAATCAGGAGCGCTTGCGATATGCACAAGGCTGTTCTCGAACAGATGAAAAACGCCGATGTGCTTGTGCATTGTGCCGCTGTGGCTGATTACCGCCCGAAAGTGGCTGCCACTGAAAAAATCAAGGATAGCCGTAGCCAGCTCGTCTTGGAACTGGAACCGAATCCGAATATCTTGCGTGACAGCGTGGCGCAAAAACGCGCAGACCAGGTGATTGTCGGTTTTGCTCTTGAAACGGACCATTTCAAGGAACATGCGGTGGAAAAACTCAAAAAGAGCGGTGCCGATGCGCTTCTCCTGAATGCCCCCGTCGCTGCGAACAGCGGTTTTGGCTTTGATGAAGTGCGTTACACCTTGATTCGTGCATCGTCTCGCGATGCGCAAAACTCCGGTGAAGTTGAAATTCCCGAGATGAAAATGGGCTCCAAAATCGATCTCGCTCAAGAAATAGTAGATTTTACTCTCGACAAGTTAAAGAACGTGTAGAGGAACGACATGCCCGAAGAATTTGATTTTAGCGAACTTCGCAAATATCTGCAAGGCCAGATGGACATGGGAGAGGAGGATTTGCTCCTCGATGAACCGTGGACATTGACTCGTAAAAAGTCTGCCGTCCCTGCTGGAAATCCGCGTCCGGCGATTCCTGCAATGCCTCAAATGCGTCCTGCCGCTTCAACATTCTCGCAGCCTTCGGCTCCTGTGAACCCCGCGCCGTTCCCGAATCCGGCACAGTCTGCATTTGGCGCTCCCGCGCAACCGGCGCCAGCTCCGCAGCCGCGCCCAACTCCTGCGGCAAAGCCGCAGCTTGATGCCGCGATGACTATTGCTCCTCGCGCCGTCAAGAAGACGACTGCCGCATACGAACTCGCCGATTCTATCGGCGCCTTCTATGACGCTCTCAAAACAGATGCTCTTTACGCCCGCGCCACAAACGTTGTTCGTTATGAAGGTCCAGAACACCCGCGTCTCTTGATTTTACTTCCTGCGCCCAAGCCCGGTGACGCCGGCGGAAGCTTTTTCCAGTCGCCCACCGGCGAAATGCTTGTTCGTTTGTTCGGAAGTCTCGGCTATACTCCAGAATCGCTTGGCGTTACGTATTTCTACAAGGATGCTCCGCGAGCACTATCTCCGATCCTACTCGCCTCGCTCCGTCGAATGCTAACAAAGGAACTTTCCTTTATAGCCCCCGAAATCATGATTACCTTTAGCGAACCGCTTTTCTACGATGTGTTCAGCAAGGGTAAAAACTTCAATGACCTCGCAGGAACTGCGCTCGACTTCAACGGCGTAAAGACGGTCTCGCTTGTCGATGCCTATGCGATGACAACGGACAAACAACTCAAATGGTTGACGTGGAAAGTACACATTCCGCGTAGCGGTTTCTTCACTGCCACCAAGTAACACGTTGTCATGCCCGCCACCTTTGTCATCCCGGACTCCGTTCCGGGAGGGCATCTCCATTTTATGTCCCATTTCGCCTCATTCTAGGCGATTCTCCAAAGTCTTATGTAAATTTTTATTGTATATTTATAGTTGTAATAATTATGTCAGAAGAAAATTCATCCAAGTCCTTTGATGGTCGCCAAATGCCCGCCGATGTCGAGGCGGAACGCTGCTTGCTGGGCGGTATTTTACGTGACCCTGAAGTGATGGGCATCGCGGTGATGGCCATTACGGACGACGATTTCTTCTACTTGGAGCGTCACCAACTGATTTGGAATGCGCTTTGCAGTTTGAACAAGGCTGTTACCCCCATCGACCCTGTGACGCTTTCGGCGGAACTCACGAAGATGGGCAAGCTTGACATTGTGGGCGGTCGCGAATACATCTTCGAATTGATGGAATCCGTCGCGTCCTCGGCGAATGTCCCGTGGCAGTTGGAACACTTGCGCAACAAGGCGGTGCTTCGCAAACTCATCCGCACTTCTTCTGAAATCATCCGCAAGTCGATGGATCCGGCTTCGACGCCGGATAATGTGTTGCAAGATGCCGAACGCGATATCTTTGCGATTGCCGATAACCAGGTGCGTAACACCTTGAAGTCTATCGACAATTTCGTAGCTCCTCTTTTGGAACGTTTGAACAACCGCAAGGACGGCATGACGGGCGTGCCTACAGGCATTACGGAACTCGACGAACTTACAAACGGTCTTCAGAATTCCGACTTGATTATCTTGGCTGCTCGTCCGGGTGTCGGCAAAACGTCTTTTGCACTCACCGTAGCTGCGAACGCCGCCATTCGCTACGGCAAGAACGTCGCCTTTTTCAGCTTGGAAATGGATGGCATGCAGTTAGCCCAGCGTTTGCTTTGCTCGCAGGCGCAAGTCGATCAGAGTAGGCTGCGTAATGGTAAGCTCAACCACGACGAAATGAAAAAGCTCATCGCCGCAGTGACCCCGATTAACCAGGCCCCGCTATTTGTCGATGACAACGCCGACCTTGGCATTATGGAACTCATGAGCAAGGCGCGTCAGCTCAAGCACAAGGGCAACCTCGATCTCCTTATCATCGACTACTTGCAGTTGATGAAGACCGGTAAGGAAGAAAACCGCGCGGTTGCTATCGGTGCGATTTCCCGTGGTTTGAAAATCCTCGCAAAGGAACTGAGCATCCCGGTCATTGCGCTTGCTCAGCTCAGTCGTAAGGTCGAAGAAAAAGGTCGCGAACGTCCGCAGCTTTCGGACTTGCGTGAATCCGGTTCTATCGAACAGGACGCCGACATGGTGTGGTTCGTGGAACGCGAGTTCGTTCAGACGCACAAGGACGAAGACCGCTACAAGGCGAAGCTTATCGTGGCCAAGCATCGTAACGGTTCTGTGAAGGATATCGACATGAGTTTCGTGCCGGAATACACGACGTTCTACGATGCGACCGACCAGCAAGGCATGGAAGGCGATGAAGATTATCAGTATGGTTCAGATGACGATGGCGGTGGACCGCAGGTCGCCGACTTTGGCAGTTTTTAAGGAAGTGCTATGACGTTGATTCTGAAACCTATAAACTGGATTGGACAAGTGATTGTCGATGCCGTGGCGGCAGTGGGCGAGTGCATTTGCATTCTGTTCATTACGCTCAAGCAGTTCCGCTATGTCCACAAGAATCCTTCGTTGATTGTGAAAGAGATGATTTCTGTGGGAGTTTCTTCGCTTCCGCTTTTGTTCGTGACGTCCATCTTTACAGGCATGGTCGCGACCATCATGGCAGAGTTCGAGTTCCACAACCTCGTATCGGACAAGTTTGTGGGGACTGCGGCGTGCAAGATGGTGTTGATTGAACTTGGCCCTTTGCTTACGGCTATCGTGCTTTCGGGACGTGTGGGCAGCGCCGTTGCTGCCGAAATCGGTTCGATGAAGGAAAAAGAAGAACTCTCTGCGTACGTTGTGCTAGGGCTAGACCCGTACCGCTACCTCGCCATGCCCCGGTTCTTTGCGTTCTTGACGATGATTCCGTGCTTGACTGCGATTTCGAATGCGCTTGCGCTGATTGGCGGTTGGATTGTCTGTGTGCTTGCGCTTGATATCACGACCTACACGTATTCTACGGGTATGCAATACCTGTTCGAGAATATGGATTTGTGGGCGGGGATTATCAAGTCTATTGTGTTTGGTACAATCATCTTTGTGCTTGCGTACTACCACGGAACGCACTCCAAGGCGGGGGCTCATGGCGTGGGGCTTGCGACGATGAGCGTTGTGGTGGCGAGTTGCCTTATGATTTTGGTTTCTGACTTTATTCTTGATGCGTTCATGTTCTTTTAGAAGGTTGAGTTATGCCGAATGTAAAAATCGATCCGAACGATATTGCTATCCGACTCAAGGGACTTAAAAAGTCCTTTGGACCTCAGACGGTTCTCGAAGACGTGAACTTGGATATACGCCGTGGCGAAACGATGGTCATTATCGGTAAGTCCGGTGGCGGTAAGTCTGTTATCTTGAAGCACATGATCGGACTGTTGCAGCCGGACGGAGGAGAGGTGACGGTTGATGGCGTGACAATCAGTACTCCGCAGTTTTTCGATACTCGAACGATTCGCCGCAAGATGGGTATGTTGTTCCAAATGGGCGCGTTGTTCGATTCCATGGACACTGGCGAGAATATTGCTTTTGCCCTTCGCGAACACCATCCGGAATTGTCCGAAAAGCAAATTCAGGATGTGGTGACTGAAAAGCTCAAGTTGATTAACTTGGTGCCGTCTTTCCGCACAAAAATGCCTTCTGAACTTTCGGGTGGTATGCGTAAGCGCGTGGCGCTAGCGAGAGCGATTGCACTCAATCCGGAAATTCTTTTGTACGACGAACCGACAACGGGTCTTGACCCGATTACCAGTGACGTCATTAATGATCTTATTCTGGATATGCAGAGTAAACTTGGCGTAACCTCGGTCGTGGTAACGCACGACATGGTGAGCGCCTTTAAAGTGGCTGACCGAATAGCCATGCTATTGAATGGGAGAATCATCGAGGTGGGTACCGTCGATGAGATAAAAAATACAAGTAATCCTTATGTTCACCAGTTCATTACAGGACAACGTAAAATTTCGGTGGATGGTGAAGTACAGGAATAGATATTAAAGAATGGGGAAAAATATGGATCGGAAAGTTTTATTACCTTTATTTATGTCGTCTGCAATGCTCCTTTTGTGGGCTTGCGGCGAAGGCGATGTTGTCTATGTTACCGATGCTGATGAAATGGTTAAGAAAAAAATTGAAGAAGCAGACAGTATCGAAATGGCAAAATACTTTATCAAGAAATACTGCAAAGACAAAAAGAACTGCGATGTCGCACTTAAAAGCAGTAGCTCCGAAGAGGAAGAAAGCAGTAGTAGTGTTTCGGATGGTAAGTCGAGTAGCTCAAAAGGTAAGTCTTCCAGTTCTGGGAAGAGCAGCAGTTCTGGCAAGTCTTCTTCGTCCGGAAAATCTTCTAGCTCAGCAAAAGACAAGGGTTCTAGCTCGTCTAATGAATCTTCAAGCAGCGTCGTAACTAATCCGGAAGTGGTTTCTGGTAGGTGCCAGTTGCTGATGCCGGATGTTGTCCATGTGGGCGACGAGGTGATTTGGCGTTACTTGCCGGATGATGGCTCCAAGGAATCCGCAGAATTTGAATGGGAAGTGAACAATGAAGTTGAAAAGAATATTATCGATGGCGAACTGACGGGTACCGGACTTCCGGAAATTACGGTGGTGTTCAAGACTACCGGTAAAAAATTCGGTCCGGGAATCACATTCGGCGGTGAATATTTTGATTGCGACAACCTCACCGTATATGCGGAAGGTAGCGGTCCGAAGACTTCTTCATCGACAAAGTCCTCGTCTTCTTCTGTGGTAAAGAGCAGCAGCTCTTCTCAGCCGAAGTCTTCGTCTAGCGCTGTACCGGAAGGCCATTGTGCTGTAAGCAAACACGAAATATTTGTTGGCGAAACTGTCGATTGGTATGTCGCAGGGCCTGATGGCGAAGTGCTTTCTGCTTTCCATAGCTGGGGCAATCTTGCTGGCGGTGAAATTATCGAAGGTGAAAAGAAAGGAAATGGATCGACGAAAATTACTGTGAAATATACAGCGAGTACTTCGACGGGTTCTGATGCTCTCATGGTCCAGTTTGCAAAACAGGGCGTGATAACATGCGATCTCGATGAAGAAGGGGAGCCGTTGCTTGTGGTCAAGGCCAAGGAAGAAAGTTCATCTTCTGTGGAAGTGCCAAAAGAAAGCTCTTCTTCGGAAGTTAAGTCCAGTTCTTCCAAGGCACAACCAGCATCCTCGTCATCCTTTGACCCTGGTGTTATTACTCTCTAGCGTATTGTAAAGATACACTAGAATGTATAAATAAATTTACAAGCGTCCCGAGTGCGTTTCGGGGCGTTTTTTTGTGATTTTCCTTAATAAAAATCGCTTACAGCATTTGCATATTATTAAGATTTAATATATTTTTCGTCCTAAGAGGTTTTTTATGAATAAAAAGATTTATGTAGGAATGATGGCTTTCGGTGTAGCCGCAACTTTTTGGGCTTGCGGAAGCGGTGATATTATCAAAGCCGATAAAGACGATGAGACGATGTCCATTATTGTTGAAGATAATCCGTCTTTAGGTGTTTCCAAAGATGTCATGACTCGAGAAACATGTCCGCAATGTTTTGAGGGTTCCGTGCAACCGCCGCCGCCGTCGACGAGTTCCTCTAAGAATACTCCGGCTTCGTCCGCTACGGTTTCTAGCTCTTCTCCGTTTGGACCTTCGACTCAGTCGTCCAGTTCTTCTGAATTTATTATCAATATGTCTTCTTCCAGTTCTCGGGGTCCATACGTCCCGCGTTCGTCCTTTGACATAGGACCGATTATACAGTCTTCGAGTTCTGCTCAAGTTCCTAGTCCGGGAGGTGTCGGTACTTGCGAGCCGAATCCGGCAACGATTGATCTTGGTGGAAAGACCACATGGAAGTATACTCGTGGTGAAGAGCAACCCAGCCAGTTGCTAAAAGCTACGTTTGCATGGGAATTTGAAGGCGGATCGCCTGCTACCGCCAATGTGACTGGTGCCGGCGGTATGTCTCAGAGCATTACCTATACTACATCGGGGGTGCATGTTGCCAAGCTTGTCCTTACCATGGGTGCTAGTCATTATTCTGTAACGTGCTCTCCGCTTCAGGTGAACGGTGCTGCAATTACGGGTTGTAAGTGTACAGCCTCGAATAAGGCTCCAGATATTGCCGCGGGTGAAGTGGGTACATGGTCAGTGACGGGTTGCGTTTCTGTCGGTCACCAAATTACTGGATATGAATGGGATGGGGCCACTCCAGTTGACGGAAATCCATCGCTTGCAATGTTGCCTTTTACAAAAAAGAAACAGGGTGCTGCTCCAACAGTGATGGTTTCCAACGATGATAATACGGTTCAGGCTTTCAAGTGTGATTCTGTCGTTGCTGTGGATGCGAATGATCCGGACTACGTAATTACCGGTGGTACTACTGGAACATTTACTGTAGGACCTGGTACATACAAGATGGTTTATGGTTGCAAGGCTGATCAATATGATCAACGTCCAATAGTGGTTGAAGCACCTTCTGGTGCCGTATCGGGAACTGTTGGTGGAGTTAAGTTCTCTGTTTCGCCCAATGGACGTGCAGAAACGTATAAATCCACGACATCAAATACGCCCATTGATGTTGAAATCACATCTGGCACAGCAAAAATCACTTGTGGATAAAATTAAAAACTGCCAAAAAGACCTCCCGCATGGGAGGTCTTTTTGTGTCTTGTTATGTTCTTCTAAGTTCTAAATCCTATTTCCGTCCTTCGCCTTTAAACTTTGCAAGGAACGTCTTTGTTTCGCTTGCCACGATCCCGGAGAGGAGGATGAGCGCTACAAGGTTGGGGAACGCCATGAGCCCGTTGAAGATATCTGCGCTTGTCCAAACGGCGCTTACCGTGAGGTATGGTCCGATGAAAATGGCAAAAATGTAAAGCCAACGGTAGATGAGAATTGCCTTTGCGTTCTTGCCTCCCATCAAGTATTGTAGGCACTTTTCGGAGTAGTACGCCCAACCGAGAATTGTCGTGAATGCGAAGAACACGAGTGCTGTCGCAAGAAAGTATGGCGCAATTACGGCGCCGCCGGGGATGATTGCAAGTCCGCGGGAGAACGCTTCCATTGTAATGTTCACACCTTCGAGTCCGAGCTTCGGGTCCCAGGCGCCGGAGACGACAATCGCAAGACCGGTCATTGTACAAATGATGATTGTATCGAAGAATGTGCCCGTCATGCAGACGAGACCCTGACGTACGGGTTCCTTTGTCTTGGCTGCAGCGGCCGCAATCGGTGCGGAGCCTAAGCCTGCTTCGTTGCTGAAGATTCCGCGGGCGATACCTTTTTGCATGGCGATAAAGATGGAACCGACTGCACCGCCGGTGACTGCGGACGGGTTGAACGCTGCGCGGGCAATTGTTTCGATGGCGCTGGTGACATGCGAAAAGTTGAGGAGCAAAAGCAGCATGCAGGTGACGACATAGACTATAGCCATGATGGGAACTATGTATGTCGAAACTTTTGCGATGCGCTTTAGACCGCCTATAATGACGGTGGCAGAAAATGCAGTGACCAGGAACCCTGCGATGGCGGTGGTGACGCTTATGGAGTTCCCGCCAATGTTGACAAATTCAGCGGCGTTCGGGGTGAGGCGAGCCATGGCGCTGGTGATGCCGTTGACCTGCGTGATTGTGCCGATGCCAAAGAGGCCTGCGCCAATGCCAAAAACGGCAAACAAGACGGCAAGCCATTTCATGTTCCAACCGTAACGTTCCTTGATTCCCGTTTCGATGTAGTAGAACGGACCGCCTAGAACTTTGCCGTCTTTGCCAGTCTTGCGGTATTTGACAGCGAGGAGGCCTTCGGCGTACTTGGTCGCCATGCCGAGAAATGCGGCCACTTCCATCCAGAAGAGGGCGCCGGGGCCACCGGTGCCGATGGCGGTTGCGACACCGACGATGTTACCTGTACCAATTGTTGCCGCAAGCGCTGTGCAGAGTGCGCCGAAGCTTGAAACTTCGCCTGCTCCGTCTTTTTCGCTGTGCAACATGAAACGGAGTGCGTTGTGCAAGTTCATGACTTGCAGACAACCGAGACGAATCGTTAAGAGGATTCCTACGAAAAGGATAATGACTATGAGAGGAACTCCCCAGACATAACCATCGATGGAATCGAGTACGGAATTGAGTGTTTCCATAAGATGTCCTTGATGTAAGGGATTTTGTTGCAAAGTTAGAAATTATGGGATAATAGAATTTGCTATTTTTTGTCATAAAAAGGAAAAAGGTTCATCAGAGGATATTATGTCTGAAAAAAGTTCTGTTAGGGTGCGTTTTGCGCCGAGCCCCACGGGTTACTTGCACGTTGGTGGTGCACGTACCGCAATTTATAACTACTTCTTTGCTAAGCACATGGGCGGTACGTTCTACCTGCGTATCGAAGATACCGACCGCAAGCGCTATAACGAGACTGCACTGCACGATCTGATGCGCGACCTTAAGTGGCTTGGCCTGCAGTGGGATGAAGGTCCGGGTTGCGAAGGTGACTGCGGTCCGTACTTCCAGAGCGAACGCTTGGACATCTACCATCGCGAAATTAAGAAGTTGCTGGATGCGGGTTGCGCCTACTACTGCTTCTGCACCGAAGAACGTTTGCAGGAAGTCCGTGCCGAACAGGAAAAGTCTCATGTGCCGGTCACGGGTTACGACCGTCACTGCCGCAACATTAGCCGCGAAGAAGCCGAAGCCCGCATTGCCGCCGGCGAAAAGGCTGTGATTCGCTTTAAGGTGCCTGAAACTGGTGTGACCGAATTCGATGACATGATCCGCGGTCACATCAGCTACCAGAACGAACTTTTGGACGACCTCGTGCTCATCAAGCGCGACGGTTACCCGACTTACCATTTTGCAAGCGTGGTGGACGACCACCTGATGGGTACGACGCACGTGCTCCGTGGCGACGAATGGATCAGCTCTACGCCGAAACACGAACTCTTGTACAAGGCCTTCGGCTGGCAGCCGCCTGTATGGTGCCACCTGCCGGTGATTCTCGACAAGAACGGCGGTAAGCTTTCGAAGCGTAAGGGCGCAGCCTCTGTGGGTGATTTCCGCGACCTCGGCTATCTGCCCGAAACGCTCGTGAACTACCTCGCTCTGCTCGGCTGGAATCCGGGCGACGACCGCGAAGTCATGACCATCAAGGAAATGGTCGAGAGTTTCACGCTCGAACGCATCAACCCGAAGTCCGCCAGCTTCGACGAAAAGAAGTTGCAGTGGATGAACGGCCAGCACATCCACATGTGCGACGACGCGTTCCTCAAGGGAATCATGAAGGAAGGCCTTGCTGCGAAGGGCATCGACCTCTCCAACGAACCGGAAGCACGCCTCGACGAAATCGTGAAGCAGCTCAAGCCACGTGCTCACTTTGTGCAGGACTTGGCAGAGATGGCTGTATACTTCTTTGTCGCCCCGACCACCTACGACGAAAAGGGTGCCAAGAAGCACTTTGGCGAAGGCTCTAAGGAAGTGGCGACGCTCGTGCGCGACATGCTCGCCTCTATCGAAGACTTCAAGACCCCGGTGATCGAGAAGGGTTTCTACGACCTCGCCGAACGTTGCGGCCACAAGGTTGGTGAACTCGTCGGTGCTCCGCGTCTCGCTGTTTCCGGCGTTACCGCTGGCCCTGGCCTCTGGGAAATGTTCGAAATCATCGGTAAGGAAGAAGTGCTCCGCCGCATTGACGTGGCAATGCCGCTGATGAAGTAAGCCTTTGCGTTATCGTCATCCTGAACTGCGGAACCGTCATCCTGAACGAATGTGATATACGAAACTTGTCAACTTGTTGACTTAGTTGAGTTAGGTTCGTAGGAGCAGGATCTAGTTAAATTTCACTGGATTCTTCGGTTCCCTCAGAATGACGTAATTGCAATTCTAGTCTATTTCTAACAACCTATTAAAGTGCGTCAATACTTCCCTTACAGATTGTACTCTAGGCTGCTCTATTGCAGACACTGCCAACAGGCGGTGGTCCATGACCTGTGTGCCATGGAAGAGTTTTCGACGTATGGGGGAATGGAACGCGGAATTCCTTTGCTTTGCGTTTGTACGCAATGTGGCACGTTCCATGTCGCATTTTCGCAGGAGTTTGCGTTCTGTTGCAAGGACAAAGAAAATTCGGATTATGCCAAAGTTTATGGATATAACCGTATTTTCCCTGGCGACTGGATTTATTTTGACGGAGCGGCTCGGCCAAGTGTCGTCAAGAGTTTCTTCCAGTCTGCTGATCGCGAAGTTGTTGTCTATCAGCAGAACGGATTTTCGGAAGAAAAATTCGAAGGTCCAAAAATTGTCATAGAGCACGAAGCGGCGCCGGAGGGCTATAGGCTTTTACCGGCCCAATGTGTCCATACTTTGCTTGGAGATCGCGTCTATCATGTACTTCGCAAACAGTTTGGAATTGCTGTTGGTGTGGTAAAAGATGAGACTAATGACAAACTTGTCGTAAAAATGGATGACGGAATGCTCGTTTTTATGAGCTACCCTCGCTATGCTGAAAATCCACCCAACGAAGAAGTTGTTTCTGTTGTTCGGAAACGCATAGAAAGTTTATCCAACGGTCTCAGCGAAGATATTACGGTTGAAGCAGGGCAGGGTATTGTCTATTTACGCGGGTTCGTGAGTAGCCTTGCTATAAAGCGTGCTGTGCAGTCGTGCGTAAACGATATCGCAGGTTTGCGCGGGTGTGTGAACTTGGTGCGCGTGCGAAAAAATTCAAAACTTTCAGACCGTGAATTGGAAAGAATGATTTGGGATGTCTTGGATGATTCTGCAAATCCTATTTTTAAGTACGGCGTGGAAGTAAAATCCGGGGCTGCTAAGGTTTCTTTCTATTACGAAGATGAAATTTATCCGACTGAACTGAAATCTCATATTGAAAGTATTTCTGGAATTATTTCGTTGAATTTGATTGGTACCGCTATTCTAAAAGAAAATATTGGAAAGCGGGAACAATGCCGCAATATAATGGAAAAATTATCTTCGCTTCGAATACTGAAAAATTCATTTGTTCGTGTTACTTATGTGGGAAATCGGCTTTTGGTTGAAGGCCGTGTGAATAATGTTTTCCAAAGAGAATTTGCGCTTCTAGCTGTGGCTGGGCTTTCTCGGTCTGTTGCGGTCGGAAATCGCCTTAGAATTTTTAAATCTTAAAAGAGAGGGGTAAAATGGCTACTGGATACGAAAAGATAAACAAAATAAAGAATAAGCTTCGTGTGCCGATGACGGTTACGATGCTTGCCGAGGCTATGGGGTGCGGGCCTAGAACGATATTTCGTCATCTAGATGCTCTTCAGCAAGAAAACTGCGGCCTCCACAAATTCAAGAAGAATGGCGAAACTTTTTATGTTATTCAAACCGAGCAGAAGGTGGATTTTAATCAGAAAATCGTCAAGCAACTCGAAAAATTGAAAAAGACGATGAACGATACGACGCCTTTGGATTTGAAAAACAGAAAGCTTATCGATAGCGTCATTACGTCGATGCAGACTACAGATCCGGATAGCTTTAAGGCCGAGGCGATAACGCTTGACCCGAATTACATCATGGACTATGGCCCGTTCTGCGATCACAAGGCGCAGGATGCGACGGTGTCAAGGCTTTTGAAGGCCATCCGCGAAGGCTTCAAAATAAGAATCGTGTATAGGAGTACGAATGAAGGGGCTGAAAAAAAGACGGTCGAAGTGAGCCCGGTAAAGCTCATTATGCGCGTCGATACACTTTATCTGATTGCTGCCGATGATTCGTATCCCGAAACCCATGTCTTTAAGAATTATCTTGTCGAAAATATTGTGAGCCTTACGCAGACAAATATTTCTTCGATTTCTTTGCGTGAACCGTTCAATGCCGAAGAGCATTACAAGTATTCGTTTGGAAAATATGTTTCGACAGAAGACCCGCAAACAGTTTCGCTCCTTGTCAAGTCGAACTGGCTCAAGACACAGTTCCTCAAGTCTCGTTTTTCTCCGGTTGCAGAAATTACCGAGGACAAGGAAAAAAATATGATTGTCAATCTGAAGCTCCGTCTGACTCCGGATTTTAAAACTTGGTTGTTCGGCGTCCTTTCGGATGTGAAAATCTTGAAGCCGGAATCACTCCGGTTGGAAATGATTGAAAAATTGAAAATGACTTTGAAAGAGATGAAGGCTTAGTAATGGAATGCCATCTTTCTGATTATAACTTTGAATTCCCGAAAGAATTGATTGCAAGCCGTACGGCAGGCAAGGGCAAAACGCGTATTCTTTATTGCCCTAGAAACGGCGGTGAGCGTCGGATTATGAAGGCACCTGAAATCGTGGATTTGTTCCGCCCGGGTGATTGCCTCGTGGTGAACAACACGAAGGTGATCCCGGCGCGTCTCTATGGCGAAACGCTGTTTGGCGGACAAGTCGAGGTGCTGCTGGTGCAGGCGTTGAATCCGTCCGAGGCGGGAGAGGCCCGCTTTGAAGCCAAGGTGCATCCGGGCAAGGCGTTTCAGGTTGGTCGCGAACTCAAGATTGCCGGCGTGCGTACGTTTGTCGAAGAAGTTCACGAAGAAGATGGCAACCGCGTTTTGCGTTTTGAAAAGACGCCTGCCGAGATGGAAGAAGTCATGAATAGGGAAGGGCATGTTCCGCTGCCGCCTTACATTGACCGCCCTGATGACGAAGACGACAAAAAAGCGTACCAGACGATTTTTGCGAAGTACGCCGGAGCCGTTGCCGCGCCGACCGCGAGCCTCCATTTTAGTGAACAAATGCTCGAAGACTTGAAAGCGAAGGGCGTTTATGTCGCCGAAGTGACGCTCCATGTAGGGCCGGGAACGTTCCAGAACATTTCCGTCGAAGACTTTTCGCAGCACAAGATGCACGGCGAACATTACGAACTCACCAAGGAAAACGCTGACATCATCAACAAGGCCAAACGCGATGGCGGACGCATTGTGACTGTGGGTACTACAAGTACGCGTGTGGTCGAGACGATTGCTGATGCAAACGGATTCCTGAAACCGCAAAAGGGTGTGACGTATGCGTTCTTCTATCCGGGATACAAGTACAAGCTAATTGACGGCCTTTTGACCAACTTCCATTGGCCGAAAAGTTCCCTCATTTTGCTGGTGTCTGCATTCTATGGCCGCGAAAATACGCTCGCTGCATACAAAATGGCCGTAGAGAACAAACTTAAACTGTTCAGCTACGGCGACGGAATGCTTATTTTGTAGTAGAAGATTCAGATTCGATTTCCAGAGCCTGCGGAATCTTTTCATCCTTGCAGAGAATCTCTTCGCGAATCTTGAAAGTGAAGTCCTCCAGATTGTTCTCGAACATTTTTTGGAAGGGCTTCTTTTTTTGTACACGTTCAAGGGCACAAGAGCAGTAGTTGATGCGCTGAATCAGCTTGACTTCGTTTGTCGGAATATCGTGGGCAAATACGCATTCGTGCATGATGGCGTATTCCATAGGACGGTCATAGCGGAACTTGCACTTGTTGCTTGGAAGGTCCGGCTGAGCTGCGATTTTTTCGATAATCTTTTCGGTCGGGACTCCGCTGCTAAACAAGTTGTTCGCTTGATAACCCAAGAAAAAGAAAACGAGACAAACGATAATACGGATGGTGTTCCGCTTGCGATACGCCATTCTTGAAAAACTGCGTTCAAGGGCGGCGAACGTTTGAGTCGCGTGTTTCTTGGCTTCGTTCAAGTCGTCGGTTTCATTCGTATTATTGTTTTCAATCATAATTTTTCAAGTGTCCATATTTCGGGCAGAGTACGGTATTCGTCTGCATAGTCGAGACCGTAACCGACCACAAATTTATCTTCAATTTCAAAACCGACAAAATCGGCGTGGAAGTCTACCGTTCGTCGTGATTCTTTGTTCAACAGTGCACAAGTCTTGATGGAGGCGGGGCTGTATTCTGCAATGGCTTGCACGAGTGCGAACATCGTGTTGCCCGTGTCGAGAATATCATCGACTAGCAAAATACGCTTGCCCTTGATGTCGAGCTTTTCGAGCCCGCTGATTTGTACTTTTCCACTGGATAGTGTGGAATCGCCGTAGCTTGATGCCCTGATGAATGAAATTTGCAAATTGGGCTTTGCAATTTTCCGTGAAATGTCTGCTGTAAACATGTAGCTGCCGGTAAGTGCAGATAAAATCACGTCGAAATCGCAAGCCTTTAATTCTTGGACGAGCGATTCCAGGCGATTGCTTATCTGTTGCGCTGTAATGAGTGGCGCGTTCGACAGCTTGTACAGCATATTAGACATTGGCGACCTCAAAGTTCAGCCATTGGAACATGGGCTTGAGTGCCGCGAATTTCCCCTTCGGCTCTGTCTTGTATTCCTTGTAGAATGCGAAGACGTGGTTTTCGAGGGCTGTTTTGTTGATATAGAGTTTCAACCAATCGGCAACAGTGATGAGGTCCGTGATGTAGTTGAGCGTTTTTGCGTTGTACTTCTTGGATACTTCATCGATGAGCTGCGTTAGCTTGTGGTGGAACATACGGCCAAGCCCGCCAAAGCTGAACTTGGTGTTGAGCGATGTCGCCTCGGTGATGAGTTCCTTGATTTCTGCAATGGTAATCTTGCTGTGTTCGTTCAGCAACCGCAATGCGGCATGGTGGATTCTCGCGTTGATTTCAACGGTGAGAATCTTTCGCATGGTGTCCGGCAGCGTGTGGTCCGGGTCGGCAAGGCTGTCGATGGAAACCCCGTGATTTAGGGCGAAACCGGAGAACGACTTTGTGATGCTCTCGAGGTGCTTTTGCGTTGAAAGCTGGTTGATGCGCTTGAGCGAGTCGCTGGCGAGGTTGCTCATGCGGACAACGTAAGCCGTCGGGTAGAGGTTGTGCAGTTCGTCCGTTGTCATGTTCGCGTCGCTGACAAAGGAAAGCCCGC
>JAEEGI010007021.1_pt1 | contig 25317 bp, 25 predicted proteins | sample 8958751 | NCBI WGS metagenome assembly JAEEGI01 (sample SAMN16246545, study PRJNA631951) | gut metagenome | biome: gut microbiome; feature: rumen; material: KS-attached | host: Bos | place: Iran: Karaj | collected 2018-10
AGACTGTTCGCAAGATGATCGAGCTGTACAGTCGCCACCATCTGCATCAGGATAACTTGAGTGAGGATTACCAGCATCTGGCTGACTATGCCTGGCAGCGACTGGACCATTGTCGGTTTGGCGAGCGCAAACCCGTGTGCAAGGCATGCCCCATACACTGCTATGCTCCAAAAGAGCGTGAAGAGATACGCAAGGTGATGCGATGGACAGGACCACGAATGATGATTTATGCCCCAAAAGCAGCTTTCATCCATACTTTTATGATGCTCAAGAGTTGGCTGCAGTCGCTTGAATTCCGCACAGGTGTGATAGTGCTGCTTAGTTGTATACCTTTTTATATATTATCGTTTGCACAGATGCTGCTGCCGATAAGCGTCACGGCCAAAGGTGTGCTGTGGGCGATATTGTTTGGTATGGCAAAAGCCTGCCAATATGGCGGACTGACGATACTTGGCGTAGAAGGATTTAAACGACTCAAGAAGAAACTAAAGAGAAGCCCCGACGTGCTGTAAAGCAAGTCGGGGATTATAGTGTCGTAATAAAAAAGCATTAAGATGCTTCTATCGTGCTATCTTACTGGATACTTGAAAAGGTAGTGTTTCTGTTCGTCATATTTTATATCTACATTGAGATATTCCGCTTGTGCCGGAATGCTGATTTCCGTAACACCATCCGTTATGGTCTTTTCTGAGGCAATTATACCATCTGAGGTGGAAACGGAGACATTCTTGCCATAATTTTGGCCGAATATCTTAAGCGTAGTACCTACATTGTTCAACATAATTTCTTTTTCTATTCCATAAAGAAGTCGCACACGCCAGGCGTATAAAGTGTCGGTATCTTCATAGCCTTTTCTATGAAAAACGAATTTCTCGACGAAGACACCAGCATATGAAACCGAATCGATACGTTCTTTTCCATTCGTGTCGACGTCATGTAGTTCCACTGTTACACCTCCCATCTCATCCTGTACCAACTCCATCTTATATGAAAAGATACTGTCATAGTTGTCAGTAGCTTTTATATCATAAATCTTTGATGCTTCATTGCTTGCAATGAAAATAGGCTTTTTCAGCTTCCGACTTGCATTAGAGTTTGCTGCAAGACAATATACTACGCAAGAAAATGCGATCAATGCTGTAAGTAGAAAGGTTATCTTTTTCATTTCTTTTGCTTAAAGTATTAGTTTTATTTCATCTCCTCCAACAGCTGCTGCACGGTTTTGTCCTCGCGGCGGTTGCCATCCTTGTCGTAGATAACTACGAAGGGGATGCCAGTGAACTGGAACTTTTCTTGCAGATAGCCCCATTCAGCACGGGTGATGTGGATGTGTTCGCCCTTGATATTGTTGGGCTCGAGGAATGATTTGCATTGTTCGGGTGTGTCATCGGTAATGTAGAGATACTTTACAGGCTTATCTTTGTTGGCCTCTACCTCGTCGCGCATCGAGAGCATCTTTCCTCGACAGGGGCCGCACGACATTTCCCAGAAATCTACGAAGAGCACGTTGCCCTTATATGGTTCGATGATGCGTTGGAAGATACTGTCGCCTTTGGTCAGTGGCTTGTTTTCGACTGCCTTTATTTCGTTCTCCTTAATGAAGTCGCGATAAGCGAGTACGGCACGACGGATCAGTTCGGGATGAGTGATGACGGTCATCGTAGCGGCAAAGTCATCGGCGATAGTATCAGGCTGATCCTTGTACCATTGTGTGGTGCTGAAGAAATCGCGCAACTTGCACACCTGAGCACTGAAATCAGTAGGACTTACGTGCAGTTTGTTGTGCAACACGTTCATCGCATTAATATTATATTCGCGAGCAAAAACTGGCTTTTCCTGTGCCATCGTCTCAGCTGTCTTTGGGTCGTAATCATAGGGAATGAAATCCAAAACCATTCTTCGCAATGTGCGGAACGGATAAAACTCTAGTCTGTTAAAGAAGAATTCATCGCCTGCAATCATCAGCAGTGGATTGTCCGTCAGGTATTTAGCACGTGGCCCCACAAAGCTAAAGAACTGCTGCCAATAGGCCTCGCGATCTCTTGTGCTGTCATTACGCAGTACGTCTTCGCCACGCAAATAATAATCGGTGATATACTTCAAGCGCTCAGCAAGGATGTGGGTGCGCAAAATGTCGGAAGCCAAGGGCGAGCAGCCTGCCAGTTCGGGCAGTCCGTCGTTCATCTGTCGCACCAGTTCGTCCAACTGTTCTACCTGATCGTCCTTCCACATCATCAGCGAGTCGAGGTTTTCGTACACCTTATTCGACCAGTCGGGTTTGCAGTATTTCTCGTCAATCTGTTGCCATGGTCTGGTTACTTCTCCACTAAGTCCCGTACCATCCAGTTTCACAAACTCCTCTCTGGTTCGTTTAGTTGGGTCTAAGCTGACTTTGATGGTATCGCCGGGGCAGGCATAAGCCGTTCCTAAAGGGTAAACGAGCAGCGGCATGGGGTAAGGCACATAGACGTTCATTGAGAAAGTGCCGTCGTCTTTAAACTCGATGGTTGAAATCTTCTCCTTGCCCAAGATATAGTCGCGCATGATGACAGTGAAGCGACCATTTATGTCATCAAGAACATTCTTAGGCACTTTCTCGCCTTTCGCTTCTTCTGGCACAACAAAGCCTCCCTGTATTACCACATTGCCGCCATGCAGACGGTATTCACTCAGTTCGGCACTTGGGTAGTTTATGAGTTGTGGCACCTCTATAGTCTTTGCTTTCTTCTTAGCCTCCATGCCGAGTGGTGCCATAACGAGGGCAAGGAGAACGGTAATGACAGTTTTCTTGTACATTTGGTTGATTATAATTACTATTATCTTTATTATATATACGTAGGTTTATCAGATATATTGCAGTCTGGGAGGTTAAAATATTATAATTAAACAGCTTATTTCAGCATATCGTATGCGTAATTGTTTACTTCTTTAATACTTATAATGTTACCGTCTTTGTCGACACCTGTGCTGAAGGGAGGGGCATAGATATTAAACTTCTCTGCAAGATACTTCCACTCCTCGTGCGATACATAGATGTGCTCTCCTTTGATATTGTTGTCAGCCAGCCATTTCTCTGTAGGCTCGCAAGGGCTCTCTTTCTCATCGCAGATATAGATGAAACGGACTGGCTTGTCTTTCATTAGCTCCACCTTCTCACGCTCCGCCAGCATTTCTGCACGGCAAGGACCACAGTACATCCCCCAGAAGTGAACATAGAGTGCGTTGCCCTTATAGGGCTCGATGATGCGCTGGAAGATTGAGTCGCCCTTGGTCATCGGCTTCTGTTCAACAACCTTAAGCTCACGTTGCTTTACATACTGGCGATAGCGGTCGAGGGCGTGTTGGGCCACTATGGGACTGCTGATGAGAGGAATGATGGCAGTGAAGTATTCGGCCAAGACGTCAGGATCGGAGCCTTCTTCCAGAAGATTTTCGCGGAATACATGACAACAGAGTGCTATCTGCTGCATGAAATCGGTATCTTTCAATCCATAGCGATTATGGGCGATGCGCGTCGCTTTGCGGTAGTAGTCAGCCCTGCTCTCGCCAGCCTCCTTGCGCGTGAAAGCGACGTCGAACATGACGTAGGCTCCTACATAGCTGATAAAGGCCCCTGGCGACGGGATAACAAACAGCATAGCAGGATTATCCAAAAGCCATTTTTGGCGACTGGCCAGAAAATCATTATATTCGCCTAGTTCATCTTTTTTTATCTTATACAAGCCCCCTGTGGTCATGTTGTAGCGATAGTTCTCCATGATAGCCATGAATGGCTCGCTAAGCAGACTGGCACCAAGTACCTCTTTCTCGAATACGCTTGTACCAGCAGGTAGTGGCAGACGGTCGCCTTCGATGTCGGCAATCACTTTATCCATCTGTTTCACCATCTGTTTCTTCCAAGCAGGGATTTTATCTCTTGTCAGGCCCATAATCAATAACTTATCTTTACCAAAGTAGTGCTGTCTTACTTTCGGCCAGAGGCGGTTGATTTTAGCACTCAAGGTGTTTCCAATGAATGTCACGCCTTCTTCATCCACCAGCTTTGCATCCTTAGTCATCTCTAGGGTGTCGCCCACAGCCAGGAACATAAAGTTTACGTCCTGCACCTTGATGCTTTGAGAGTATGGCAGAGGAATGCTCCTTTCAAACGAACCGTCGGCAGCAACGGGAATCGTAAGAACCTGCACATCCTCATCAGTAAACGCGTTTTGTATAATCACCGAGATGATGTTCCACTCGTCGGCAGGTTTGTTCATTATGCATCCTTTTAACACAGCTGTGCCACTATTAAAGTGATACTCGTTGATGGCCCGTGCCGAAATAGAAGCGACAACGGCTAAGATCAGGATGATGATAGATTTTTTGTTCATTGGTTTTATTTGATTTTGATTACCTTTTTACCATATATACACAGGTCGCCCAGATATTTTGCAGTCGGAGATGTTAAAATGTTGTAATTAAGAAAAAACTGATAATTGTTTTGTGTTATGCTCGAATTGTGCTATCTTTGCAGCAGTGTATTAATAAAACAATATAAATAGGTATGGCAAGAGTTACTCCTGAGAGGATTACACACCTGGAGAAGAACGAGGTGTTTGTGTTTGGCAGCAATTTGGCTGGAGCACATGGAGGTGGTGCAGCACTGATAGCGTATCGCAAGTTTGGTGCCATTTGGGGCCAGGGCGTAGGACTGCAAGGACAGAGCTACGGCATACCTACCATGCAAGGTGGCGTAGAGACTATTAAGCCTTATGTGGATGAATTTATCGAGTTTGCTAAATCGCACCCCGACCTGACGTTCTTGGTAACACGCATAGGTTGTGGCATCGCAGGATTTACCAACGAAGAGATTTCGCCTCTGTTCGAAAAGGCTCACGATGTAGAGAATATCGTGCTGCCACTAGGTTGGTAAAAGAACTAAACTACAATAGTTTCGTAGAGTAAAACAACCCGTCTGCTGAATAATTTTTCTCGATACAAATAGATTGTTTACTTTTGCAGCGTAATTAAACAAATAAAAAACTATGCAAAAGAAACATCTATTGATGATCTGCATGCTCCTGTTGTCGGGCAGTGTCTGGGCACAGGAGCAGGCCCCTAAGAAGAAGCGTATCGGCTACGAGCAGATGACGCAGATAATGACAAAGGATCTGAAGCTGGACGAGAAACAGCAGAAGAAGGTTGCTAAACTCAACAAGAAGTACAAAACACTGATTGAGGGCGAAGAGCACAAGGCTCCCGAGGGCGGACGTCCACCTATGGGCGAAAGACCTAGTGGTGGTGGACCTGGTGGTGGTCCTAGCGGAGGCGGCTTTGGCGGAGGTATGCCTGGCGGAAGCGGCTTCGGTGGCGGAATGCCTGGTGGCGGCTTCGGCGGTGGTTCCCGTGGCGGTGGTATGCCTGGAGGTCATTCGCAGGATAAATCATACGACTTCGACAAGAATCAGAAGAAATACGACAAGGCCATTAGTAAGATACTGTCGAGCGAACAGATGGATGGCTATCAGCAGATAAAGCCCAAGTTTGCTTCGCAGCGTAAAGTAAGAGAGTTCTTACTGGGTGGTCCTCATGAATTTAAGCGCAATGGAGAAGATCAGTAATAAATTTATGGCTATATTTGCTAACGTTGTGTATCTTATTAGCGCGCTATTCCTGCTAGCTATGCTGTGTATAGCATTTATCTGTGTCCTTACAAACACCCATAGTTCATAAGGTATTGAATTCGTTTTCAGGAAAAAAGCCCCGACTTGCATCTATGCAGGCCGGGACTTATTGTATTTTTTTCTGCAAAAATTTGGAACTAATGGATTATTATCTTATATTTGCAGCAGTATTACTATTAACGGTTTTGACGATATGAAACGATTTTTATTGATTATAGCTATGGTAATGGGATTTATGGTGGGCAATGCCCAGGAATCGTCTGGTGACAATCAGCAGCGCAAGTTGATATATTGCAGTTGTGCTTATAGAACCTCTGGCCTGCCCGTAGGCGAGATATCCTACAGCTACTATGCCCTGACGGCCGACTTAGGCACCGATCCCTACGTGACCTACTGCGAGAACCGTGGCGACGAACCCGATAAAAAGAACTATCCTGTTACCGAGGCTGATGTGGAGGAAATGTACGAACTGATAACGAAGCTTGAAGTAAAGAAACTCAATGGCTACGACGCCATTGAGGAGATGCCAGGCGTTACCACCTATAGAATCCACGTAGAATGGGCCGACGGCACACAAGTAACAGCCAACTGGTCCAATCACGCCGGCTCCGAAAAGGCTGCAACAGCCTACAATAGCATACTGTCCAAACTCTCCACCATAGCCGCCAGAAAGCGGGAGAAATAATCATTTCATAAGTGCATTTTTGCGGCCACACGTGGAAAATATTATTCCCACACATGGGAATAATATTTTCTACTCCAGTAGGATACAGAAATACAGAATACAGTTTTATTATGAGCACTTACATTGTGACAGAAGTGACAGTTACAGTTTTATATAGGGATAGGTTAGTGTATCTGATATTTGATATCTGAGTCGCACATGATACCCCTCGCTAAATAAACTGTATTCTGTATTCTGTATCCAAACAAAGAATAACTCGATGGAGTAAGGTGGCGCTGATTAATGTTTAAAAAGTTTGGTGGGTTGGGAAAAAATGTGTAAATTTGCAGCACAATTTTAATTATGGGAAAAGGTAAGTTAGCTAAATTTGCGGACATGGAAACGTATGAAAACGTGTTCCAGTATCCGTTTTCGGTGATAGAGAATGTGCCATTCGAGATGAAGGGGCACTGGCATGAGCAGTACTTTAAGAATAATAACCCGATAGTGCTGGAACTGGGCTGTGGAAAGGGCGAGTATACTGTGGAACTGGCCAAGCTGTATCCGGATATGAACTTTATCGGAGTGGACATAAAGGGTGCACGTATGTGGACGGGTGCTACGCAGGCTCTGAACGAGGGACTGAAGAATGTGGCTTTTCTGCGTACAAACATTGAAATAATCGAACGTTTCTTTGCCGAGGACGAGGTGCAGGAGATATGGCTGACATTCAGCGACCCGCAGATGAAGAACCCGCGCAAGCGACTTACATCGACTTACTTTATGAATCGCTATCGTAAATTCCTAGTGGATGGCGGCGTGATACACTTGAAGACTGACTCGAACTTCCTGTTTACCTATAGTACATATATGGTGGAGAAAAACAGTTTGCCAGTGATATTCCGCACAGAGGACCTGTATCACGACGAGCGTATAGACGAGGCTACGAAGAAGATACTGGCCATACAGACCTATTACGAGGGTATGTGGATAGCACGTGGACTGAATATAAAATATATGAAGTGGAACCTGCCACGCACAGGCGAACTGGTGGAGCCTGAGGTGGAGATAGAGCTGGATGACTATCGCTCGTACTCGAGATCGAAGCGCAGCAGCCTGGACAAAGCAAAATAAGATTATGGAAAATGTAATATACCCCAAGATGGTGATGGAGGCGCTGGAGACAGTGACTTATGCCGGAACCAAGAAGAATGTAGTAGAGAGCGGAATGGTGGCCGACACACCGGCTGTGAGTGCACCACAGAAGGATGGCGACGCATGGAAGGTGAAGGTGGTGCTGGAGTTTCCACGCGATACCGACCCGTTCCTGAAGTCGACCGTAAAGGCTGCTGAGGCTGCTATAAAGTACCACTGCGGTAAGGATGTAGAGGTGGAGATTGAGACTGAGTTTAAGTCGAAGCCACGTCCTGAGGTGGGCGAGATGCTGCCTGGTGTGAAGAACATCATAGCCGTGAGCAGTGGTAAGGGTGGCGTAGGCAAGAGCACTGTATCGGCCAACCTGGCTATAGCACTGGCTCGACTGGGCTATAAGGTGGGACTGCTGGATACGGATATCTTCGGTCCATCGATGCCAAAGATGTTTAACGTGGAGGACGAGCGTCCGTATGCTGTGAAGAAGGATGGCCGAGACCTGATATGTCCTATCGAGAAATATGGCGTGAAGCTGCTGAGTATAGGTTTTTTTGTGTCGCCAACCACTGCCACACTGTGGCGCGGAGGTATGGCTACAAGTGCGCTGAAGCAGTTGATAGCTGATGCTGACTGGGGCGAGTTGGACTACTTTATACTGGACACACCTCCAGGCACAAGCGACATACACCTGACACTGCTGCAGACGCTGCCTATCACGGGTGCAGTGATCGTGTCGACACCACAGCAGGTGGCGCTGGCCGATGCACGCAAGGGTATCGATATGTATCGCAACGACAAGGTAAATGTGCCCATACTGGGACTGATAGAGAATATGGCGTGGTTTACGCCTGCCGAGCTGCCCGAGAACAAGTATTATATATTTGGTAAGGAGGGCTGCAAGCAGCTGGCCGAGGAGATGCAGGTGCCACTGCTGGCACAGATACCACTGGTGCAGAGCATCTGCGAGAACGGCGACAAGGGTGAGCCTGCCGCACTGACTAGCGAGACGGCTACTGGCATAGCATTCCTGAACCTGGCACAGAGCGTGGTGACGGTGGTGAACAGGCGAAATAAAGAAAAGCCCGCGACCAAGATCGTAGGCATGAACAAATAAAAACAAAAAGCCCCGCTCGATGTGAGCGGGGTTTTTATATTACTCGATAACAACTGTGGTCCAACCGTGCTTGTCTTCGAGCTCGCCGTACTGAATGCCACGGAGAGTGTCGAAAAGCTTCTTAGACTGTGGGCCTGGCTTGTCGCCGAATGAGTAGCGCTTGCCAGTGTCGAGGTCGTCGATGTAGCTGATTGGGCTGATAACAGCTGCTGTACCGCAAGCTCCAGCCTCCTCGAAGGTCTCGAGCTCCTCCTCAGGGATAGGACGACGCTCAACCTTCATGCCCAAATCCTCGGCTACCTGCATCAGCGACTTGTTGGTGATAGAAGGCAGGATAGAGGTTGACTCTGGGGTAACGTAGGTGTTGTTCTTGATACCGAAGAAGTTGGCAGCACCGCACTCGTCGATGTACTTCTTCTCCTTAGCATCGAGATAGAACTCGCAGGCATAACCCTTCTCGTGAGCCAGATTGTTGGCAAAGAGCGATGCAGCGTAGTTACCACCTACCTTATACTTACCTGTGCCGAGAGGTGCAGAGCGGTCGTAATCGCGAACGATAACGTAAGGATTGCTTGAGAATCCACCCTTGAAGTATGGGCCTACTGGTGTAACGAAGATGAGGAAGCAGTACTCCTTGGCAGGATGAACACCTACCTGAGCGCTGGTACCGATGAGCAGTGGGCGGATATAGAGTGTAGCGCCACTCTCGTAAGTGGGGATCCACTCCTGGTTGAGGCGAACTACCTTCTTAACCATCTCGGTGAACAGCTCTGTGCTAACCTCTGGCATCATGATGCCGCGACAGGTTGACTGCAGGCGCTTAGCATTCTCGTCGACACGGAAGATGCGCACCTTGCCATCAGGACAGCGATATGCCTTTAGGCCCTCGAATGCCTCCTGACCATAGTGCAGACAGGTGGCGGCCATGTGCAGATTCAGATACTCGTCGGAGCAAACCTCGATTTCGCCCCATTTTCCGTCGCGATAGTAGCAACGTACGTTGTAGTCGGTCTTCATGTAGCCGAACGACAGACTACCCCAATCCAGATTCTTCATTTTCTTTTTATCTTTTTTCTATGTTAAACTTTCATTTTGAAATGCAAAAGTACGCAATTAATATCAAATCAAAGAATATTTCTCGAAAAAAATTACTGATCCGTAAGTATTTTCTTGATTTCGGCATCAGTTTTGGTGAGTTTGTCCTTGCAGAGCTTGATTAACTCCTGGGCGCGTTTCAACTGCTCGGCCATCTGGTCGATGTCGAGTTCGTCGTTTTCCATCTTGCGTACGATGGACTGCAGTTCGGCCATTGCGGCCTCGTATTTCAGTTCTTTTTCCATATTCATTTTACTATTGAGTGGACGGTGCCGCGGGCCAGGCGGGTTTCGATTTCGGTGCCTGGGGGCAGCTGTGATGCATCGCGGACGGCGCGGCCATTGTGCATGGTGATGCTATAACCGCGAGCGAGCAGCAGGGTAGGGTCGAGGGCTTTGAGTCGCTCCTCGATGAGTTGCAGGCGATGGGTATCGTCTGTGAGTTTGCGCTCAAGCAGCATCGGGATCTTAATCCACAACGATTCAATCTTAGCCTCCTGGCGGGTCTTTACCAACGAGAACAAGCGTGGGATAGACTCGGAGAGAGATGACAGCTGGGAATTGAGAGTTGAGAGTTTTTGCTGGGCGTATCGGGTGATAATGTCCTGAGAGTTGTCGATAACGTCAAGAACCTCTTTAAGATGCGAAATAAGGAACGCTGCTGCGGCTGTGGGAGTTTTTACGCGAGTGTGGGATACCATATCGAGTATGCTCTCGTCGCGATCGTGACCAATGCCTGTAATAATAGGTATAGGGAAGTTGGCTACATTCTCGGCCAGGGCCAGAGTGTCGAAGCCCGACATATCGCTGGTGGCACCACCACCGCGGATGATTACGACTGCGTCGAATTTAGAATTTAGATTGGAGAATTGAGAGGCATAAATGTTCTCAAGAGCACAGATGATGCTTTGTTCTACCCCTTCGCCCTGCATGATGGCGGGGAAGAGTTGAGTCTGGAACTGGAACCCATATGGATTGTCGGCCAACTGATTGCAGAAGTCGCCATAGCCTGCGGCCGTCTGCGACGATATGACTGCGATACGCTGACAGAACATGGGTAGCTGCAACTCCTTCTGCAGGTCGAACACGCCCTCGGCCTTTAGCTTCTGGATGATCTCCTGACGCTTGCGGGCCATATCGCCCAGGGTGTAGGTGGGGTCGATATCGCTGACTATCCACGAGAATCCGTAAGCCTCGTGGAATTGTGGATAGACCTTGAGCAGTACCTTCATGCCGGCATGGAGCTGCTGACCAGTGGTGCGCTCGAAGTATGGGCGGATGGTGAGCCACTTGTTGGCCCAGCACTTGGCCGAAGCCTTAGCGATGGGTGTGGCTGAGAGTTCGTCCTTCTGTATGAGTTCCATATAGCAATGTCCGCGCGACTCGCGACACTCGGACAATTCGGCTTCTACCCAATACTCATCAGGCATCGACAGCTCGATAGATTCGCGAACCATGCGATTGAGCTCGAACAAAGTTATATGGCGATCTGTATTCAATTCTTCAATCTTTTAATTCTTCTGTTTTCTCCATCTTTCCCACCATGTACGCACGCCAGAAGTTGGGTATGCCATAGCCGTAGACATTGTCGGGTCGCTGATGGCTGTTGCTGTTCTGACGGATAAGATTGATAATCTCGAGTGCAGTCTTGTCGGGCAGTGATTGCCATAGGCATGCTACCAGTCCGGCTACGATAGGCGTAGAGAACGATGTGCCCATATCGCGGATAACTCCGCCGCGACCTGATATCAGACTGGCAGGGCTGCCCAGCGCCATGACATCGGGTTTTACACGCATGTCTTGAGTAGGACCAACGCCGCTAAACGGGGCATTTACTCGCTGCGGATTGAGTGCACCTACGGTTATGGTGTTGTCGGCATCGGCAGGGAAGGTAATCTTCTTCCAGGGCCCCATGCCGCTATTGCCTGCAGAGTTTACCAGAATAATGCCCTTCTGTGCCAGCATAGAGGCTGTGCGCGAGATGAGAGCGGTACGGCCGTCGAGGTCGCTCTGGCGATAGTATCCTGGACGATCGTCGTATTCAGTATATCCCAGACTCGACGTGATGATGTCGGCACCCAGTGAGTCGGCAAACTCGGCCGCCATAGCCCAGTAGTCCTCCTCTACAGGTTGTTCGGTCTGCTGGTCTTCGCATCGCAGCAACCAGTAGCGGGCATCGGGGGCTGTGCCAATAAACACCTCGGGTTCGTTGGCTGCCATGGTAGACAGCACCTTGGTGCCATGATCGGTTTCCTGATAGAACAGTGGACTGTTGGGGTAGACAAAGTCCTTGACCCCCTCGATATTGGTGCGCTGAAAAGTAGGAATCTGATCGACATTCATAAATCCACCGTCAAGAATGGCGATGGTGATGCCCTTGCCGCGATATCCGATGCCATGCAGACGATGACCATTGAGCATCTCAATCTGTTCGCGGCCATGACCATAGGCCGAACCATGAACACTGTCCCACGGGTTGAACTCGAAGTTGGGCTTTACCTTTATCTTGCGCTCGATGCTATCGGGGGCTGTCCACACATTTTCGTAATGCTTAACATAAGCCTGCTGCCCAATCTGCTTGAGCAGTGTGGTATCGGCAGAGCGCACCAGAACAGTGTTGTTCCAGCGACTGGTGCCTATAATCTGTGTGGGGACGGTGAGTTTGCGGGTGGCGCGATTAGCCTCGCTGGCTATGCGCTCGATGGCCTTGAGATAGCCTGTGCTAACGGGCAGATCGGTAGAATCGAGGGCTAATCCCTGCTTCTTACGACGCTCGATACTCTTGTGCGAAAGCCATCGCTGAGGACGGTCGAGTGTGTAACTTGACTCGCCCTTATTCTCGAGAGTATAACGGTAAATGTAGCACTTACCCCCAGGATATTTTTTCTTGGGAGGAGTAGTTGCGCCAGAGGTTTGGGATATGGTTAGCGCGACCAGTATCAGGTTAAGTAATATCAATGCTTTTCGCATATCGAGTGCAAAGGTAATACTTTTCTTTGAAAAGTTTGTAGGTTTGGCGTTTTTTTTATACCTTTGCACACGAAAATGAAGAATAGTAGTAATATGACAGACAATAAACAAGCCACTTTGGCGCTAGGAACGAAGCCTGTGGGGCAGTTGCTATGGCAATACGCCCTGCCAGCAATCGTCGCCATGTCGGCTTCGAGTCTATATAACATCATCGACCGTGCGATGATAGGACAGATAGTAGGTCCAGAGGCCATCGCAGGTCTGGGCATCACATTCCCGTTTATGAACCTGAGTGCAGCATTCGGTGCTGCAGTGGGTGTGGGATCGAGTGCCAGCATAAGTGTGAAGCTTGGACAGAAGGATTATCCTACAGCTCAGAATCTGCTGGGTAATACGCTGACGCTGAATCTGATAATCGGATTCTCGTTTATGGTTATCTGCATGCTGTTTCTGGATCCAATACTGTACTTCTTCGGAGCCAGCGAGGTGACGCTGCCCTATGCACGCGAGTTTATGACCGTGATACTGCTGGGTAACGTGATGACCCACATGTACTTTGGTATGAACGCTGTGTTGCGTGCGGCAGGCAAACCCAAGCACGCCATGTACTCGGTGCTGTTTACGGTGGCCATGAACATAGTGCTGGTGCTGACGTTTGTGTGGTGGTTTCGTTGGGGAATCCGCGGTGCGGCTCTGGCTACAGTAACATCGCAGACCATCGCCATGTGCTGGCAGCTATGGCTGTTCTCCAACAAGAACGAGATACTGCACCTGAAGCGTGGTATCTACCGCCTGAAGAAACGATTGGTAAGCAATATCATTGCTATCGGTATATCGCCATTCCTGATGAACGTTACGAGCTGTGTGATAGTGATATTCATGAACAACCAGTTTGTGCGCTATGGCGGTGATATGGCTGTGGGTGCATACTCGATAGCCAACTCGGTGGTGATGATGTTCTTTATGTTTGTGATGGGTGTGTGTCAGGGTATGCAGCCTATCGTGGGCTATAACTACGGAGCCGAGAAATACGACCGCATGCTGCGATGCCTGTTTATGGCTATCGGATGCGCTACTGCAATACTGCTGGTGGGATGGACGTTGTCGATGCTGTTCTCGTACCAGATAGCTCGCATATTTACTACAGATGAGACGCTGATAGAACTGTCGGCACGAGGCATAAAACTCGATATGCTGGTGTTCTTTGTAGTAGGATCGCAGGCCACAATCACCCACTTCTTCCAGAGTATCGGAAAGGTGAAGGTGTCGATATTCCTGTCGCTGTCGCGCCAGCTGTTCCTGCTGTTGCCGATGGCGTATGTGTTCCCACTGCTGTGGGATCTGGACGGTGTGTGGTACTCGATGCCAGCCAGCGACTTCCTGTCGTTTGCGATGACGATACCCATGCTGATGTGGTATATGAAGAAATTTAAGGCAGTGAACCAATAATTAAGAGATGAAACATATAATAATTAATGTGGGCAGGCAGGTTGGTGCTGGCGGACAAGAGATAGGACGCATGCTGGCACAGGACTTCGATGCTAAGTTCTACGACAGAGAACTGCTGAATCTGGCTGCCAAGGAGAGCGGATTCTCGGAGAAATTCTTCAAACAGAACGACGAGAAGAAGGGTTTTCTTCGCGGACTGCTGAATGTGCAGACACCACACTTTATGGGTGGCAGTCTGTATGGTTCGAACTTCTCGCAGGAGAGTCTGTTCAAGTTTCAGAGCGATGCTATCCAGAAGGCAGCTAACGAAGGCAACTGCGTGTTTCTGGGCCGTTGTGCCGACTACATCTTGAGAGACTACGAGAATGTGGTGAACGTGTTTATCACTGCATCGATGGACTTCCGTGTGAAGCTGGTGTCGAAGGTTAAGGAACTAGACGAAGAGCACGCACGCAAACTGATAGAACATGTGGAGGCTCGCAGAGCGCAGTACTACAACTATTACACAGGCAAGAAGTGGGGTGCTGCCGAGAGCTATGATATGTGTATAGACGCAAGCATATTGGGAGTGGAAGAAACCGAAAAGCTGATAGCTGAGTTTATAAGCAAACGCTTTGGATTATGAAGAAAATCGGCATACTGAGCGATACACACAGCTACTGGGACGATAAGTATCTGCACTACTTTGAACCCTGTGACGAGATTTGGCATGCTGGCGATATAGGCAGTGTAGAGGTGGCAGAGAGGTTGGCTGCATTCCGTACCTTCAGAGCAGTATGTGGTAACTGCGATGGGGGAGACCTGAGACTGATGTATCGCGAGCTGAACCGATTTAAGTGCGAGGATGTAGATGTGCTGATAAAGCACATAGGCGGCTATCCCGGCAACTACGATCCCAGCATTCGCTCTACGCTCTTTGCCAATCCGCCACAGCTATTCGTGGCAGGACACTCGCACATACTGAAAGTGAAATACGACAAAACCCTGAATCTGCTGCACATAAACCCAGGTGCCGCTGGAATACAGGGTTGGCATAAGGACAGAACACTTATCCGACTGACCATCGACGGGAAGGAGTTTAAGGATCTGGAAGTTATAACATTAGGAGAATAAAAATCAAAAATCATATAAATATGAAAAGAACAATCGTTATTACTGGTGGTGCAGGCTTTATCGGCTCACATGTAGTCCGCCTGTTTGTGAACAAGTATCCCGAGTATCACATCATTAACCTCGACAAGCTTACCTACGCTGGTAACTTGGCTAACCTGAAGGACATCGAGAACAAACCAAACTACGAGTTCGTTAAGATGGACATCTGCGACTTCGACGCATTCTACAAACTCATGCAGGACAAGAATGTTGACGGTATCATCCACCTGGCTGCTGAGAGTCATGTAGACCGTTCTATCAAGGACCCATTTACATTTGCTAAGACCAACGTGATGGGTACTCTGAGTCTGCTGCAGGCTGCCAAGCTGTATTGGGAGAGTCTGCCAGAGAAGTACGAGGGCAAGCGATTCTATCACATCTCTACAGACGAGGTTTATGGCGCACTCGAGCTGACACACCCAGAGGGTATCGAGCCTCCATTCACAACTACCGCTTCGAGCTCAGAGCACCATCTGGCTTACGGCGATAAGTTCTTCCTGGAGACAACAAAGTATAATCCACACTCACCATACTCAGCATCTAAGGCATCGAGCGACCACTTTGTTCGTGCATTCCACGATACCTATGGTATGCCAGTGGTAGTGACCAACTGCTCAAACAACTATGGTCCTTATCAGTTCCCCGAGAAGCTGATTCCGCTGTTCATCAACAATATCCGTCATCGCAAGCCACTGCCTGTATATGGTAAGGGTGAGAATGTGCGCGACTGGCTGTATGTAGAGGATCATGCTCGTGCCATCGACGTTATCTTCCACGAGGGTAAGATTGCTGATACATATAATATCGGTGGTTTCAACGAGTGGAAGAACATCGACATCATCAAGGTGGTAATCAAGACCGTTGACCGTCTGCTGGGACGCAAGGAAGGCGAGGATATGGACCTGATTACATTTGTAACAGACCGTGCTGGTCACGACCTGCGCTACGCTATCGACAGCTCTAAGCTGCAGCGTGAACTTGGTTGGGAGCCATCACTCCAGTTCGAGGAGGGAATAGAAAAAACTGTTCGTTGGTATCTCGACAATCAGGAGTGGCTGGACAATGTGACAAGCGGAGATTATCAGAAGTATTACGATAACATGTATGCCAACAGATAATTTATCAAAAGAACTCCACTCGTATCTGGTGCGCATAGGACTGAACCCCACCAGCATCACACCACAGATGGAACACTATCTGGAGCATCTGCTCTACCTGTTGCCACCTGAGGACGAGGAGGCTGTGACTCACTATTACGGATTGTTTGGCTGCGAGCGCAAATCGCTGCAGGAGATAGCCAAAGGTTTCAGGTTGAGTCAGGAAGACGCGATGGCCCGCATAGACCAATGTATAAGGAAACTGGCTGTGACACCAGAGTGGCAAATGTTGAAACAAACCATAGAGAAATGAAAAAGATACTATTACTAGGCTCAGGTGAACTCGGTAAGGAGTTCGTGATAGCCGCTATGCGTGCAGGACAGTACGTGATAGCATGCGATCGTTATGACAATGCGCCAGCTATGCAGGTGGCTGATGAGCGCGAAGTATTCTCAATGCTCGACGGAGATGCTCTGGAGGCTGTGGTAAAAAAGCACAACCCCGACATTATCGTGCCAGAGATTGAGGCCATCCGCACAGAGCGACTCTTCAAGTTTGAGGAGCAGGGCATACAGGTGGTACCATCTGCACGTGCTGTGAACTTCACCATGAATCGTCGTGCCATCCGCGACCTGGCTTCGAAGGAGCTGGGACTGCGCACTGCAAAGTATTTCTATGCCAAGACCTTCGACGAGTTTAAGAAGGCTGCCGATGAGATTGGTTTCCCATGTGTGGTTAAGCCATTGATGTCGTCATCAGGTCACGGTCAGAGCTATGTGCACAACGACGACGAACTGGAGCAGGCTTTCAAGGAGGCTATGGAAGGCAGTCGTGGCGACGTGAAGGAGGTGATCATCGAGGAGTTTATCGACTTCGACTCAGAGTTTACACTGCTCACTGTTACCCAGAAAAATGGTTGGCCAACACTGTTCTGTCCTCCAATCGGACACGTGCAGAAGGCTGGCGACTATCGTGAGTCGTGGCAGCCATACAAGATAAGCGACGAGGCACTGAAGCAGGCACAGGTGATGGCCGACAAGGTGACAAAGGCGCTGACTGGTGCTGGTATCTGGGGAGTAGAGTTCTTCCTGACCAAGCAGGGTGAGGTAATATTCAGCGAGCTGAGTCCACGTCCACACGATACAGGTATGGTTACACTGGGACACACCACCAACCTTAGCGAGTTTGAGCTCCACTTCCGTGCAGTAATGGGGCTGCCTATCCCAGCAATCCACTTGGAGCACGCTGGTGCATCGGCAGTAATCCTGTCGCCAAAGGAGGCATCTACACCAGTTGACCGTTCGCTGCTGGACTACAACTTCGATGAGGCTCTGAAGGAGGATCGTACACGTATCCGCATCTTCGGTAAGCCCGAAGCCCACAAGGGTCGCCGTATGGGTGTAGTACTGTGCTACGGCGAGGTAGGCGACGACGTAAACGCTCTGCGCGACAAAGCTAAGCGACTGGCCAAGACCGTACTGGGCACTGACCCTTATACTAAGTTTGAACATTAATCAAGAGGATTACTGGATAATGAAACGCTTGGATATTAAAATCGTTGATTTGCCAAAAATATCCGATCCGCGAGGCAATCTGACGTTTGCTGAAGCTCAGTCGATGGTCCCATTTGACATAAAACGAGCTTATTGGGTTTACGATGTTCCTAGTGGCGAGAGTCGTGGTGGACATGCTCATAAACGTTTACGTCAGTTTGTCATCGCTCTTAGTGGTTCATTCCATGTAACATTGGATAATGGTTTCGAACGTAAGACTGTACTTTTGAATCATCCTTGGCAAGGCTTGCTGATTGATACTAATATCTGGCGAACGCTGGATGATTTCTCAACAGGTGGCGTGTGCTTGGTTCTGGCATCAGAACATTACGACGAGGATGATTATATATACGATTACGATGAGTTTCTAAAGTACGTCGGATGTTCGAAATAAGGCGATATTCACCAGAGTTGGTCGACGATTGGAATGGTTTTGTGGCATCATCTAAAAATGGCACGTTCCTTTTCGATCGACGTTATATGGATTATCATGCAGATAGGTTCATAGACCATTCGTTGATGATTTATCGTCGCGGACGACTCTATGCTTTATTGCCTGGGAATGTGAATGGTGATATTTTTTATTCTCATCAAGGACTGACTTATGGCGGATTGCTGATGAACGACAAAACCACGGCTGCAGATGTGGTGGAGATATTTAGGATGATTAATGCATATCTTCGTGCAGAAGGCTTAAAAACTGTTGTTTATAAACCTGTGCCATGGATCTATCACCAACAGCCATCCGAGGAGGATCTATATGCGATAATTCAGGTGTGCGATGTGCGTATCACACGCGGATTGTCATCTGCAATCACTCGTGAACATCTGAATGAGTGGTATCGTATTCGACAGAATGGTGTACAAAAAGCTAAAAAGGCAGGAGTGAGGATAGAACAAACGGAGGATTATCATTCGTTCTGGCATATTCTTTCGAATAATCTACGAGAGCGTTATGGCTTGAATCCTGTTCATACCGTTGAAGAAATAGAGTTGTTACATCAACGTTTGCCAGAGAATATACGCCTATTTGTAGCGAAAGAAGGACAGCAGACGATTGGTGGTTGTGTACTATATGTCACAGGGCGTGTAGTACATTCGCAATACATAGCTGCAAGTCCAAGAGGCAGAGAACTACATGCACTCGATTTGTTGTTTGAGGAGGTGATAGCACAATCGCTGAAGAATCATGCCTATTTCGACTTTGGTATTTCGACTGAGAAACAAGGAACGTACCTCAATCAACAATTGATCTATCAGAAAGAAGGTTTTGGTGGCCGTGGCATATGTTACGAATGGTATAAATGGACGTTATGATAAAATATCTGGACTTAAAACGAATCAATGACTGCCATGATATGGAGTTGCGGCAGGCTATTGACGAGGTGCTGCAGAGTGGCTGGTATTTGAAAGGTGAGGCTACACATCGTTTTGAGCAGCACTATGCTGACTTTATAGGAACAAAGTTTTGCATAGGTTGCGCTAACGGACTGGATGCACTGACACTGATTTTTCGTGCCTACAAGGAGATGGGGATTATGAGTGATGGTGACGAAGTGATAGTGCCGGCCAATACTTTTATTGCTTCTATTCTTGCTATTACGGATAACAACCTTGTTCCTGTGATGGTGGAACCAGATATCAAAACACTCGAGATTGACGATCGTCTGATAGAACAGGCCATTACAACGCGTACTCGTGCAATAATGATTGTTCATCTTTATGGTCGTTGTGCTTATACGGATAAGATAGGAGAGTTGTGCAAACGCTATAATCTCCGTCTCATAGAGGATAACGCACAAGCTCACGGTTGTACGTTTGGTAATAGGAAAACTGGAAGTTTAGGGGAAGCTGCAGGACATAGTTTTTATCCAGGCAAGAACCTCGGAGCATTAGGCGATGCGGGGGCAGTGACAACTAATGTCGAAGAATTGGCAAGGGTGATTGCTGCTTTAGGTAATTATGGAAGCCATCAGAAGTACGTTCATGATTATGCTGGTCGTAATTCTAGAATTGACGAATTGCAGGCAGCTATATTGGATGTAAAATTGAAATATTTAGATAAAGGAAATATGCGTCGCAAACAGATTGCCTCTATATATATAAATAAGGTGAAGAATCCGTCGATATATATACCACAATCTGAAAGGGACTGCGTTTGGCATATATTCCCTGTGTTCTGTGAACGAAGAGATGAGTTGAAACAGTATTTGGGGAGTCATGGAGTAGAAACTCAAATACATTATCCTATACCGCCTCATATGCAGCATTGCTATTCTAGGTGGAATAGTATTTCTTTGCCTGTCACTGAACGGCTTAGTCGAGAGGAACTGAGTCTGCCTTGTCATCAGATGATGACTGATAAGGATGCTGAGATGATAGCTGAGCTCATTAATTTATTCTGTTAGCAGGATGTCATTCGTATCTGTATGTTTCCTGTTCTTCCTGCCTGCGGTATTCCTGCTATATTGGGGGCTGAATAGACATCAGCGCTGGCAGAATATGTTTCTTGTAGTGGCAAGTTATGTGTTTTATGGGTGGTGGGACTACCGCTTTCTGTTTCTTATCTTTCTGACGTCACTCAGCAGTTACGTTACAGGCATGATGATTGCCAAGAGTTGTGGACAGAGACAACGTTATTGGACGGCAACAGCCAATATTGTTCTTAATCTGTTGATATTGCTTGTTTTTAAGTATTATAACTTCTTTATTGACAGTCTTCAGGTGTTGGCGTCTTCTGTAGGATTTCTTCTTGATGTACCTACGTTGTACTTAATTCTGCCAGTTGGTATCAGCTTCTATACATTCCAGTCGCTTAGTTACACTATTGATGTCTACAAAGGCAAAGTAAAAGCTACGCCAGATGTGGTGGCATTCTTTGCCTATATTTGTTTCTTTCCTCAATTGGTTGCAGGGCCGATAGAACGGGCAATAAATCTCTTGCCGCAGATGCTCAATACACGAAGATTTGACTATGATGATGCAGTAGATGGCTTACGTCAGGTGCTATGGGGATTCTTTAAAAAGATGGTCATAGCCGACCAGTGTGCCTTGGCCGTAAATATGGTTTGGGATGATTGGTGGTCGCAAAGTGCCATTATGCTTCTGGTCAGCATGGTACTTTTCTCCTTTCAAATATATGGTGATTTCTCTGGCTATTCTGATATAGCGATAGGAACTGCAAAATTGTTTGGTATTCACCTTAATGACAATTTTAGGCTGCCTTACTTCTCGCATAGTATTGCTGAGTTCTGGCGCCGATGGCATATATCGTTGATGTCATGGTTCCGTGACTACGTGTATATCCCGTTAGGAGGAAGTCTTGGCACAAGGATGCTGGCGGCTAGAAATACGATAATTGTCTTTCTTCTTAGTGGTTTGTGGCACGGGGCCAACTGGACTTTTGTTGTTTGGGGCGCATATAATGCTGTACTTTTTTTACCATCTCTTCTGCTAGGGAAAAAACATAAACGTCATACGCAGGTTCCGTCTCTGTTAGATGTTCCAGCTATTATACTGACGTTCTTGTTCGTAACTTTTGGGTGGGTATTCTTTAGGGCAGATACACTTGGTGCTGGTTTAGGATATCTTCATCTTACGTTCATTTCGGTAGTTCATGGTTCATGGGGGGCAATGACTGCTGGTAAGGGAGCGCTACTATGGTGCTGTGTGCTTATCGTCATAGAATGGCTGACCCGTCGTTACCGTCATCCTTTGCAAATTGTACTTACATGGCCTCCTGTTGTCAGATGGAGTGTCTATTATGTATTATTGCTTTGTGTTATCTTCTTCCATGGCGAAGAACAAACCTTTATCTATTTCCAATTCTGAGGCCTATGAGAAAGTTTTGTATGAGGAGTGTACTGTTCGTAACGCCCATGATCATAGTATTGTTGGCATTGGAGTTTTATGTACGTTCTTTACCTTCTTCCTATCGACAGAAAGAACAATGGATGGAAGAACACGCTAGTGAGGTAGAGGTGCTGCTTCTTGGCAATTCTCATGGTTTGTTTGGACTACGTCCAGAAGTGTTCCCCAAAAAGACATATAACTTGTGTAATGTTTCACAGATTTTTGAGTACGACGAATTCCTTTTGAGGCGCTTTCTACCGAAATGCTCACGTCTTACGGATGTTTTCCTGATAGTTGATAATTCAAATCTTTTTGATCCGCCATTGGAAGTGAGTGAAGATTTCCGCTGCACTTACTATCATCTATATATGCATTATACGAAACATTCTATTTTAAGTAAGTATGGCTTTGAGTTGTCTCATATAGAGGCTTTCAAGGAGAAACTGATGCATGGTGGTGATAGTTGTGACAGTTTGGGATGGAATGCTAGTTACTCCAAATCAACACGAGATATTTCAAACTTGTCTCCATCTGCTGTTCAAGTGGCCATAGATCATCATTCTTGTAAGGATTGGAATTATGCAGAAGCGAATCGACAGGCTCTTGTACGTATAAGAGACCTGTGTCGTCAGTTTCATGTTAGGTTAATATTGTTACAGGCTCCTGTTACTCATTCTTATTATTATGGTGTGAGTCAGCGACAGCGAGATTATCTGAACAATTGTTGTGATATTGATGGGGTAGTGCGAGCCGATTATTCTCTTGACGAAAATTTTAATGAAGATGATTTTTATGATCCAGATCACTTAGTAGATACTGGAGCCTTGAAATGGAGTAAACTGATTTGTGATAGTTTCTTATAATAAGACGATAATAGTTTGCCTTGTAAAACAACTTGTTTTACTATCGGAAAGATACTCTTATACAATCGTTAAGTTAGTCGCTTAGATAGCAAAACAAGTTGTTTTAATTCTGGACGTAATATCTACTCTGGTAGCAGTAGTACGGTAGCACTACGAGCAGCCTGAGCTCCCATTACCAGCACCTGCGCAATATCTGCAGTCTTGGATGGGCCACTGATAAACGTGCCATATCCATCGTACTCCTTATCAAACTCGATGCGCTTATATGCCTCGTGCATATTGTTTACAATCTGACTCTTGGGCAATAGGATTATCAGATTCTCGGAGATAAAGCAAACGGCTTTTTCTTTCATCGTCTGTGGAATCCATATACAGGCATTCTCCGCTACTCCGAATTTCCCACGAATGATACCAACATCAGTACCATTAAGATCGCGAGCACGACCTACAGTATCAGGATTTCTGGTGGCAATAGTAATCTCTGGCAGATTTGATGCTATCTCCTTAGCTTCGGGAAATAGCTCGCGGATAAGTACATTTACATCGCGACCAGGATCAACTTCAATCACTTGTCCGCCTACCATCTCTGTCATCTTGACAAACTGTACCAATGGGTTGGGGTAGGTGATAGCCTTGATGTCGCTCAAATCGGGCATGTCATATTTCTCTCTGACATTTGCCCTGTATCTCTTCAGAATATCGTCTTTATTACTCATAACCTAATGTTCAATGTTTCATGTTATTTCACTTTTCCTTTCTTCCACATCGAGTGGAATGTCTCCTTGGGGAATTCCATCATTTTATGTCCTTCGGCCCATGGATTAAGACCGCAGTTGATGAGTGGCGAAGGGATTAGGTTGGCCCAGTGGGCTAGGGCTGTACCAAGATTATACATTCCCTCGCTACCATAAAACATACTCATACCCTTACACATTGTCTTCTTTTGTGGATTGGCTGTACCAAACTCGTCAAGTTGCTGGCGCCACATGTATATCTGGTCGCCTAGATTAACTTTGGCTGGACATAGCGTCTGACAAGAGTTACACAATGTGCAGGCGCTAACATTGCCTGAGTGTTTTTGTGGGTCGCGAAGCATTCCCAGGTTTATGCCGATGGGGCCTGGGATAAAGTAACTATAAGAGTATCCACCACTGCGACGGTACACAGGACAGGTGTTCATGCACGATCCACAACGGATACACTTAAGTGCCTCCCAGTGGTCAGGATTGCCTATCCACTCACTGCGTCCGTTGTCAACCAGCACTATATGCATAGGATTGGCTGTGGGACGGGCCTTGCGGAAATGAGAGGTGAACGTGGTGGTGGGCTGGCCTGTTCCTGCGCGACAAAGCATGCGTTGGAACACTGCCAGACAATCGTAATTTGGTATAATCTTCTCTAATCCTATCGCTGCGATATGCAGTTTTGGGCACGAGGTTGACATGTCGGCATTACCCTCGTTGGTACAAACCACGATGTCACCAGTTTCTGCAATTCCGAAATTGCCTCCAGTCATTCCTGCATCAGCAGTAAGAAACTCGTTCCTCAGGCTTAATCTCGCTACATATGTTAGGTACGTGGGGTCGTGATTGCCTTTTTCGCTACCCAGTTTCTCCTCGAATAGTTCGCCCACATCATCGTGATTAAGGTGGATGGCTGGCATCACAATGTGACTAGGAGCCTGCCCCTTAAGTTGTATTATGCGCTCGCCTAGGTCAGTCTCAACTACCTCGATGCCGTGCTGCTCGAGATAAGGATTCATCTCGCACTCCTCTGTGAGCATCGACTTCGACTTGACGAGTTTCTTTACGTTGTGGTTCTTAAGGATACCATACACTATCTCGTTAAACTCGTGTGCATCCTTTGCCCAATGTACTATACATCCGTTCTCTTCGGCCTTGGTGGCAAACTGATCCAGATACTCATCGAGGTGGGTGATGGTATGACGCTTAATGGCGCTGGCCTTCTCGCGTAGCTGTTCCCATTCCTCGAGTCCGTATGCCATATTGTCACGTTTGGTACGTACTGCCCAGAAAGTGGCATCGTGCCATTTAGCATATGTCTGGTTCTTCAAGAACTCTTTCGCTGCGTTACTATGTGCTGTACTCATAATTCTTCCTTTTACTTTTTCACCTTTTCACTTTTTTCACCTTTTAAAGTCCTGCTGCCAAAATCTCAACCACATGTTTGAACTCAACATTCAAACCTTGCTTCTTGGCAACACCAGCCATGTGCATCAGGCATGAGCAGTCTGGGCCGGTAATGTATCTGGCACCAGTCTTCATGTGGCGCTGAACCTTGTCGATACCCATCTGCTCGCTGATGGCTGTCTCTTCTACCGAGAACATTCCGCCAAATCCGCAGCACTCGTCTGGACGCTCGGGTTCTAGAACCTGAATGCCCTCTACAAGATTGAGTAAGTCTTTGATCTTGTTGAACTTAGGCACGTTTTCTTCACTTGGTGAACTCAGTCCAAGTTCTCTCACACCATGACACGAGTTGTGCAGACTGACCTTATGCGGGAATGTTCCAAGCGGATGATTCACCTTAATCACGTCGTGCAGAAACTCTACTACATCCATCGCCTTCTTGGCTGTTTCACACTCTGTCTTACCCTTCAACAGTCGGGGATAATTCAGTTTTATGAAAGCTGTACAACTTACCGATGGGGCTACAATATAGTCGAACCCTTT
>JAEEGI010007025.1_pt1 | contig 25313 bp, 22 predicted proteins | sample 8958751 | NCBI WGS metagenome assembly JAEEGI01 (sample SAMN16246545, study PRJNA631951) | gut metagenome | biome: gut microbiome; feature: rumen; material: KS-attached | host: Bos | place: Iran: Karaj | collected 2018-10
TTTTTGCCATCGATATCCTGCTCTCGCTGCTGGCCTCGCTGATCGCCATTTTCGGCGTCAAGGCCCTGGCGGGAACTTCGTTCTATTCCACGCGCCTGCTGGCCGTCTATCTCACGGCAGCGGTCGTGTCTTCGGTGGCTCTTTTCCTCCTGCTCAGGACATTCCGTATTATTATCCGACACCTGGGCCCGAAAGACGTGGAGCGTTTTGTGGGTGTGGCACTAGGCAAGGGCGTCGTCGTGCTGCTGGCACTCATCGTATTCCGCCGCTATTCGAACTGGGCGCTGCTCATCGTCGTGCTCGATATGCTGCTTACGGTGGTGTTCCTGCTGGGCATCCGCATTGCGATGATTCTCGCGTATGGACGACTCAACAAGCAGATTCTCGACCTCTACAACAAGGAACCGGTCCTGGTCTATGATACCACCAATAAGAGTGTGGCTACGCTCACGCGCCTGCGCAACTCCACGCACTATGAGGTTGTGGGCTTCCTGACTCCCTATAAGGCGGAAGACCGGCTCATCATCGAGGGACTGCCGGTCTATAGTTTCGAGAAGCGGGAGCAGTTCGAACGGATCGTGAGCCGCTACGGCGTGAAGGCCATCCTTTTCGCGCGCGACAGCGATGCGCGGCAGGAAATCGACCGCTTGCTCCCGTACTGCTCGAGCCACGGCATCAAGACACTCATCGTGCCGAACGTCGATGAGGTAGTGGACGGGGAGCCGCTGCTCCATCCGCGCGCCATCAAGATCGAAGACCTGCTGGGCCGCCAGGAGATTGTCATCTCGCTCGACGAAATCAAAGCCAACTTCAAAGATAAAGTTGTGATGGTGACCGGTGCCGCCGGCTCCATCGGCTCGGAACTCGTGCGTCAGCTCGCTGGCTTCGGCATCAAGAAAATCGTGCTCTACGACAATGGCGAGACTGCAATGCACAATCTCCGCCTCGAATTGGAAGACAATTTCAAGGACCTCGACTTCGTACCCCTCATCGGCGATGTGCGGCACCCCGAGCGGCTCGACTACGCGTTCCGCACGTGGCACCCGCAGATCGTCTTCCACGCCGCTGCTTACAAGCACGTACCCTTGATGGAAGAAAACCCTTGCGAAGCCGTCCTCGTGAACGTCTATGGCACGCAGAACGTAGCCGACAAATGCGTGGAATACGGCGTCGAGAAAATGGTGATGATCTCCACCGACAAGGCTGTGAATCCCACCAACATTATGGGCTGTACCAAGCGCCTGGCCGAGATCTACGTCCAGAGTCTTGGCCTCGCCATCGAAAATGGCGAAAAAGAGGGCAAGACCAAGTTCGTGACCACACGCTTCGGCAACGTCCTCGGCAGCAACGGCTCCGTGATCCCGCGCTTCCGCGAGCAGATCGCCAAGGGTGGTCCCGTGACTGTCACGCACCCCGAGATCAACCGCTTCTTTATGACCATCCCTGAGGCCTGCCGCCTCGTGATGGAAGCCGCCACGATGAGCACCGGCAACCAGATCTTCGTGTTCGATATGGGCAAACCCGTGAAGATCGACCAGCTCGCGCGCCGGATGATCACCCTGGCCGGCTTCACGCCCGACAAAGACATCAAGATCGAATACACCGGCCTGAGGCCCGGCGAAAAACTCTACGAAGAAGTGCTTGCCACCGAAGAGAACACCCTGCCGGCCTTCCACGAACGCATCCGCATCGCCAAAGTGCGCAAACACGAGCGCGCCGACGTGGAGCGCGATACGCGCCAGCTTGAGCGCCTCGCCCGCAACGTGAACATCCCCGAATTGGTCCGCCTGATGAAGCAGATCGTGCCTGAATTCATCAGCCAGAACTCCCGCTACCAGGAGCTCGACAAAGAATTGAGACAGTAAGCTATATGCAATTACATATCTATTCTCCCTATCGCGTGTGCCCGTTGGGCGCGCACGTTGACCATCAGCACGGCATTGTCACGGGCTTTGCCATCGATAAAGGCGTGGACCTGAGGTTCGACGTCGTCGAGAGCAGCCGGGTGACGCTGCGAAGCGAGACCTTCGCCGGTGACGTGGCTTTCGATATTGCCACGCCGACGCTGGTGAAGCAGGGCAACTGGGGCGACTATGCCCGTGGTGCCAAATTCGCGCTCCAGAAGCGCTTCCAGTTACGCCACGGCATCGACGGTGTCATCAAGGGCTCGCTGCCGGTGGGCGGCCTGAGCTCCAGCGCTGCGGTCCTCGTTGCCTATGTGATGGCCTTCGCCAAAGCCAATAACATTACGTTGGCTCCGTTTGAGGTGATGAAGATCGCCTCCGAGGCGGAGCGGGAATACATCGGGCTCAACAACGGCCTGTTGGATCAGGCCTGCATTGCCCTGGGCAAGAAGGACCATCTGCTGATGCTCGACTGCGAGAGCAACGAATACCGGCTCATTCCCAAAGCCGAGAATATGCCCGACTTCGAACTGGGCATCTTCTTCAGCGGCCTTACCCGCAGTCTGATGAGCAGCGACTATAACCTCCGCGTGACCGAGTGCAAGACGGCCGCGTGGATCGTCCAGGCCTACGAGAACATCCCGCTGCGCACCCACGACAAGACTTTCCTGCGCGACGTGCCCGAATCGATGTACAAGCGTCATCGCGACGAAATGCCGCCGCGTTTTTCCCGCCGGGCCGAACACTTCTACGGCGAACACAAGCGTGTCCGCGAAGGCATCACGGCCTGGGAGACGGGCAATTTGGAGTGGTTTGGCTCGCTCTCAAAAGCCTCGTGCGAAAGTTCCATTCATTGCTACGAATGCGGCTCGCCCGAGCTCATCGCCATCTACGAGGCGATGCTCACCACCGACGGCATCTACGGCGGCCGCTTCTCCGGCGCTGGCTTCAAGGGCGCCTGCATCGCCCTGGTCGATCCGTCAAAGAAAGAATCCATCGCCCAAGCTATCACGGAGAAATACCTCGCCCGCTTCCCGCAATATAAAGACTCCTTCCAGGTCTTCTTCTGCAAGTCCGATGACGGAGCGAGATTCCTATAACGTCATGCCCGACCTAATCGGGCATCTACTATGAAAACCATCGTCCTGGCCGCCGGCTACGCCACCCGGCTTTACCCTCTGACCGAGAACTACCCGAAACCCCTCCTGGAAATCGGGAACAACACCATCCTCGGCCGCCTGCTCGATGACATCGACACCATCCCCGAAGTCACCGAACACATCATCGTCACCAACGGCAAGTTCGCCGGCATCTTTGAGGAGTGGGCTCAACGTCATGCCCGGCGTGACCGGGCATCTCTTCCTGTGAAAGTGTTGTCCGACAACACCTTCACCAACGAAACCCGTCTCGGCGCTGTCCGCGACCTGATCCTGGCCATCGACACCTTCTGCCTCGACGAAGACCTGCTGGTCGTCGCAGCCGACAATATCCTCGACTTCAGTTTCCGCGGCTTCGTGGAAGCGTTCAAGGAAAAAGGCACCTCGATGATTATGTGCCATCACGAACCGGAGATCTATAAACTCCAGCGCACCGGCGTCATCGAAGTCGACACCGATTTCCGCGTCCTCCAGATGCAGGAAAAACCGGAAGTTCCGGTCTCCCACTGGGCCGTCCCGCCGTTCTACATCTACCGCCGCGAAGATCTCCCACTCATCAAAGGCGCCATCGCCGACGGCTGCAACTTCGACGCCCCGGGCAACCTAGCCCACTACCTGGTTGACCGCACCACTATCCACGCCTGGCCTATGCCCGGGGGGCGGTTTGATATCGGAAGTCTGGATACGTATGAGGAGGCTAGAGTTAAATACGCTTGAGATGCGTGAACGGACTTTCAATAGATACCTGCTACTTGAACTTCGACGAGTTTTTCAAGGATGATGGTTCAAAGATGTTGACTATAAGACGGTTTTGGAAGGATCTTTATAAAAGTGTCCTTTTGGGGATAATTACTTTCAATGTCTTCAACTAGAGAAAAAGCATTTACTGGAGTGATGTGGAGCACAATTCACCGTTTTGGCGTTATGGCCATAACATTTGTCTCTAACATCATATTAGCGCGACTTCTATCGCCGGATGACTATGGTTGTATAGGGATGCTGATGATATTTATCTCACTCTCTACCTCTTTCATCGATGGTGGTTTTGGGTCCGCACTGATACAAAAGAAGGAGCCGACAAATGAAGATTATTCTACAATATTTTATTGGAATATAGTCCTCTCAGTTGTGTTATACGGAGTGCTCTTCTTGTTTGCTCCGCTCATTGCGTCTTTTTATCATGTTGCAATTCTTTCGGATGTGTTGAGAGTACAAGGCGTTGTTTTGTTTTTTAATTCCCTGAGTATTATTCAGCAAAACCAACTTCGAAAGAAACTCATGTTCAAAAAACTGGCGATTGTAAATATTATATCCGCAATTCTTTCTCTCGGTGTTGCCGCTGTTTTGGCTTATAAAGGTTTTGGTGTATGGGCACTTGTTGCTCAACAGATAACTCTTTCCGTGATTAATGCCATTTTGTTTTGGATTGTAGGACACTGGTCTCCTGACCGAGTTTTTTCGTGGACTTCGTTTAAGGAGTTGTTCAAATTCGGGGGATTTATTCTACTATCGAACTTGTTCGGAACATTGAGCAATGAGATTCAAGGTTTATTGGTTGGGCGCATGTTCAATCCGGTGACAATGGGACTCTATTCGCAGGCTTACCGTCTGGAGGGTTCGGCAGCTACAGCTACATCCAGTATTATTGATCAGGTAACATATCCAGTTTTAGCATCTTACCAGGACGACAGGGCGAGTTTTATATCTGCTCTCAAACGATTCATTCAGATTCCTGCATTTGTTTGCAGCCTTGTGATGATGGTGATGATTGTTGTGGCCAAACCACTTATTATTCTTCTTTTTTCTGCTAAATGGGTTGACTGTGTGCCTTATTTTCAGATCCTTTGTACGGCAGGTCTTGCCGTATGTTTGCAAGGCTCAGCCAACAATGCTATAGCCGCTATCGGTAAGAGCAAAGTTATTTTTACATGGACAATAATAAAGAGAACGTTAACCATAGTACTTTGTGTGGTTGGTATTTTTGTGGGAGGAATGTATGGTTTGCTGTGGGGTTGTGTGGCCGGTGCGTGGTCGGTGTATCTGATTAATGCATATCTTGTGTCAAAATATGTAAAGTATTCTTTTTATAAGCAGGTTTTAGACATCCTGCCATTCGTTGTCATTTCTGTTGTGATTGGAATAGTGGTTTATGTACTTGGCGCTAATTTGTCATGGCACATGTATATAGTTGCATTGGTAGAGGTGGCACTTTGTGTTTTTCTTTATTGGTTGGCCGCCCTTGTTTTCAAGATAGATGCTTATTATTATCTATTGGGTCTTATTAAGAAGGATGTCTTATCACGTATCCGCAAATAATAAAGATGAAAAAGATACTGTTCCTTTCTTTTGAATACCCATATGGCCATTTTGGTGCAAGCAGCCAGTGTTCTTATAGAATCATGGAGGCTATTTCACAATCAAAGGCATACGAGGTGCATAATATCTCATATTGCGGCATTAAGAATAATTATCGTACTATTGATGGTGTTCAGCTTCATTTATTAGATTTTCCGGAACGAAAACGTAATTGTCCACGGTGGATAATACAGTTCTTTCTGTTCCTAAAGATTCCTTTTTTCCCGTTCACCAAGCTTTTCAATTGTATTAAGGTTTACCGAGCTTGCAAATCAATGTTGCGGAATAATAGCTATGATTTAGTTGTCGCTCAGTGTAATCCGGAAGAGAGTGTATGGGCTGGTACATGGCTGAAAAAGAATGGATATGTTGATCGATTAATAGTGATTTTCTGGGACAACGTCTATGGTAAATTGCCCAGGCGCGTTATACCTAAAGGTTTCGCATTGCGCCGACAGCGTAAAGCTGAGAACGAAATCGCAAAATATGCGGATTCGCTGGTTTCCCTTTACCCAATAAAGGCATTTCATGAGGTCTATGGTGATGTGCCAAATGCAGGGATGAAGCGGGTGTATTTAGGCATTCCATCTATTACTAGACCAAAAGCACAGGGTGATTCGTCATATGAGCATGTTATTAAACTAGATAAGATTAACATCCTATATTCTGGAACTGTTTTCCGCAAGGAATATGTTTCATATTTCGTTGACTTGTTGAATCGCACTTCAATAGCAGATAGGATTAATCTTATTTTTTTCAGCCAAGGTGTTAGTGACGATGTTTTTGCTCAATTTCAGAAGTCGTTTAAAGGATCTGTCCAATATTTAGGTTGGATTCCAATCAATGAATTGCTGGCTTTGTATCCCAAAGTTGATTTTTTTGTGTCTTTTCCTGGCGTCGCAACTGCTATTCGCTCTAAGGTCTACGAATATATGTCATTTGGAAAACCTTTGATCCTTCTATTTGATGATGACAACGATGTTAATGTCAGTACCTTTTCCCGTTATTCTGCATATATAGCATTAGATGAAAGACAAAGTGTAGAAGAAAACGCTCGACGAATCGAGCCCTATATACTTGGGAAACTTAATGTGAGTATTCCTTTTGAAGAAGTTGAAAAAGTATTCCCGGAGGATACTGCTGAAGCGTATGTTCGCTTGATCGAGAAACTGATTCAATAGATTGATGGATAATTGAAGTTTGTTAATAAATGAAGCTATCAAAGTATGTTTTCCCATTCTTCGCCTTGTTCGTTATTTTTGCGGATGAGTTGTTTTATGGTTTCTTCAGAGTTACGGGCACTTCATTGGAGTCAGGTTTGAAATCACGAGAAGCAATAGTAATAGCCGGGATAGCCTATGTGATGTTACTCGAAGATATATTCAAAGGGAGAATCAGTTTAAAGAATAGGAAACAATTATTGTGGCTATTCATAATATTAGTCCTTTATGGAATTACAGGCTTTTTTTATCCCCACGATTCGAGTTATGGCAATTACATTGCACGATTGTTAGTATATGGTGCTTTGTGTATTCCTTCTGCCTATGTGGGCATAAAAGTAGCGAGAGGAGGTTATGATGAGCGGATATTGACCTTGCTGCCATTCTTTTTAATTGCTGTTTCGTTGATAGTTGGCGATGCTGTTATTAATAGTTCTATGCAGGATCGACTGCTTGGCCAGGAATACGACGATGTCTTAAATTACCAGAATTCATCATATTACTTGTCTTTCTGTGCGGCTTATTGTGTTTTTCATGTCTTCTTTAATAAGACTAAAAGACGGACCGTTTTTAATACAATTGTATATATTATCATCGTTATGATGATTTTTCTTTGTGCGATTGGATGCATATTAGGTGGTGGCAGAGGAGCATTCGTTTATCTAGTGGTTATATCAGCTTATTTAGTATATCGTATTATCCAAAAAAGAAAAAAAGGAAAGGTTGGGTATTTGGCTCTACTTGTTGTAGTAGCATTGGCTATGGTGTACTTGACATCCCACTTTCAAGTGTTCAACTCTGTTGGTGCTTCTCGTATTTCAGAGTCATTAACGGCGGACGATGCCCGTATAGAATTATGGGGCAAAGCGATGGATTCTTTCAAGGGATCGCCTATAATTGGACATGGGTTAGGCTCGGTATGGTGGGAAGTCGGTTTCTACTCCCATAACATTCTAGCAGACTTACTTGTCGAAACTGGTATCATCGGGGCCTTTGTCATTATGTTAGTAATAGTTAAATGTGCGATCAAAATGATACGGTTTTCCAGATATAATACATTGGCAATGTTCATATTGATTGTATTTAGCGGAGTTTTGGTGGAAACGGCTTTTAGTGGGTATTGGCTTTCGAGCAGCAAATTGTTTTTGGCGTATGGATTTGCTTTTGGCTATGCTTTGGATTCTAATCGAGCTGGTTAAGCCTCAGTATAAGCATCATGAACAAAAGCCAAGTGTCTTTGATTGAGTCTAATTAATGCAACGTGTTAACGCATGAAGCTTCTTCTAGTTTTCAACTCAGCTCCGCATTATAGGGAGAGCATCTTTAGGCTTATTGATTGCTCCTTTGATTGCAAATATGTTTTCGGGAAGAATAAGGGGGATATCAAGCAGATGAATACTTCTCTCCTGAAGGGTGATGCCGAAAGAATCGATAACAAATACCTTTTTGGACGTTTTTATTGGCAGAAGGGTGTCCAAAAGTATCTGCGCAAAGAGTATGATACATTTATCATACTCGGCGATACTCGTTGCTTGAGTTCTTGGCTTTTTTGTATTCGTGCGAGACTGTTTCTGCCCAAGAAACGGGTTTTCTTTTGGACGCACGGTTGGTATGGCAAGGAGGGACGCATTGAAAAGATACTAAAAAAAATGTTTTTTCGCCTCCCCAATGGCGGCATTTTCCTCTACGGTAATTATGCAAAACAGCTGATGGTTCAAGAGGGTTTTGATTCAAGCAAGTTATATGTAATTCACAATTCATTGGCATACGAAAGACAACTCATCATACGTCATTATTTGTGTAGGGAAGATGTGCTTAGTGGACATTTCGGTAATGAGTTTCCTAATTTGTTGTTTGTGGGACGCCTCACTAAAGTAAAGCATCTTGATTTGGTTTTGCTCTCTATGAGAAATCTTATGCGGCGGGGGAAAAATTATAATCTGGTTTTAATCGGTGGTGGTGAACAACAGGAAAAGCTGCAAGCAATTGCGAAACAGTACGGGCTTGAGTCAAATGTCTGGTTTTATGGCCCCTGTTATAATGAAGAGCAGATAGGCCGTTTAATCTATAATGCTGATCTTTGCGTTTCACCTGGTAATGTCGGGCTTACTGCCATACACTCTATGGTATATGGAACTCCCGTTTTGACGCATAATGATTTCTCTCGGCAAATGCCTGAGTTTGAGGCCATTAAGGAGGGAGAAACGGGCGGGTTCTTTGATCGCGATAGTGCTGAATCGTTGGCGAATGCCATAGATGGTTGGTTTGAGGAGAAGGGAAGAAAACGAGATGAGGTTCGAATGGCTTGTTTCCATGAAATAGATACGCAGTGGAATCCCCAGTTCCAACTGAATGTTTTAAGAGAGCATTTATTGTAGATATGGACACAGTAGAGTCCCTTTCTTTTATCAGAATTGTTTTTTTTCTGCAAAAAATAAGAATGCGAAAATTGTATAAACAGCTGATAATTAGCAGGATATTCGACCGTTATCCTGGTTTGGGCTGTTATCCGATTAAATGGAGGGCCGCCGCATGAGCACCTTTCTGATCAACGCCTCGAATCTAAAAAATGGCGGCGGATTGCAAGTTGCAGATTCTATTTGTGGACAACTCAATAGGTTCCCGCAACATTTTTTTATAGTTGTCCTATCCACCTTTCTTGACAGTACGGCCATACGGATAAAAGAATATAACAATGTAAAGGTAATAACATATAATATTCCGGACTCGATTAATTCGATTATTCTTGGAAGAGACCGACTTTTGGATGGTTTGGTGCAACATTATGCGGTTGATGTGGTAATCACTGTCTTTGGCCCCTCCAGGTGGAGACCTCGAGTGCCTCATTTAAGTGGGTTTGCTTTATCGCAACTAGTAATACCAGAGTCTCCTTTTTTTGAGCGCATGAAGAATAGTGATCGGCTCAAATGGTTCTTATGGCGAAAGATTCGTCAATGGTCGTTAAAAAGGAGTGCGGATTGTTTTTGGACTGAGAATCCACTTATTTCCACTCGTTTTAGTAAACTGATACAATGCCCTAAGGTGTACACGGTAACAAACTACTACAATCAGGTGTTTGACCAGCCCAAGAAATGGCAGAGGAGTGTTCGGCTGCCATCTTTTGAAGGGACTACCATGTTAACGGTGTCATCAACGGCAAAACATAAGAATCTGAAAATAATGATTCCTGTGTCTGAGTATTTGGAGCAGTACTATCCCGGCTTTCAGTTCCGTTTTGTTCTGACGTGTAGAGCGGAGGCATTAAACGTACCGGAACATTTGATGCATCATTTCGTGTTTGTTGATAAGGTAGATGTTTCGGAGTGTCCGAACCTCTACGCGCAGGCAGATATCATGTTTATGCCCACTTTATTGGAGTGCTTCTCGGCCACTTATCCTGAAGCTATGCGGATGGAGGTCCCTATCGTGACTACTGATTTGGAATTTGCGCATGGGATATGTGGAGATGCTGCGTGTTATTATAGCGCAGTTAATCCTCAAGCAGCAGCAGAGGCGATTTATAAGGTTGTAACTGATAAATCTTATGCCCGTCAATTGGCTTATGAGGGTGAGCGACAGTTGCAGAAGTTTGACAACTATGAGCAGCGAGCCGAGAAGTTAGTTGGCATTCTTGAAGAGATAGCTTCTTCTAATTGATAGATATTGAGGGATTTATGAAAGTAGTCTTTTTGACGATGTCTCGTATATCTGATATCTCTCAGCGAGGTATTTATACTGATTTGATGCGCAAGTTCCGGGATGAAGGTAACGAGGTATTTATTGTTTCTCCTGTGGAGCGAGGAAAGAAGTCTTGGCTTAGTGCGAATGGGGCTTCGCTGAGGGATCAGGATGACATACATATACTTGGCGTGAAAACGCTGAATCTTCAGAAGACGAGTGTCATCGAGAAGGGTATCGGTCAAATTCTGGTTGAGCACCAATATGTACAAGCCATTAAAAGATATCTTAACGGTATTCAATTTGACCTGATTCTATACTCTACACCTCCAATCACATTCCCTAATGTAATTAGATTCTTAAAGAACAAAAACCCTGATGCTATGACATATCTTCTACTTAAAGATATGTTTCCTCAGAATGCCGTTGACATGGGAATGCTGAGAAAGACTGGTGTAAAGGGGATCCTCTACAAATATTTCCGCCGGAAAGAAAAGAAACTATATGCGCTGAGTGATTACATTGGCTGCATGAGTCCGGCGAATGTTGAGTATTTACTGAAACATAATCCGGAAATAGATGCTTGTTGTGTAGAGGTGGCGCCTAATTCTATTGAAATGATAGATAAGGGTAATGAAGAAACGCAAAATGAAGTGGATCGGATTAGCATCAGGAATAAATATGACTTGCCGATTAATAAACCGGTTTTCATTTTTGCTGGTAATCTTGGGAAGCCTCAAGGCATTGATTACTTGGTTGAGTGTATTGAAGTTAACAAAAACCGTAATGATTGTTATTTCTTGGTTATAGGTGATGGAACTGAATATGGCAAGTTGGATGAGTGGTATGAGGCAAATAGAGGTTGCTGTATAAAACTGATGCAACGACTGCCTAAAGAAGATTACGATATGTTGGTCAAGTCTTGTGATGTAGGCCTAATCTTTTTGGATCATCATTTTACTATTCCTAATTTTCCTTCGCGTCTGTTGAGTTACTTAGAGAATAAAAAACCAGTACTCTGCGCTACTGATCCCTTTTGTGATATGGGTAAGATTGCGGAAGAAAATGGTTTCGGTTTCTGGTGTGAGAGCGATTCAGTGGAAGGATTTACTTCCATTTTGAATAAGATGTTACTCGCTGACATAAAAAGTATGGGGGCGAAAGGTTTCAGTTTTTTATGTGATAATTATTTAGTTTCGCATACGTATGAGACCATTATAAGTCATTTCGAATCAAAAGATGTCAATGGGCAAGTGTGATGTATTAGTGACATATTGTTGGAATCGGGTTGGTTATAATATTTTAAGAAGTTTATCTGCGCATAGCTTGATTGTTTGGACGGCCGATACGTCGAAGAATAATATCTGCTCGAGATCAAAGTTTTGCGCCGGGGCTTTTACCTATCCGGATCCTTTTTCTCAAGAAGAGGCCTTTGTCAAATGCCTTAAGGAAAAGGTGACTGAGCTTCATCCCAAGGTGCTGTTGCCGACACACGATGAGTCTCAGGTAATTATGAGACATAGGAGCGTGTTTCCTGCTGATTTGTGTATTCCGTATATGGAAACTGAGAAATTGGTAAATCTGTCTGATAAGGAATGGGCGACTGAGAAAGCAAAGGAGTGTGGAGTGCCCGTCCCCATGACATATAAAGATTGGCGGGACGTTGGCAAGTTTCCTTGTGTCTTTAAAACAGTGATAGGTAATTCTGCAAAGACAGTGTTTTTTCCGAAAGACGCGGATGAGTTAGAAAAGTTGATAAAAGATTTTAGCGGAGAGAAAACCCTGATTGAAGAATGGATTGGAGGGACAGACTATAGTGTTGATTGTGTCAGGTGGGATGGTTTCTTCAAAGCCTCAACATATCATGCGTTGCTGACAAAAACGGATGGCGGCGGAACAACTACACAACGGGAGATTGTGTCAGAGCCGGCGTTGGAGAGATATGCTAAAATGCTGCTAGACCACGTTGACTATAAAGGAGTTTGCGGCTTGGATTTTCGATATGATCCCATAACAGGAAAAGCCGCTTTCATTGAGGTAAATGCCCGTTTTACGGGTGGATTGGCTACTCCTATTACCGCGGGTTTTGATATACCATGGATTGTGTATTCCTTAGCAACCACAGGCCACTATGAGGATGAGATAAACCTAAAAATTGGTACTCGTACTAAATGGATACTTGGCGATATCATTACTCTGGTGAGCCGTCTCTTCTCATTAAATTTCAATCGTCAGGAGTGGAAACAGGCCCTGAAATTTAAAGACTTTGATGCGTTTGATGATTTTCGGAAGGATGATCGAGAGGCTTTTTGGGGTGAGATGTTGTATTATTTCGGCAAGTTGATAAGAAATGGCAGGTTGAATCCGTAGTATTATGGAGCTAAAATTTGTTTTTGACAGGATTGTCTCGTTGGTGGGGCTTTTATTGCTTTGGCCGGTGTTGCTGGTAGTGGCTATCCTGATTAAGGTGAAGATGCCCGGCGGCCCTGTTTTCTTTGTTCAGCAGCGGGTGGGTAAGGACGGTAAGCTATTCAAATGTCACAAGTTCCGCACGATGACTGTAAAGCACAATGGTTCGACCGTTTCAGTAGCCGGCGATAGCCGGATAACGCCATTGGGTGCAAAGCTTCGCCATTATAAGCTGGACGAATTGCCTGGTCTGTGGGATGTCCTTCGCGGCAAGATGAGCTTTGTGGGCCCACGTCCTGATGTTCCAGGATATGCTGATAAGTTAACAGGCGATGATCGCGATATTCTGAAGCTCCGCCCTGGAATTACCGGCCCGGCAACGCTGAAGTATCGACTGGAAGACGAGATGATAGCAGAATATGTCGCTGAAAAGCAAAAAGAAGGCGATATGAGAGAAGCTCAGGCAATTGCAGAAGAATACAATGATACAGTGATTTATCCCGATAAGGTAAGAATCAATTGTTACTATTACCGGCACTATTCTTTTGTTAAGGACATCCAGATGATTATCTGCACGGTGCTGGGAAGGAAGATGAAATATAATAATGAAATAATATAGCGAAAGCGATGGCTGAAAGGAAAATGGTTTATCTGTGCCTGGCTCATATGAGTGAAGAAGGCTGGGAACAGAAGTATGTGAAAGAGGCATTCGACACGAACTGGGTGGCCCCGATGGGACCGAACGTCAATGCTTTTGAGGATGATCTTAAGGGGTTTGTCAACAGTAAAACCGGCGGGAATCTCGATCGAGAAGTTGTGTGTTTGGCTTCCGGAACGTCTGCTGTTCACCTGGCATTGATTGCCTGTGGAGTGAAAGCCGGCGATGAAGTTTTGGTCCAGAGTTTTACGTTCTGTGCTTCGTCACATCCAATCACATACTTGGGGGCAAAACCCGTGTTTGTCGGCTCGGAAGGGGAGACCTGGAATATGGATCCGAAATTGCTGGAGGCGGCGATTCTCGACCGCAAGGCAAAGACTGGTGTATATCCGAAGGCAATCATTCCGGTGGCTCTGTATGGGATGCCGTACTGCATCGATGAGATTATGACTATCGCTGAAAAATATGGAATCCCGGTGATCGAAGATGCCGCCGAAGGAATGGGATCTCGTTTCGATGGCCAAGTGCTGGGGACGTATGGTCAGTATGGCGTACTTTCTTTCAATGGCAACAAGATGATTACTACATCGGGCGGTGGCGCTCTGATTTGCCGTAGTAAAGAAGCGGCGAACGAGATTATGTGGTATGCCACTCAAGCACGTGACGCCTATCCGTACTATCAACATTCTGCCATCGGCTTCAACTATCGTATGAGTAATGTTTGTGCCGGAATTGGCCGCGGCCAAATGACTGTGCTGGAAGAACATATCGCCCACCATAAACACGTCCAAGCCCTGTATGAGGAACTCTTGAAAAACGTGCCTGAGGTCCATATGCATAAACAACCCGCTGATCCGCGATATGATTCGAACTTCTGGCTTTGCGCCGCGACAATTGATCCGGATGTCCGAGTAGAGGGGCAGGAGCGAGCCTATAAAGAAGTGGTTAAGACTGCTGTGGGTGGCGCCGCTGGTGTGATTCATGCCGTTGACTCCGCCACGACCGACTGCCAGCCCAATGATAACGTTGAGGCCCTTCGCGTGTTTATGCTGGACCACAAAGTCGAATGCCGCCCCCTTTGGAAACCTATGCACAAACAACCCGTTTATGCCGGTGCTCCTATATATACCAAGGGCATCGAAGAAGATCTGTTCAAAGTCGGCTTCTGCCTCCCGGCAGGGCCGAATGTGAGCGACGAAGATGTGAAGTACATCGTTGATTCTATCAAGAATGCCATCGTCAAGTAAAATAGTTGACGCATTCTATGCATTGCTAAGAGCCGGTCTCTGGGAACAGAGCGTCCGGCTTTCGCCGTTTTCTCCGATAGACTTCGATGAGTTATACAAACTGGCGGAAGAGCAATCGGTTGTTGGATTGATAGCCGCTGGACTTGAGCATGTTGAGGATATGACTTTGGCGAAACAGCAGGTCATGCCATTTATGAAGAGGGTCATCGCACTGGAGAGCCGTAATGCTTCGATGAATGGTTTTATCGCTAGCCTTATGTCGAAGATGCGAGAGGCCGGGATTCAAGCCTTGTTGATAAAAGGGCAGGGGATCGCGCAGTGCTATGAACGGCCGATGTGGCGATCGGCCGGGGATGTAGACCTGCTTTTGAATGGTGAGAGTTATGAGAAGGCAAAAAGATTGCTTCTGCCGCTTGCTTCATCCAATGAAGCGGAGTATGTTGATCGTCGCCACATCTCAATGATGATTGACTCTTGGAATGTTGAACTCCATGGGACACTACATTGTAATCTCTCGAAAGAAATCAATAAACAAATCGATAGAATCCAATCCGAGTCTTTTGAAAAGGCTGATTTCCGAATTTGGAAGAATGGAGGAGTCGCTAGTTGTCTTCCCGGGGCTAATGAGGATATCGTTTTCGTATTCGCACATATTCTCCAGCATTTCTTCCGTGGCGGTATCGGGATTCGACAAGTCTGCGATTGGGTACGCCTTCTTTGGACTTGTCGTGATTCCATCGACCGAACCCTGCTCGAAAAGCGCATCTCCCAGATGCACCTGATGACCGAATGGAAATCCTTCGCCGCCGTTGCCGCCGATTATCTCGGCATGCCCGTTGAGGCGATACCCCTTTACGATCTCTCTCCGCGTTGGCACCGAAAAGCCCGCCGCATCAATTCCTACATCCTCGAAGTCGGCAACTTCGGTTACAACCGCGCCTCCAGCTACACCCACCGAACCACCTACCTCTCTCGCAAAACCCTCTCCTTCCGCTACCGCCTCACCGACTTCCTCCGCCACTTGGTCATCGCTCCGCGCACCTCGCTGAAGGTTTTTGGAAGGACGTTGGTGATTGGGATGAAGGCGGTGGGGAGGGGGGAGTAAATAATACAGGATTGTGTTTTATGCGAAAACCGATCGGTTCAAGGTTTCAGGAAATGAATCGTCTGTACCATTTCACTAGTTTTGATGCTGCCTGTAAGATTATTGGCAGCAAGAGACTGCGATTTGGTAAATCCTATAAGATGAATGATCTTCTCGAAAGCAACAAGATCGTCTTTGAGCGAGTCCTTTCAAGTGAAGATTTGCTGTCGGAGGTCAGTGCAGATTATGCAGAAAGAGAAATGCGTAGATACCAGCAAATTAGCTTTACACAAGACCGAGAGTACGATGGCGCCTTTTTCTTGGGATTTGATTTGCATTTAATGTGGGGATTATATGCCGATAGAGGATATGGCATTTGTCTGGTGTTTGACAAAGAGAAGCTTAGACTAGAGGAAGGTGATTATGCGAAAGAAGTTGAGTACTTCGATATGACCCCGACTAACTACGGATTTCGAAATCGGAGCAAAACTGGAATTCGCTCGGAGATACGACGTAGGGTTAATGAGATATTCTTTCTCAAAAGAAAAGAATGGGAGTATGAACAAGAATATCGTATCATTCGCCGCGCTTCCCGTGCAGATGAGGATAATTATTTGGATATCGGTGATGCTCTATCGTTTGTCATTCTATGTAAAGATCGATTCCTTGGGGAATATGAATCAATATGGGAGGGAGATTATTATTATGAGATACGATCAATCGATCGAAAATTGCCGATACTTTCATATGAGAACGACTTAGATGGATTTACCCTTTCTCCGCCTCAAGATGATCCGATTTGGACAGAACAGACGGGGTTTATATAACAATAGTTTTTATGGAACCAAGATAGGCGTTGATTAATTGCCTATCGACTTTTTTACTGTTGCTTGATTTTGTTGAGGAGAAGGATTGATAGTGATTCTAGAGTTATCATATCGTTCTTTCAAATATATGGTGGATTGCGCCATAAACAGTATTTCTGTAGAGTGAAGTGGTTTCAATATCTATTGTAGGGAGCAGGCGTGCCTTATAGAAGTGTTATGGTTAAAGCAAAAATATAGAAATAACAATAGGTGACCAATAAATATAATTAAATATGATGCAAGAAGATTTAAAGGATAAGAACTATTCCATCAGTTTGCATAAGTTGATGGAACGTCTGCGCCATGAAACGACACAGCAACATCCCGCAATCCGTATCAAGGAGTTTGATGCCTTCTACTACAAAGATGATGATAGAGATGGCAGCTTAAAAAAGTATGTGCAGCCGCCTATGAGTCAGCGTGATACTAGTGAGGGTAAAACCCCTTTTCAGGACGCCCAGGTGGTTTTAATTTCAGCCCCAGGAGCGACTGGCAAATCGGCTATGTCACATTATATATCGCATAATCTTGGAATCCCGATTTTTGATCTTGGACGTTACGAAGCTGTCGGTGCTAATACGATTAGTGGTTTGCTAATGAAAGACGTTGAACAGGCGGATGTTTTTACGTATCTTGAAGGATTGAGAAGCGGACAGTATTCTTTGATCATTGATGGTCTAGATGAGGCTTCAATAAAGGTAACGCAAGAGGGATTTGAGGCTTTTCTGAAAGACGTATCTTTTTTCTCACAAAACTCAGCCGGATTATCATTTGTTATTCTAGGACGTCCTGGTGTAATGGATGATGCATCTTTGATTCTGGAGGAGAATGGCACAAAGACAACGCTGCTTGAGATTGAGCCATTTACAATCGGAAAGGCTATGGAGTTTATTGATAATCAGATGGATGCGGGCTATTTGAAGAGATATGACAAGCAATATAGAGATGTGAGAGACTATATTATTGATCAAATCGGTGGCTTTTTCAAGAATGAGGCTGAATTAAATAGGCAATTATTTGAACGTTTTATCGGCTATGCTCCTGTATTACAATCGATATCTAATCTCTTGAATGAGGAAAAGGATTTTCATAAGTTGCTTGACGAACTGCAACAAAATAAAAAACAAAAGATTGACCTCTTGGTCGATATTGTGAAGCGAATATTAGGCCGTGAGCGAAAGAAGATTTTTGAAGAGGTATTGCCTCAAGTGTTTGAAGCAGGGCGCCCTGAATCGTTTAAACAGGATATATACAAGGTGGCCGGTGACGAGGAAGAACAGTGCAGAAGGATTTTGGGGCGTTTCTTGAAAAAGGACGTGGTTTTCAATGTGGCTAACGAGCGGCAGTTTGATGAAAAGTACAATGAGAAGATGAATGAATGGATAAAGCATCATCCATTTTTTAAAGGGAGCGAAAAGAAGATGCAAAACATTGTCTTTGAGAGTTACTTGATTGCCATGCTAATAGACAAGCCTGATTGTAAAGATGATGTGTTGGCCTATCTTAATGAAGCCGGCAGTTGTTCTTATCTATTGCTTGACATTTATTCAAATGTAAAGAAAGGTGGCAAAGGCGAAATAGATTACCGTTTCTTCCCTTATTTGTATTCATCATTCAAATCTCTAGACCATCCTCAGAATGTGGGCGAAACAGAGATTATTGCTGATGATGAGGAGGGAGATTCTGCTAAGTGCTTCTTGTCATTTGTTAGGGAAGACTCAGAAGAGGAGCATGAATTCAGTTTCACGATGAACGCTCAGGATGTATTGTCAGTACCTTCTCCGATTTCCGCGCTGACCATCGACGCCCCAATTAATGTGGTTTTTGATAACCGGAAGACTGACATGCAGGCACCTGTTTCTATCAGTTGTTCAAAACTAATGATACAGTCAAAGGATTTGTTACTTACAACTATATCTGAAAACAAGGGTAACATAGTATGGACATGTGATGATCTACTTGCGATGTGCCCCGATGGCACAATCCCGGTGCTGACTCACCGTACCCCTCGAAAGAATAATAAGTTATTGATTATTACCAAAGGACAGACTTATTTTCCATTTAACGAGTTTACTAAGGCGCCTGTTGCGATAGATCCGTCTGATAAGATGCTATATGAGGCTTTCGGAAAATTGCGTAGGATGTTGTTAATGTTTCGGTCGCATAGTAAGGGCGTTCTGGCGCGTTATTGTGAGAAGATAGATAATAGGATTGGAAAATCTCCCCTTGGAAAATCATTGATTGACGGTTTGTTGGGTAAAGGTGTTATTTATACAGATGGTACTCTGTACTATGTAAACAGTAGTAAATTCGGGGAGGTTCTAGGGGCAAAGTATGACGATATAAGATCGTCAGAAATGAATGATAAGATTGTGGCATTTATCAGGCCCTTGCTTGGTTGACAGTATTGACTTAATCAATTCGATTTTTAGATTGATTTTGGCATGAACGACTTCGCCCTCTCTCTCTTACTGCTGGGCGCCCTCTCAACAGGCACCCAACTGCCTTTCTGGGCCGGCGCCAACCAATTCGGCCTGATGCCGGAAGGGAGTGGGGGATTGGCGCTGTTGCGGGCTGGGACTGAGTACGATGCGACGAAGGAGTTTCAGTGGAAGTGGGGCGTGTCGCTGGCGGGGCAGTATGACTCGAGATGCCCGGTTGAGGAGATGCCCGGTCAAGCCGGGCATGACGCAGGTACTAAAGGAACTGCGGATTTCAGCGCGATGGTCGATGAGTTGTATGCGAGCGTACGGTGGAAAGCGTTAAGGTTCGATGCGGGCATGAAGCACGTGGATATCGACTTTCTGGGCGCAGGGATGCCGTCGTTGGGCTCGATGTCGACCACGGGCGGGCATATTGTCTGGAGCGGCAATGCGCGGACCATGCCGGGCTACTTGGTCACCCTCGATCCGGTGGCGGTGCCGTTTACGCATCAGGTACTCTGGTTCCACGGCGCGTTTGGCGACTATAAGACGCTCGATAATCGCTATATGAGGGGGGCGTTGATCCATCGCACGAAGCTGTTCCTTATGCTCAAGGTGCATCCGCAACTCGATTTCCAGTTGGGCCTCGATCACGTGGCAATGTGGGGAGGCGTCAGTCCGGACGCATCGAGGCCGGTAATGCCCGTGACACTCGAAAATTATTTCCGCGTCATCACCGGACGGCATGCATCGAGCTCTGGTACGCTCAGCGACCAGCTGAACGTGATTGGCGACCATCGCGGCGGCCTGGTCTGCCGCCTCGACTGGCGCGGCGATGGCTGGAAGACCGCCTTTCAGCGTGACGTGCCGTATGACGATGGTTCGGGTATGGCAGGTGTTCAGAATTTTCCCGATGGAGTTTATACGCTTTGGTTCGGATTCGACGATAAAGACCGCTGGATCTCCGACATCTTGTATGAATATCAATACACGATGAAACAGTCGGGTACCTACCACGACCGTCCCACGACAGACAAAGAGAAGGAAAGCCTCGATCCGAGCGATCCGTATCACTACGAACACCATATCTACGGCGGCCTGGACAACTATTTCAACAATGGCAGCTACGCCTCCGGCTGGACCTACTACGGCCGCACCATCGGCGACCCTCTCATCTCCCCCAAAGGTATCCACGACGCCACCTGGACCGGCAAAGGCCCCGCCTCGGCCCCCGTCCTCGGCGTCGAAAACAACCGAATAAAAGCCCATCACCTCAGCATCGCCGGCCACGCCTTCCACCGCCTGCCCTACAAACTGATGCTCACCTACAGCCAGAATTACGGCACCTACAGCACCCCATACCTCGGCGAATCCCAAATCTTCAAACCCTGGGGCACTGTCCACGAACCCCCCCTCCACCACCTCTCCGCCGCCCTTGTCGGCGAAGTCCCTCTCTACCGCCACTTCACCTTGACGTATGGTCTGTTCGCCGATAAGGGCCAGCTGCTGCCGGAGGCGTTTGGGGCAACGGTGGGGGTAAGGTGGGATTTAAGACAATGAAATAATAATCGCAATATATTATTTTGAATAACATTTTCTGTAATTAAAATTATTGCTTATATTTGTGGCTGCAGAGTAACACTTTGTGTTTGTTAAAATTGAGGTGATGGATGTTACTTACAAAAACAATAAGCTCAAGAAGTACGCTGAGAATGTGAACTTTAGTGTACAAAAGTTAGGGCCGGTACGTTCTGAATTGTATTTGCAACGAATCGGCGATCTTATGGCGGCAGAGACACTGGAAAGTGTCAGACACTTGCCTGGTAATTATCACGAATTAACTGGTAATAGGAAGGGGCAATGGGCCTGCAATCTGGACCAGCCGTATAGATTAATATTCGTTCCGCACGAGAAGCCCATCCCCACTAACCCTGCTGGACAATATATTTGGATAGAAATCAAAGGTGTTGAAGTAATAGATATAGATAACTACCACGGCAAATAAAAACGGAGAAACACCACTATGAGTATGAAAGCAGATGCATCTAAACTGATTACCGTTCACCACCCTGGAGTGACTCTATCGGAGAAACTCAAGGAGATGGGTATGGGCGTCAAGGAATTTGCAGTTAGGGTCTCCAAGCCTGAAAAAACCATTTTTGCTGTTATTGGAGGCAATAGCTCGATTACCACCGAGATGGCTGTCTCTTTTGAGATGGTCACCAAGATTCCGGCATCCTTCTGGCTGAGAAAGCAGCAGATGTATGATGAGTATATGGTCAGAAAGAAGAGGGAAGAGGACGCTAAAGCATCTCTTGAGTGGATGAGACTCTTTCCTTATGCAGAAATGGTTAAGCGCGCGTGGATAGCAGCCGTTGGGACTCCTGAAGAACGAGTTCGCAACCTTTTTGAGTTTTTTGGGGTCAGCTCTGAGAAAGCATGGGCCGATTACTATTTAAATCAGCAGTTGAAACTTGCTTTTAGAATATCACTTTCCTCGGCAAAGGATCCTCACGCTATGTCAGTCTGGCTCAGACAAGGTGAAATCCAGGCTCAGGCCGAAAGATCGAACGTCGCTTTCGACGAGAAGAAACTGAAAGCGATGATTCCAGCTATGAAACAACTTATGGTAAATGAGCCTGAAGACTTTTTCGCCCAGCTACAGGATATCTGCCGTTCTTGCGGAATGGTTTTGATAGCCACCCCTACATTGCCAAAGGCTCCAATTAATGGAGCGACTAGATGGATCAGAGATATACCTGTCATTCAATTATCTGGTAGATATAAAGGATATGACCATCTATGGTTCAACTTTTTCCATGAAGTCGGGCATATTCTGCTCCACGGTAAAAAGGACATTTTCCTTGAGGATGCAGGACTGACTGACCAAGATGAGGCAAAAGAAAAAGAAGCCGATGCTTTTGCTTCAGGAATACTCCTGTCTTTTGCTGATGAACGGGAGTTTGTTATCAGTGGATCATTCTCTGAAGAAGCTATCTATGATGCAGCAAAGAAGTATAATACTCATCCATCTATTCTTGCCGGACGGCTCAAGCACCTGCATATTATGAAGTATTGGCAGGGGCAGTCTTTAAGCAAACACGTAGATATTTGCTGATGAAGACAAAGAAAGGCCGGCGATTAAGAATCACTGAGCGCGACTATCTTCTTGCTAATCGAAAGGCATCGCGTGAAGAGGAGATACTGGCGCACGGGAAGCCGGTCGCATTTCGAAGCCTTTTGCATAAGTCAAGGAAAAAGTACGATCGCAAGAAGCTGAAGAGAGCCGTTGCTTCAGCTGATGATTCAGCAGTGACCACAGAATGAGTAGCAGGCTATCTACATCCATTCTGTGGCCACAAAACCCACGAATTCGCCTGAATCCGGGACACAGAATGGATAGAAGGGGAAGAATCTTCATTCTGTGGCCTGCCAGTGAAGGAAATAAAAACCGAAGTATAATATGATCTACGACCACATCAAAAACATCGGCCTCTACAAAGGCCTGACGCCGGCTCTGGACTTGGCGCTCGATTATATTGCGAACGTGTCTGCCGACGTTGAGGTCGGGACGCATCTGCTGGCGCAGGGCGTCAAGGCCGTGGTGAGCGCGTACGAGACTTCGCTCGTGAACCCGAAGGGATACGAGGCGCACCGCAAGTACGCCGACATCCAGCTCTGCGTCGTGGGAAACGAGCTCATCCGCTGTAAGCCGCTCCCGCAAGTAGAGGAGACCATCCCGTACGACGAAGCCAAAGACGCCGCCCGCTACGCCGACTGCCCCGGCGCCGACCTGGTCATCGGCGACGGCTACTTCCTCGTCGTTTTCCCCGACGACGCCCACGAACCCGGCCTCGCCCCTGACGGCCACTGCGCCCCGGTGAAGAAGGTCGTAATGAAGGTCCCGGTGTAAATGGAAATCATCCGTCTTCAATCCGTCACCGACGCGCAGATAGGGGAGATTTTGGCCCTGATGCGCGAACTCGACCCCGAGATCGCGATGACGCCGGAAATGGTCCGGTGCGCCGTTGAGGCACCGGGGACGTGCTTCTTCGCGCTGATTGATGAGGCGCGCATCGTGGGCTGCGCTTCGCTGTGCGTCTTCCATAGCCCGACGGGGTGCAAGGCGCACATCGAAGATGTGGTGGTGCTGGCGGAGTATCGGGGGCGGCAGCTGGGCCGGCGGCTGGTGGAGCATCTGATCGAATATGCCCGTACGGAGCTGAAGAATGTCGATCTCTACCTGACCTCGCGGCCTCATCGTGTCGCTGCCAATGAACTTTATCAGTCCCTCGGCTTCCGCCGGAAGGAGACGAATGTGTATAAGCTGGAAATCCGAGAATAATCCCATGACCATCGACCAAACCATCCTCGACCAACTCACCGCCGCGGCGAAGGCCTCGCCGCGCCTGCGGATGAACCTCGACCTCCGCAATTCTGCGGATGACCAGTCACAGCGGATGCTCAATGCCATCGAGCCGGGAACGGTGATGCCCATCCATCGGCACAGAGGCTCCAGCGAAACCTGCATTTGCCTCCGAGGGCACTTCGTGGAATATTTCTACGACGACAAGGGCCAACTCACCGACACGATTGACATGCTTCCGGGCGGCACTGTCCTGAACATCCCCATCGGCCAATGGCACTCCCTGAAATCCCTTGAGAGCGGGACAGTCTTGTTTGAAGCGAAAGACGGGGCTTATGCTCCGATGGATCCGTCGGACATCCTCGAAAAGAAGTAGCCCATCGATGCTTGAAGGCTTCTCATACACCGTCTCCCCGAATAACATCCACCTGGATTCTTCTTTCCTGGTGTCCAAGCGCGCGTTTGCGCGGGAGCTGGCCGCGATCCATATAAAGCATCCCGACTCCGAGGTGTGGTTGCACCGCTCCCTCAAGTCCCTCGTGCGCGAGTGGGCCGCGCACAACGCGCTCCACGCCCTGGGCATCTATCGCAGCCGTACCTGTCACACCGACCTGAACTGGCCCCAAGGCTGGATCTTCCGCATCGGATATGGCATCGGCGGGGCTGTGGTGTGGCCGTTCATCAAATAATTACCTTCCGCGGCACCGATTGCGAAAAGTACACGGTGACGTTCTGCGAATCGAATTAGATTTTTGATATATTTGCATATAACATCTAAAACTGAATTTTATGCCTAACCTGAAAGGAACCAAGACCGAGCGGAATCTGCAGGAAGCGTTCGCCGGCGAATCAATGGCCCGCAACAAGTACACGTACTATGCGTCGAAGGCCAAGAAAGACGGATATGTCCAGATCGCCAACCTCTTCGAGGAGACGGCGGCCAATGAGAAGGAGCACGCCAAGATCTGGTTCAAGTATCTGCACGGGGGCGCCGTGCCCGGCACGGAGGCCAATCTGGCCGACGCCGCGGACGGCGAGAACTTCGAGTGGACCGATATGTATGCGCGGATGGCCCGCGAAGCCCGCGAAGAGGGCTTCGAGGAAATCGCGCAGAAATTCGAGATGGTCGGCGCCATCGAGAAGCATCACGAAGAGCGCTATCGCAAGCTCCTCCAGAACATCAAAAACAAAGTGGTCTTCTCCAAAGAAGGCGACGCCATCTGGCAATGCTCCAACTGCGGCCACATCGTTGTCGGCCCTGCCGCCCCCGAAGTCTGCCCCGTCTGCGACCACCCGCAGAGCTACTTCCAAGTGCTCGCCGAGAACTATTAGCGGTCTCTACCTGGCCGGGAACCTCATTCTAAAGAATTGCCGCATGTTCGCCTGCGGCAATTCTTTTTTTTCAGTGCGCCACTGCGAGCCCGCTGATCCTGCGTTAGGTTTTCGGGCTGTCGGCCGGAGTTCTCGGGGATTTTGTGTAAATTTGAACATTGTTTTGTTTAACCTTAAGTTTAGGTTAGTAGAATATGCGTCGTGATATGCGTCCTTTGATTGGTGTGACCCCGTTGTGGGATGAGGAGCGGCAGAGTGTGTGGATGTTGCCGGATTATTTGGAGGGGATTCAGCAGGCGGGGGGAGTGCCGGTGGTGCTGCCGTTCGATTCGTCGCCCGCAGCGATTGAAGAGATGGTGGAGCGGTTCGACGGGTTCCTGTTTACGGGCGGGCCGGATGTTTCGCCGGCGCTGTATGGGCTGGATGATATGGGCGGGAAGATCAAGACCTGCCCTCGGCGGGACGAGCTTGAGGTGCCGCTGCTCAAGAAGGCGGTCGCCGCCGGGAAGCCGATCTTCGGCATCTGTCGCGGCCTCCAGCTGATCAACGCCGTCCTGGGCGGCACGCTTTATCGGGACCTCCCGTCGGAGCATCCATCCGAGATCGTTCATCGC
>JAEEGI010007027.1_pt1 | contig 25313 bp, 27 predicted proteins | sample 8958751 | NCBI WGS metagenome assembly JAEEGI01 (sample SAMN16246545, study PRJNA631951) | gut metagenome | biome: gut microbiome; feature: rumen; material: KS-attached | host: Bos | place: Iran: Karaj | collected 2018-10
ATGATAGAACAGGTCATGGATAGAGTAGGGGATTACAAGGCTTACTATGAAGATTTGATTAGGAAATCATATACAATTGGTGGAATGATTATTTTTCCTATTCACTCTAATAGTATTAACCAGCGAAAGGGTTGCAATCCGTATATATCTGATAGATGGGATCTAACGATGGAATGTATTCGTAGGTTTTATTTGGGTGAAGATAGTCCTTTATATACGGTTCTTTTAAGTGACAAAGATTTCTTTGATTTGTTTGTTGATTTTAAAGGATATGTAGATTTCTTCTTGCTTCAGGACTGTGTATCATCCGATTACGCTAAAGTGGATATTTGGTGTGGAGATACAACCTTCAAAAAGAGCGGACTACCTGAAACTGTTGATGATTATTTTACTTTTATTGACAAAGAATTTAAGTTTTTGGAAAAAAGAAATCTAAGAATAAAAGAGTATTGTACAGAGCATAATCTGTAAAGAATATGGTTTATATAAGGGAGGATTATAAATGGGTAGTTTGCTTGTATATTTGTTGCCTTCGGTTTTTTTCTTATTAATTTTTGGTGCGTTAGCTTTGATTCCAAGTTCGATAGCAGCAAAAAAAGGATATAGTGAAATAGGATTCTATTTCTTTGGATTATTTCTATTTATTCCGGCATTAATAGTTGCTATTTGTATCGTTGACAAAGACATTCAATTTGAAAAGGATAATTTGGATCTTCTTTTGAGATATAGTCAAGCATATTCTAAGGGCTTGATATCTAAAGAAGCTTTTGAAAAGAGGAAAAAGGAATTATTAGAAGATTTGGATTTGGATTAATAATATAATAACATTATAAGGCAGAATCAAATATTGATTCTGCCTTATATTTTATTGGAGGATAAAACTATGGAACGACTATATGGATTATGCAAATACTTGAATTTTTGAATCAATTTGATAAGCAAAATATGGATTGATAATACCTAGAAGCTGATTGTAATAATCTTTTTTGGCTGTTTTCACTATATTGCTATTTCGGACATATTTATAATCCTTGAATGGACCAAATATTTCTCTATCATTTAAATCATATTCTTTCTCAGCAGAATCTTTTATGAACTGCGATTCGACTTCATCATTCAGGATACTGTAAACAAGGGCATCCAGTTCCTTAAGTAAACTAGCAGGCAAGTCTAACATCGAAATTTGCAATTCTTTTTTTACTTCGCTGGCTTTTTCTGATATGAGAGGATATACATATACAGCCCCATCAAAGGAAATACGGCATTCTTCTAATTCGACCGGCTCATCATACGGGAATAAGGGTTTGTAGGTATTCTCGTATGCTATAGAAAGCTCTTTATCATTTACGTTACATTTTTCGTTTTCAAAAGCGCATAATAGTTCAACAAAAGATTTGTATATGCGTCGTATAGCGTCTCTTTCAAAATTATTATTCATCATTTTTTTCTTCTCCTTTTCGGTTATTTCTTCTAATAATTCAAGTGTGTCACATTCTAAAAATATAGCCAATCTTTTTACGGTGTTAATATCATTTGGTGTACTTTTTTGCTTCAACCATTTTTTAAGTACATCTTCTGTGATATCTGGATATTGTTGCGTTATTGAAGAATAAAGATTTGTTTTGAATCGATATCCTTTTCCTTGTCTGTATTCCTCAAATATTCTTATAAATGCATTTGTATCAAATTGATAATTTTTATCATTGTAAGTATAAATTAAATGATTCATTATCATTTGCTCCTTTCATTTTTTTTTTTTTTTTTTTTTTTTGTTCAGCGCTGTTAAGTTTATTATATCGAAATGCATTGACATTAAAAGGGAAACGATAAAGGCTTCCCTTTTTTCCCTTTTTGCATAGTTTATAAATGTTTCTGTTTAATCTTTCAGATGACTATTTGAATGGTTGTGGATTTATATAATTCTATTTGTTTATAAAAACAAATTATCCCCATTAATGAGTATTATATGTTGTGGTAAAGAATATACTTTGTCTATCGTTAAATATACACACTTTTTCTTGTAATATATTAAAATAGTCTTATAAAAGATGCATCTACAAATGAAACGGAGGATTGATTTCATGGAAGATTCGATGAAAAAGCAAATAGGCAAAGAGATTTATAAACAGAGAGTTTTAAATGGATATACTCAAGACAAGCTGGGTGAAGCGCTAGGATATTCAAAGCAGACTATTTCAGCTTGGGAGAATGGAAGATTGACGCCTACAAATGAGGCTTTTGAAAGCATTAAATCCTTGTTCCATGTGGATCCTCGAAATTCAAATAAAAAAAGTTTGGAGGAAAAAGAGATGTGTCTTTCAATAAAGCCTTTAAATGAATTGAAAACGGAAAGTGAGATAGAATACACTATTGAACAAGTTTTGGAAACTATATCAATTCATGGTGCTGATCAGTTTGTTATTAAATACATATTAAAGCGAATGATGTTTGTTGGGGCAGCAGAAGCTTTTTGCTTAAACAGGATTAGTATTATGTATCATCACGATATAATTCGCAATTGTTCTTGGCGAAATACAATAGATGATATGTGGACGGGCATTCTTATGGATAATCGTTTTAGAGAGTATCTGAAGATTGATGATTCTATGGCGAGTTTTATAAGAAAAAAATTGGTAGAAAAAGAAGAATTATTAAGATATGGTTGTGAGGGTCCATCTGAGGGTATTCTTGATAGAACTTTTGAAGAACAGGAAGAATTGATTCCGTTGAAGGGGGAAGACAGGGAAATAGTAAAAAGAGGATACGATAGTTTAGAGGATTTATTGTGCGTTCTCCCTTCGACAGATAATAGTATTATTACATCTGTATTGGTATATCTTAATATAATAGCTAAATTGATTTGGGAGGCATAGTTTATGGCTAACAAAGAAACTTTAATAATGGGCGGTGAAACATATTATCTTATTAAAGGCAAGTGGTATAATTCTCACTTCACATCTGTTTCCAAAGAGGAATTATACAAGTTAAATTCGTTACGAATGAAAAACATTGATTTTTCAAAAAAACAGCCCAAGAACTCATTGATATGGCACAAAGCATGAAAGATAATGACGATTTAGTTTGCTCAAAAAAAATATTTGAAGAACTCTTATCCAAAAGTAATGAATCCAATGTTGTAAGGTCAATTCTTCCCAGATATACGTCTATCTTGAGAAAAACAGAAAAACCGGAGGAGGCAATTAAGGTATATGAGGATTTTTATGGTAGTTTTGGCGGATCAATTAGTTCATCAGCACTTCACACATCACTTGCGGGAGCGTATTGTGATATAGGAGATTATTTTGAAGCGAGAAAACAGGCTAATAAAGCTAATGCAATGTCTTCGGGGAATGAATCAATAGAATTACAAAGTGTTTATGCAAGAATAAAGAGAATGGAACAGTAGAGACAAGGAGTGCATCTGAAGATCAATGGCAGTTATGATTAATAATTTTCTTTTATGAGCAATTTTATTCGTCTACCTGAAAGTGGCTCACTTTTAGATTGGCGTTTTTAATTGAACTATGCCTCGTCTCAAGTTATACTTGAATTGAGGCTTTTATTATCAATTCCTACTTGCTTATAAATTGCCCTGCTATCCTTTATGCTTTAAGTGTAAGGAGGTTAGGCAATTATGACGATAAATAATTATAGAAATTGTAGTAAAACTTCATGGGAGAGTAAGATGAGTTTAGGCGAAAATATCAAGAGAATCAGAGAAGAAAGAAAACAAACTCAGGAGCAGATTGCAGAGGCCTTAGGGGTTTCATTTCAGGCAGTATCTTCCTGGGAGAGAGATGAATATAAGCCTGACACAGAAAAGCTAATCAAACTGGCTGGAATACTTGATGTATCGGTATCATCTTTAGTGGAAGAAAAAAGCAATCTTTTTAAAACCAAGGATGCAATATATAACTGGGAACATATGAAGACATATGTTAAGACATCTGCTAGGAACTTCAAATTGAGAGATACACTCAAAGCAGTTGACTTTGCGGTCTTAGCGCACCAGGGACAGAAACGAAAGAGGTCCAATATCCCGTACATATATCATCCTTTAAATCTGGCTTGCCATGCACTTTCCATGGGAATAATAGATGATGAAATAATAGCAGGATGCCTGTTACACGATGTGGTAGAAGACTGTGATATAACTTTAAAAGAACTTCCTGTAAGCGACGGAACGAAAGAAATTGTCAGATTAATGACTCACCTAAAGGAAGACGGTGCAGACAGAGACAAAGTTATGCAAGCATACTATGATGGCCTCGCCGGAAATCCAAAGGCCGCATTAGTAAAATGTCTTGACAGATGCAACAATCTGACAACAATGTCCTGGGGATTAAGCAGAGAGCGAATCTATCGAATGATAGTAGAGACAGAGAAGTACTATCCCAGACTTCTCAAGGTACTTAAAAGCACGCCTGAATATGGAAATGCTTCATGGCTTCTGCAATACCAAATAGAGAGTATGTTGGATATTTATAAGAGGTTGATGTAAAGGGAATAACTTAAACATATATTTAAGTCAAGAAAAATAAAACTATTGGATGCCAAGTAGACAATTTATTGACAACGTCCTCTCTTGTTTGTAAAATGTAATCAAATAGATGAGGGCAAACTACCCGAGAGGGTAGGGCGCAAAGTTGTAAGCCTTATGAGCTTTAAAGGTGGTTTAACTGCAATCAGAAGAGAATTTCTGGTTGCTTTTTGTTTTATAAAGGCATAAAAAAATACGATTTTTTAAAGTGGGAGGAATATATATGATTTTAAAAGGAAGAAGATTAAAAACAAAGTTTGTAAAGAGGATAAAGAGTGGTATTTCGTATTCTATGGCTCTTTTTCTGATTGTTGGCCTTTGCAGTATTTTTACACCAGTTACTGCGAAAGCGGAAGGGGGTACGCATACCCATAACGGTATTACGTTTCAACCTTGGACAAGTACAGACAGCATGCCTGAAAGCGGAAACTATTATCTGGAAAATGATGTCGTTCTGCCTGGGGACTGGACGATTGAAAATGATTTAAGGATATGCCTGAATGGACATAGTGTGACTATGGGGGGACCGATTGATTCCGGCTGTATAGATTTAGAAAGTCCTGTGCATTTTGCACTTTATGATGAAGATAATACCGGTTACGTGACAACTGTAAGTACAGATTATAGTTCCAATTATGCAACGGTATTTATTGATAATAAGAATGCAGTATTTGAAATGTACGGGGGCAGATTATGTGGAACGCCTCTTAAAGAGTATTCATCTTCCGAGAGTGATTATACTTGTATCAGGATTAGTGAGGATGGTGGAACAGTAAGAATATATGGCGGATGCCTAGAGAGAGGTACGGTATATAATATAGATGATCACGGATTTGGAACTATTGAAGTGTATAATGCAATGTTTACGAAAGAACCGAATTCAAAATTCGTCGTAGGAGGTTTAAGCTTCATTAAAACTAATCCCGATCCTGCAACAAGTTCGCAGTATCCATATATTGTTAGTCGTAGTGGAATCACAATTTCTTACGAATTAAACGATGGTACAGGAACCGTTGATTCCTTTAATTGGTATATTGGAACTCCTACTACAATTCCTAAGGCAGATAAAGATGATTATAAACTTCTAGGTTGGTCGACTTCGCCTACTGCAATTGCAGCCGATTATGTTGAAGGTGAGGAGGTTTCTTTTGATAAAGATACAACCCTGTATGCGATATGGCAGGAAAAGCTGAATCAAAATATAACCTCAACCGATGAAATTACTGTGAAATATGGAACTGAGGATTATGTGATTAGTGCTACTACCGATGGAGACGGAACATTAAGTTATGAAGTTAAGTCAGGAGATTCGGTATCAGTTGATGCTGCTTCAGGAAAGCTTACAACAAAATCAGTTGGAGATACAGTAATTACTATTAAAGCTTCTTCTACGAACAACTATAAAAAAGCAACTAAAGACATTACAGTCAGTGTTGAAAAAGGAATTCAGATAATTACTTCACCCAATGAGATCACTTTAAAAGTCGGAAACAATCCTAGTGCAATCGGTGCCACCACTAACGGAGACGGAGCATTAAGCTACGAAGTAACTTCAGGTGATGTAGTAACAGTTGATGCAAACGGTAATATTACACCGGTTGCTGTAGGTAACGCGACCGTTACTGTAACTGCAGCAGCTACAAATAATTACAATGAAGCCTCAAAAGATATTTCTGTGACTGTAAGTGAAAAAGAAGAGCCTAAAACTCAGCCTGATTCGACAGAAACTAAAGAACCGAGTAACCCTAAAGAGCCGACTAATCCCAACGAACCTACTGACCCTGAAAACCTGGATCCCAAGCCTAACGAACCTTCCGAACCCGGTGACGAAGATTTATCCGAACCTGAGATTCCTGATAAGGATTGGCTCGACGATTTTAGACTTACACTTCGTATAGCAGATGAACTCGGTGGCGAAAGAACTGTAGAATATAGTGGCGATTTCGCGCTCTCGTACGATATCATGAAGTACCTCGAAGAGCACCCGTTAATCACGCTGATTTACCATGTAACATACGAAGACGTTGAATATACAATCACGATTCCCGCAGGCAAGGCAATCGCCGATCCTGAGATTCCGTGGTACGGCCCTTTGTGGTTGCTTGCAAACTACGGTGGCAAATCCGCGAAATGACACATGGAGATAGGGTGTTGTGTCTTTTTCTAGGGGCTTTGTTTTCTTTTATAAAAAAGGATTTCCGATATATTTTTAGAATAATATTATTAAAAATAAATACAAAAGATATTAGGGGGGATGCAAAATGGCTAATGAAGAAATTTACGAAAGCGCTGTTTATGAAACAAGTGATTCTGCGGTTGCCTTAACACACTTGGGCTGGGACGTCGGACAAATGGACACATTTTATGAATGCCCTGTCTGCAAGGAAAAATACGGTTCGGGAGAATTGACTGCAGAAGGTGTCAGAGGAAAGTTTAACTGTCGCAAATGCGGACAGGAGCTTATCTACAGATTTTTATAATATATTCAACACAGAGAGTTTGGATAATATTATTAGAGGGTATTCTGTAACGTAGTTTACGAGTGTATATGCTATGAGCAAAAAAGCTAAAACCTTTGTTTTTTTAGGACCTGAGAATAAATCTCGGGTCCTTTGTTTTCTTTTATGAGCGATTCTTTTATAATATATATGCAGGCTAAAAGGAGGGCAGAATCATGACCATATTAGAAGCGATAGACCAAAGACATTCAGTGAGACAATATAAAGATATTCCGATTGCACCCGAGACGGCGGAGAAGTTAAGAGCGTTAATATCCGCGTGCAATGAAGAGAGCGGATTGAATTTCAGGCTTATAACCGATGAACCGAAGGCTTTTGATGTGTTTCTGGCGCATTACGGCAAGTTTAAAAATGCGGTTAATTATATAGCTTTGGTGGGCGACAAGAATATCGCCGACCTCGATGAAAAATGTGGCTACTACGGTGAGAAAATCGTCCTTGAAGCGCAGACGATGGGCTTAAACACATGCTGGGTTGCCGGCACATACTCTAAGAAGAAAAGCGGTATTTCGCTCAATGCGGGCGAGAAAATCGTTTGTGTCATAGCCTTCGGATACGGCGAGAATCAGGGTGTGCCTCACAAATCAAAGCCGACGGAGAAACTCGTCAGGGCAGACTTAAACGCCGCACCCGACTGGTTTAAGGCCGGAGTGGACGCTGCACTCAAAGCCCCCACTGCATTAAATCAGCAGAAATTCGTGATTACCCTCGAGGGCGATGAAGCCAAGATTACCACAAAGGGCGGAGCGATGACGAAGCTTGATTTGGGAATTGTAAAGTATAACTTCGAGGTGGCAAGCGGCCGTGCAGTGAACTGACGTTGCTTTTGACACTGGGGGACGGGGGTGTAGTGTCATTTTTCAGTGCCTGGCTCGCACTAGGGAACTGCGTTCCCGTCGGTGCACCTGGCTCCGGCTGTTGAGGGATTCTTTTAGGAGGAACAATGAAAAAGGGAATTAAGATTTTGATTTTGGTAATTGCTGTTACGATAGCGATGTTCTTGGCAATTACACTTGTGATTGCGGTAATATTTATAGTTTCACTAACTCAGATACCGAAGGTTATTATGAATTATTCGAACCAGCCTGTTACAACCCAGACAACTTCAAATAAGCCCACTCCCGTAGGCGAATTCAAGGGATATGACTACAAGCCGGGCTACGGCGATATGGACGGCACGAGCATCCACGAGTCGCTTTACCAGAACGACGACGGCGACTGGATCATCGAGCGCAGAGCACGCGAGGATTTCGAATCTCCCATGATTGTCACGACTTATCTGCTGACCGAAGCGGACGTAAATGATTTCGCTGCCTTCATCAAAGATAACAACGTCTGCGGCCTCGAAGACCGCCCGGACAGCGATCTTTTCATCACCGACTACAGCGCGTGGGACTACGGCATCCAGTACGACAACACTTCCGTCGGCGGCGACAGATGGGTGACCTACTCCATTTGGGAATACAAGGAGTACTCCGACGAAGACCTGGCACTGTTGGACGAGTTGGACAAAAGGTTTGAAGACCTGCACTACAACAAGATTTCGGAAGTTGTGGAAGAGGACGAATGACACTGGGGGACGGGGGTGTAGTGTCATTTTCGGTGAACATACATGAAAGATAACGACCAGACAAAAGGAATCATATGCATCATACTCGCGGCCGTGGGCTTCTCGCTCATGACCTTTTTCGTGCGCCTCTCGGGCGACCTGCCGACCATGCAAAAAGCGTTCTTTCGCAATGCATTTGCACTTGTGATTGCGATAGCAACGCTGCTTATCAAGCGCGAGAAATTCGTCATCACCAAAGACTTCGGCGCAGACATTTTCTTCAGATGCCTCTTCGGAACGACCGGCCTCATCGCAAACTTTTACGCCATCGACAAGCTCGTGCTCGCCGACTCGAATATGCTTAACAAATTGTCGCCGTTTTTTGCGATTCTTTTATCAGTTCCCCTCCTAAAAGAAAAGCCCTCCAAGACCGATATCATTGCAACAATCATCGCGTTCATCGGCGCGCTGTTTATCATCAGACCGACGGGCACGAATATGGAACTCGTGCCTGCGTTAGTCGGCCTCTACGGCGGATTCGGTGCAGGCTGTGCCTATGTGTTCGTGCGCCGCGCAACCGGCAAAGGCGCCAAAACGCCGGTTATCGTTATTTGCTTTTCGCTGTTCTCGTGCATGCTGACGTTTCCTTTTATGGTGTTTAATTTCAAGCCCATGAGCGCACTGCAGTGGCTGATTCTAATCCTCGCGGGCCTTTCGGCTGCACTCGGACAGTTTTCAATCACCACCGCATATAAATTCGCCCCCGCGAAAAAACTCTCTGTCTTCGACTACACGCAGGTCATTTTCGCGACCCTCTGGGGCCTCATTTTCTTCCACGAAAAGCCCACGCTTTTTTCCATCATCGGATACGTGATCATCATCAGCGTGGCCTTTGTGAGATGGCAGAAAGCCCGTATGGCAAAATGACACAGGGGGACGGGGGTTTAGTGTCATTTTTGGGAATACGAAGGATAATATCATCTAATTAGAGTTTGTCAATTATTATTGTATTGGAGAAAGTATGGAAGAAATCAACGGAAAATGGACATTGTACGGCATCGACTGGAACGACGAAGGATGCTTTCATGATTGTAAAGAATTAACAAAGTATATTGAAGAGGTTGGATTCCTGCCGTTATTTGAAGTAGGTATACCAGGGTTCTCTGTAGAGGAACATACAGATCCCGAATACTGGTGGGGAGGAAATGCTGCACTTGACCCATGGGAGTGGAGAGCTGTGATAGCACGAGAAGGCAAGATTGCGTACGGCAAATTCTTCGGCAAAAAGGCCGGTTTTATATCCAAGAAATGGTTCCCATATTTTGCCAATATGCGCCGCGACGGATATGATTTCGATTCACTCTGGGACGACGGCAAAGCCAACCAGAGACAAAAGAAAATCATGGATTTATTCGAAGACGATACAAGACTTTTCTCATACGAGATAAAAGACAAAGCGGGCTTTGGCAAAGGCGGCCTCAAAAACTTCGAAGGTACGATGGCCGACCTTCAGATGATGACATATCTTTGCATGCGTGATTTCAAGAAGCGCACCAACAAACACGGCGAAGAGTATGGCTGGGATGTTGCCATCTACACAACGCCGGAGCAATTGTACGGATATAAACATGTGACTTCTGCTTACAAGGAGTCGCCGGAAGAATCACGCGAACGAATCATTAAGCAGTTGAAGAAATACTTTCCTGATGCAGACGAGAAGGTTGTTAGGAAGGTGATTAAGTAATTAATGCAAAATTTAAAGGTGCTTGGCACCTTTTTTTGTTGATTTCTTTTATGAGCTAAAATATAATAAAAGTGAAATAAACAATTTCAAAAATGTGAGGTTAGTTATGGTATATGATTATATAATTCAAAATTATAAAAATGGCGAACCGATTTTCCTTAGTGAACTTCCCGGTGGCTCGAAAGATTATCTTAGGCAGGAAATGAAACAGCTTGTGGATGAAGGAAGATTGAATCGTTTATATAATGGCGTTTACTATCTTTCGTATCAAACAATACTTGGAACGAAAGGAAAGATTTCGATAGATTGCTATATTGAAAAGAAATACTTGAGGAATGGCGGTTATATAACGGGACTTCAATTAGCGAACAAATACGGATTTACCACGCAAAATCCTTCGTGCTATGAAATCTGCAGTAATGAAGCTACGACCAAGCAGCGTAAACAAATGATTGATGGCAATACCATAATCATTTATAAGCCTTTGACTGATATTACGGAAGATAATAAGTCAGTTCTTCAGTTCCTTGATTTGATGTCTGTGATTGATAAATATAGTGAGATTTCGGGTGCTGAACTTACAAAGAAATTGAAGAGATATGTTAAGTCTGTAAAGGTTGATTTTTCTATGGTAAAAGAGTTCCTGCCTCTTTATCCGGATAGGGTTTATCGGAACATTTATGAAGGGGGCTTGATGGGTGAGTTGGTATAAGAACGATAAGGATTTATGGAAAGAAATTATCGAGACAGTTGCGACTGAAGAACGTAGGTCTACACAGATGGTTGAAAAAGATACAATTCAATCTATGTTTCTTTTAGAATTGTCAAAAAGTGAGTTGCCTTTTGTGTTCAAGGGAGGGACATCGCTTTCAAAAGCATATGAGTTGATTGATAGGTTTTCAGAGGATATAGATTTGTCTATGGGAAGAAAACTTACTGAATCAGAAAAAAAGAATGCAAAGGATACTGTGCTTAAGATTGCTGATAAATTGGAACTTATTCTATCAAATCCTGAAGAAATTCAATCCAGGTACAGTTACAATAAATATGTATTTGAGTATGATTCGCTTTTTAGTGAAATACCACTGGAAATGATCGTTGAAACAAATTTTATTTTGACAGCTTATCCTGCGGAAATGCGCGAAGTTTATAGCTTTGTCGGAAGGTTTTGCGAAAAAAGAGAAATAACAATTCCAATTTCTTTTGATGCTGCGATAGTGAAAATGAAAGTACAGTCTTTAGAGCGTACATTCATTGATAAAATATTTGCTATATGTGATTACAAAATACAGGATATGCAAGATCGAGACTCTCGGCACTTGTATGATATAGCAAAATTGTTTCCAAGCGTGGAGATTAATAAAGAACTTAATGCGCTTGTGGATGAAGTTCGCAAAGACCGCATGCTGTCAAAGAACAATCCTTCCGCACAACCAAAGTATAATATCCCTAAAATGCTTCGCGATATTATTAACAGTCGTTTCTATGAATCAGATTATAACAATATCACTAAGAAATTGCTTTATGATGATGTTTCATATAACGATGCAATAGAAAGTGGAATTGATAAGATTGCTGAATTGGATTTGTTTGAGTATAGAGGAAAATCATAGTACATATTGATGGCAAAAACTCTTTTCAATCATGTGACAAAAATATGATTCAATAATGTAAAAAAATAGACAAAAACTCTTTATTTATGAAGATATCTTATGTTATACTTTATTAGGTTACGTTGGAAGAATTATTAGCTTTACGAAGTATTACATAAAGGGTTCTTCAAAATGGGGATGAATACTAGTTAATTTAGGGGGCTTGTAGAAGATCGCTTTCAGAAATGAAAGTCGGTCTTTTATTTTGTTTTTGGGAAAATGCCTACAAGACAAATAATAAACTTTAGTAATATGTTTAGAATAATTAAGGTAATAATATTTTAGGATAATAATTAAAAGTATTTGGAGATTGATATGGATACTATTAATTTCACTTTTGAGAATAACAAACAAAATATAGATATATATATTTATAAAGACAAAATTTTACCTGTGTTTGGAAATGCAATTAAAGAGAGGAAAAATCTTGTTTTGAATTTCCAAAATGCGGATTTTATTGATAATGGAATTGTACCTAAATTATGTTGCATGGGTGAAATTGCGAAAAGAAATAATATAAATATAAAGATTGAACCCAGCTACGCGATAGCGATATATCTAGATCAGATGGGATTTTGGGAATTGGCGATAAAAAACAATTTGTTTATATTTGATGACAAATATTTAGGTATTGGTCGTTATGAAAGAAAAAAAGTGGTTAATGCATTATTTTCTATAGATAAAGAGTATTTGAAAAGAAAATATGAAAATGTTTTGATATTTGTTGATGGAATAAATGAAAGTTTAAAATATAAGTATTATGTTCGCGCAGAACTATTTGGAACAAATAATATTTTTAACTCATATATCAATACGGATGAGACCGATGAAAAAAGTAAGGCCCTTTTATACACAATTTCAAAGTTTGATTTTTATTTTGAAGAATACTCACAAAATAACATTATTAAAGCAATAACAGAAATTGTTCACAATTCTGTTTGGCATAGTCTTGGTAGATGTTACTTATGTGTTCAAACAAGTGGGTATTCAAAAGAAAATGGTTTAGAAAAAGAAGTTAGAGAAGGAATGAATATTTCTGTTTCCGATTGTGGGTGTGGACTGTATCAATCGTTTTTGAACAAGGATGAAAAAGATATTCAGACTAAAAATTTTAGCAAGGATACTTTTTTAAAAATTCAAGATAAAACAAAACAGAATTCAACATCAATTATTGAAGCACTGTTATATAGAAAAAATTCTGAAACAAGAGGATTATATGATATTCTAGAAGACCTTGCATCTGAAACAGTGGGAAATTACAGTGAACTAAATATAATTAATGGAAATGTATCTTTTCAATTAAAAGAAGGAAAACAATGGAAAATCGGAAACGATATTGAATATCATTCCATTTCTGATTTTATTAAAGGAGATTTGAGATTTATAAAAGATAACCAAAATGATTATTTTAAAAAATTAGATTACGATTCTTTTTTTAGTTTTGATGTCAAATTAACAAGACCTATAATGAATAAAGGGGGGCAATATGATGAATAAATTGCTTACATTTCCTTTAACTCAAAATATTGAATATTGTCCAATTTCTATAAATAATTCTGTGTTAAAATATAATGCTTCTATGAAAGGACTACCAACTATAGGACAAAATCATTTTGATTTTATCTGTCAATCCATAAAGGATGAAAAAGATTATATTTTAGATTTTTCAAATTATAATGGTGGAATAGATCAAAACCCTATTATGTTGAGTACATTGGCAAATAATCATAATGTAGTAGTTTTGTCTGAGGAAAAATTAAAAGATGCATTCTTGAATTCTGGTATTGGTTTTTACAAAGAAATAGGAAATATTCAAGGAGAAAAAATCTATTTAACTTATTTTGAAGAGAATGCTCAAGTAATTAGTTTTATCGAATCTCTGTCTTTGAATAATAAGGGCAACATTATTGACTATTTTCATAGATATGTGTTAACTGATTTTTTCATGAAAGACATTGAAGGAAATCCTATTTATTCGTTTGAGAAAGGTAGCTTGAAATATCTTGAGTCTTCCAATGTTTATGTAAATAAATATATAAATGTAAAATCTCTTTTTGTTGATTATAAATATGTTGCTTTAATAATTAATGATTTGAAGAAACTAATTGATGAGCATTTTCAGGAAATTAATGAATTGGTTTTTTTAGGAGTAAGCAATAATGGTATCATATTGGCCAACTTACTTGCTTTTGAATATCAAAAAGAGGTCCAGGGTTTAAATCGATTGGGACCTATTTACTGCTTGGATAAAGAAAACAAAAAATATGACCAATTTTATAATAAAAAATACTTATTGATTAGTGATGTTATTTGTATGGGCGGAGAATATAAAATGGCAAAAGGGATTATCGATATGCTAGGCGGAGAATTAGTTGGAGGAGTTAGTGTTGTAAAGATAAGAGATGTGTATAGAAATAAAAAAGGGAGTGAAAAAAATAGAGTATACTCTTTGCTAGAAGATATTAATGAAATTGAAATTGGAGGAAAAAAAATAGATTACAAAGTGTTTATAGATGATTGTGAAGAATAGATAAGTAAAGAAAGAAGGAGATTCTATTATGGCAGCAGAAATAGATTATTTTAGCACAATTGAGGAATTAATAGTTGTAGGAAAATTAAAAAATCCTGTTTTTAAAGATAAGTTTAGAAATTTAGTAAATTTTACTGCAAACAAACTAGAAGAAGGTCCTGCGTTAAAAGAAATAGGATTTACACCACACGATTTTAAACATCACATATATGATATATATGTTTTTTTGGGAAGAATGTTACCTGAAGAATTTTATGCAAATGATACAGGAGACGAAAACCTTTTTATTCTATTAACAGGTGCTTTGTTTCATGATTTAGGGATGACGAAAGAATGGAGTGAAGAAAATAGAAGGAAACATTCTTTGGTGGGCAAAGAAATGTTTCTGGAGTATTTTAAACCAGATCAGAAGGAAACAATAGTCAAGAGAAATATTGAAACGAAGTATTCGGATTATATAGGTGATATAATATATGCTCATTCTGATATAAAAAATCCGGATGGAACTATAATAGAAACATTTCGAGAAGTATGTGCAAAGTACGAAGAAATGAAGAAGAATTATGAAATAGAAGGGACTTATGGAAAAATAAACGTTCCATTCCTGGCGGCTTTGGTGAGATTAGCTGATGAATTTGATATTACAAGTGAAAGAATAGAAAATATTGATTACAATAAAATAAAAAATCTTCCTTCGTCATTAAGCCATTTTAGATTGTGCGAATTCTTTGATTCGGTTTTGAAAGGTCCGGACAAAATTACGATAAAAGTCAACAAGGGTAATTGCAAACTAAACATTCTTGAATCTGAAGATGCATCAGAAGAAGAAGTGTTGGAGATGGCAACTAATGCAGCTGGAATTCTTGACAGATTTAAAAAAATCAGAGAAGAATTTAGAATGCTAGATTCCTTAGTATTAGGAAATACTTCACATTGCTCAAATGATATTTGGCGTTTCCATAGAGTAGAAATAGATTTCGAAAAAGAACTTGAAATGGCTGCCAAAAAAAAAAGAATAATTATTAAAGAAGATGGGGACTTTTTAACCGAATTCATAAAAAAACGTAAACTATTTGAATCTGGACATTATAGACTTGATAATCGACATTCTGTTAGGGATTGGATAAACTTAGATGGCTTGTTTAAAGAACAAACGGCGGTTAATAGAATTATTCAGAATAAACAATTGCTAGATATTATTGATTCAAAAAAAACCATAATTGGAATTAATCATTATGGGGCTATTTTAGCCGCCCTCTTAGGATACAAATGTCGAAAACCTTTTGCTTACATTTTTGACAGTAATAAAACAGTAGATGCTCTAGAACGTGAGATTTCAGGAATCGAAAAAGATGGAATAGTTTTGATTATAGATGTTGTTGTGTATGGCGAATCTTTATGCAAAGTGCTTGACGCTATGCAAGAAAAAGAGATTATAGATGAAGGATCAAATTTGGATGTCATAATTCTTTTTGAAAGAATTCCGCAAAAAAGGCCCAGATCCGGAATATATGATTTATCAAAGATTTATTCCAGCAGATTGATACATCAAGTATATGTAATTAATGATGCATTTAATATTGAAATTTGCAAAAAGAATTGGGAGGATTGTATTTTCCGCGAAGAAAATAGAGATGATAACTGCTTAATAGAAAGGAATGTCTAATATGAATGTTATTAAACCTTACTTTGAAATATTAGATTGCGTTGATGGAAACGAGATATTAAAAAAAATAGAGATAATTGGAAGAGTTTGTTATAAAAGTGAAGATAAGATAACAAGTGAATCTGCCGCTCGTTTTGTCGAAAACATTTTAAGCAGTGGCCATGAATCAGTAATTGAGCATGAAAAAATATCTGTTAGAATAATATGTGATCGTGGTGTGTCGCATGAAATTGTTCGTCATAGGATAGCCAGTTATAGTCAAGAAAGCACGAGATATTGCAATTATTCTAAAGATAAATTTGGAAATGAGTTAACGGTAATAAAACCATTGTTTTGGGAAGAAGATTCTGAAGAGTATAAAATATGGTTTAATAATATGAAAATGATTGAGGATTCATATAATCAACTTATTTCTATGGGCGCTAAGCCTCAAGAGGCTCGAAGCATTCTTCCAAATAGTTTGAAAACAGAAATAGTAGTTACGATGAATTTACGCGAATGGAGACATTTCTTTAAACTTAGAACATCTGAAAAAGCGCATCCACAAATGAGAGAAGTGGCATGTGAAATGCTTGAAGAGTTTAGGAATAGAATACCTATAATATTTGATAATTTGTAAAAAGTTTTAATCTTTTCACATTTACAAAAGGCAGGACCTAAATCCTGCCTTTTGCTATATCAAATCGAGATGGGGCGGTTCGACCCCAAATCGGAAAAAAATGAGGCCTTATGCCTCGTTATGCGAACCATCTTTTATTATATCAAAAAAATTACCTAAAAATAGCGATTTCCTTTGATTTACGCGAAGTTTTATATATAATAATTTTTGGGGATATTAAAAATCGCATTGAAGGGGTTCAGGATGATCGAATTACAGGAAGTGAAAACGGGAAAGCAAAGGAAAGAGTTTGTCGACTTTCCGATTAAATTATATCGGGATAATCCGAATTATATTCCCGGTGTTTTTTCAGACTCTCTGGCAGCTATAACGCCGGAGAAAAACAAGGCATTTAATTTCTGCGAAGCCAGGTTCTGGCTGGCCAAACGTGACGGCGAAACCGTCGGACGAATCGGCGCAATTATCAATCACAGAGCAAATGAAAAATGGGAAAAGAATCAGATGCGTTTCTGGAACGTTGATTTTATCGACGATGCGGAGGTTTCTGCGTGTCTTTTAGGAGCGGTAGAAGAATGGGCGCATGAGAAAGGCTGTACTGAGATAGTGGGACCTATGGGATTTACCGATCTTGATCTCGAGGGCATGCTCGTGGACGGCTTCGACGAGCGCGGTATTTTCGTGACCTATTACAACCATCCGTATTATCTGACGCACCTCGCAAACCTTGGCTACGACAAGGATGTTGACTGGGTTGAGTACATGTTAAACTGCCCCACGAGAGAGGGCTGCGCCAAGCTTAAACGCCTGTCTGACCATTGCCTTAAAAAATACAATTTGCACCTAAAAGAAGTAAAATCCTCGAAGGACATCGACGTTGTGGCAGTGGACGTAATGAAAATGATCAATACCGCCTACAAGGATTTGTACGGCACGTCCGAGCTCGACGAAGAGCAGCAGGCGGCATACGTTAAAAGTTTCAAGCCCGTTATAGACAAAAGAACTATCATTGCCTTATACGACGAAAAAGAAGAAATGGTCGGCTTCACGGTTGCCATTTCGGATATCTCGAAGGCTCTTAAAAAAAGCAACGGAAGGCTTTTCCCCTTTGGCTGGATAGGCCTGCTTAAAGCACTTAAAAAGAATGATGAATATATCGGATTGCTGATTGGCATTCATCCGGAATATAGAAATAAAGGAATAGTCACGATTCTTATGTACGCGCTGCTTGACGGCTTCATCACCGCGGGCGCGAAGAAAATCCGCATGTGTCCGATGCTTGATGACAACATCAAGGTTTTGGGTCTCATGAAAGAAGTAGAATCGTGGATCTACAAACGCAGGAGGAGTTTTGTAAAACATCTGTAGATGTTTCAAAAATAATGTAACTTAGTGCAATAATTTTGCAGTGGACTTAAAAAGGAGGCAAAAGATGAAAAAAGTTATTGCGGTTTGTGAAATTGTTTTAGGCATTTTAATGCCTGTGATGGCGATTATCGGATATTTTCCCGAGCCTGAACTCGTAGTTGAGTTTTCCTGCCTCTCAAATGTTGTGACAGGTATCTGGCTCATCATTGACGGTATTCTTAAGCTGAAAGGAAAGAAAATTCCCGTCAGATTTTTCGGTAATTCCTGCGTTGGCCTTTTCGTCGTATTTGCGATTTGTATGGGCAGCTTAACAGGTGCGTACCACATGAATTTCAAGGGCGCTTTTATGTTCCTTCATGTGATTTCGCCGATTCTTGTAATGCTTTTCTACATCATCTTCTGTGATGACAGCGAAGGAAAAGCGATTTTCAAACTTCTTTTAAACCCCGTATTTTTGATGGTTTATTTCCTGTTTGATTTTATCCTCGGCAAAGCAAGAGGCTACTTCGTGTATGGCTTCTTCGACGAGCCCGGATTCGGCATATTGCAGGCGCTTATTTTCGGCGTTGTTGTGTATATTCTTCTGTTCGGTGTCGGCGGCATTTTCCTGCTTCTTAACAAGATTATTCATCATAAGAAAACAGAGTAACACCGATGAAGGTTATTAGTCATATATTTTGAAACGGTTCTGTTGTTGATATATAAACATAGAACCGTTTTTTTTATTTTGTTGCATTTTTTTTAATATTATTTTATTATGACGATATATTCGTTTTGAATCTTTTATTATTTCCCTTTTTTTAACAAAATAATTTGTAACATTGACAATCCATTAATGCTGAAGTATTATTTTTGTAAACATAGGTAAAAATTGAAAAAATACCGAGGAATACATAAATGATATTATCATACAAAGAGGCTGTTGAACTTTTTGGAAATGCATATAAACTTGAAAAAGCAGTGTATGAGGGCTCAATTTATAAGATAGAGGATGGAATCTATTCTTTGCAAAAATATGTCTCAGAAATTGGAATTATTATGAAGAAATATCCGAAGGCGGTTTTGACCGGAGAATATGCTTTTTATGCTCATGGACTGACTAATCTGATTCCTGATAAATATGATTTGGCCACACCTTCAAAATCAGCTAAGTTAATGGATAACAGAATTAAGCAGATTTATGTGAATGAGGATATCTTTAATCTGGGAATAGAAGAAAAAGAAGAAAATGGTGTAATAATAAGGATTTATGATAAAGAACGCATGCTTATAGAACTTTTACGTGCTAAGAATTCTATGCCTTACGATTTATACAAAGAGATTATTAATCACTACAGAGAAATTATTTACAGTCTTGAATTATGGCGTATACAGGAATACGCATCCGTCTTTCCCAAAAGTAAAATGATATCCAAAGCGCTTGATGAGGAGGTTTTATAGTTGAATTTACAAGGGTTAAAGAGCACGTGGCTCGACAATGACATTCAAGAAATTGTGGAAGGAATAGCATCGTATCTGCGAAAAATATAGGCAAATTATGTAGTCATGGTGTATAATGATATTAGTAAAGAAGTTTTGAATCGTGGGGGAAATCCTATGAAGAAAACTAATACAAAAACTAATCATAAAACAAACGCAAAAACCACTCCGAAGATTAATCCGAAAACTGCGAAAAAACCTCCTAAAAATGACGACTTGCTTTTCAAGGGCGAGAATCTGTATGAAGGAGTATTCGGCTTCATTGGCCTTTTGATGATAGGAATCGGAAAATTTATGATTTTTACGATCGTCCTTATGATCGGAATGGCATCGGCTATTCTCGGGCTGGGATTTCTGGTCAGCATGCCTCCGCTCGGACTGGTGTGCATTACGCCGCTTTTAATCCTGATTTTCGGTAAAAAAGAATTTCTTAAAAGATTTATGTAAAAAATGAAAGGTCGCCTCGCGAGAGACGTCCTTTTTTATTGCCCGTAATATAATTGCCTTAAAGAAAGAAAAAAGGAGGAAAAAATTATGTACGGAGCAATCATTGGTGATATTATCGGTAGCGTATTTGAATTTGACAGAGGCGGCAAGACGAAGGATTTTCCGCTGTTCGCGGACGGCTTTTATACGAGGGGATCGCATTTTACGGACGATTCCGTAATGACCGTTGCGATTATGGAAGCGCTGATGAAAGCGGGTCGCGATGCCGACGTAGAAACTATTAAAAAAGAATGCATCCGCTCGATGCAAAAATGGGGCCGAAAGTACCCTGACGCAGGCTATGGCGGAAGATTTATACACTGGGTTTTCGACAAAGACCCCAAGCCCTACGGCAGTTACGGCAACGGATCGGCTATGCGTGTATCGGCAGCAGGATGGCTTTACGACACCGTTGAGCGCACGAGAGAAGTCGCTCGTGCGACCGCGGAAGTCTCGCACAATCATCCCGAAGGCATCAAAGGAGCGGAGTGCACGGCAGCAGTTATGTTCTTAGCGCGCACAGGGGCCTCTAAAGACGAGATAAAGGCATACATCATAAAAGAGTTTGGTTACGACATTTCTCGCAGTGTGGACGAATTAAGACCGCTTCACGAGCATGTTGAAAGTTGCCAGGATTCTTTGCCGAAGGCACTCGCATCCTTCTTCGAAGGCGTATCCTACGAGGACACGGTCCGCAACGCAGTTTCACTCGGCGGAGACACCGACACCCTCGCCGCCATCGCAGGCGCCATGGCTGACGCAATGTACGGCGTTCCCGAGGACATTGTGGCCGAAGGCCGCGCCCGCCTCCCCGAGGATCTTCTCAAGGTGGTGGAGAAGTTCGAAGACTTCGCCAGAGAAAACCTTCAGCCTAAACTCACATTCGTCGAGCCCGCTGACTATTTTCCCAAGGAAATAAGGGATAAGTATTTTAAATAAGACCCGGGGGAGCAATCCCCCGGTTTTTCTTTTATGAGATTGGAAATAATGATATACTATGAACATGATGAGATTAGACAAATTCCTATCCAACATGAATATCGCTTCCAGGAGCCAGGTTAAGGGCATTCTGAAAGCCGGAAGAGTGCGCGTCAATTCTAAGGTCGAGACAAAAGGCGATGCTAAAATCGATCCCGAAAACGACTGCATCGAATTTGACGGCGTGCGGGTCTTTTATGAGCTGTACAGATATTTTATGCTTTATAAGCCGCAGGGGTGTGTCAGCGCGACGAAAGACACCTTAAGCGACACCGTGCTTGATATCTTAAAAGACGAAAACACCGACGGGCTTTTCCCCGTAGGCCGCCTCGACAAAGACACCGAGGGCCTTCTTCTCATCACGAACGACGGCAAATTGGCTCACGAATTGCTTTCGCCCGCAAAGCATGTGGATAAGAAGTATTACGTGACGTTAGATAAAGCAATCGACGACGATTCCATAGCGAAGATTGAAGGCGGCATCGACATCGGCGACGACAAGCCCTGCCTTCCCTGCGAGATTGAAAAAATCGAAAGCGACAAGGTTTTTATTACCATCCGCGAAGGCCGTTTTCATCAGGTCAAAAGAATGTTCGCGGCAGTAGGATTTATGGTCACTTATCTTAAAAGAATCTCTATGGGTGTTGTCACTCTCGACGAGAGTTTAAAGCCCGGCGAGTACAGGCGACTGACGGATGAGGAAGTGCAGAGCCTCACGAATAAAGGGGAATAGCAATGATTAAAAAATTAAAAGGCGGAAACTCCATATACGTTACGGACGACGAGAAATACCTCGTCTGCTCCAACACAAGAAATTCGGTCTATGTGCATGATTTAAACACATTCAAAACCGTTTTCCAGACCAAAACCGTGAGCAATGTCGCATACTATGCGATTTCGCCCGACGGCAAAACTCTCGCGGCCAAAAATACGAGCGGCGAGATTGCGTTAATCAACATGGAAACCGGCGAAGAAATCCTTCGAAACAAAATGAAGAAGAGCGAAGGCTATCCTCTGACATTTACGCGTGACGGCAAGTACGTTTTGGATTTTGACTGGGACGGTCGAACCATGCTTTTAGGCTTCGATAACACATGCAAAGTCCTGGACGATACCCTCAGAGAAGAAATGGGCGAAAGCGTTGGTTACCTGCAGTATGACCGCTTCGAAAACACTGTCTACAAGCTCGTAGTAGGCGGATATGTCAGCCTCGACACGGCATATATTTCGGCCGCAGGCAAAAACATCAAGTATAAAAAACTCTGCACTCTGATTGACAGATTTCCCGACCGTGTCAGAGGTCTTTCAATCTGCCGCGAAAAGATTTATTACATCACGCGTGAGCTCGATTTTATGGTTGTCTGCGACAAGGAATTCAAAGAACTTGAGCGAATTCCCCTGCCGCCCGTCGTAAAAGACAGGCAGAATTATTTTCAGCGGGCGTGGGTTTCGCCCGAAGAGAAATATGTCTGCTTCAAAATGGCCGAACCGTATTCACTCATTTACGATCTTAAAAACATGGAGCTCGTAAAAGCATTAAAGTACAATTTCGCCTGCGATTTTACGATGATTGAGAACGACACCCGTTTCATTCTAGGCACCTGGGAAGGGGCTTACGTGGGCAGTATAGAGGATTTTAAATCAGAATAAAAGGAGGTAACGAATATGGGAAAAGTATTGGTAGCATATTTTAGCGCAAGCGGCGTGACCGCAGGATTATCGAAGAAACTTGCAGACGCAATCGGCGCAGATTTGTATGAGATTGAGCCCGCGCAGGCTTACACAAATGCAGATTTGAACTGGATGGATAAAAAGAGCAGAAGCTCCGTCGAAATGAACGATCGTAACTCACGCCCTGCCATCGGCAACAAAGTTGAAAACATGGGCGAGTACAGCACAGTTTTCGTGGGCTTTCCGATTTGGTGGTACAGAGAACCGTCCATCATCGACACATTCCTCGAGGCCTATGATTTCGCAGGCAAGACAATCGTGCCTTTTGCGACCTCAGGCGGCAGCGGAATGGGCGATTCCTCGAATATCATGCAGTCCCTCATAAAAGACGCGAAAGTAGTCGAAGGCAAGCGCTTTTCAAGATCCGCTTCAGAAAATGAACTCAAGAAGTGGGCCGAAGAGTGGATTTAATCAGTATGTAATATACAAAGGCTAAAAGTGTATGGGGAGAATCAAATCCCCATACATTTTTTATTTAATTTTAGTTGACAAAACAACTCTATTTACATATAATAACATTTGCGTCACGAAAATGCGGTCGCAACGAGGTGTGGCTCAGTTTGGCTAGAGCACCTGGTTTGGGACCAGGGGGTCGCAGGTTCGAATCCTGTCACCTCGAGTGATATATATGCAGGTGTGGTTCAATGGTAGAACATCAGCCTTCCAAGCTGAATACGTGGGTTCGATTCCCATCACCTGCTTCTTTTATTTCCCCCGTAAACACAAGGTTTACGGGGATTTTTCTTTCAAAAAAAACCGGTTAATTTCCTAAGTCGGAAAAGGACATATGTTGCAAATTCACTGATTTCTAAATCTCTTATCTTCATTTGGACGGTGTAATAAAAAGGTTTATACCGAGTCCAAATTTATTTGGAAATAAATTCCACGCTCAGAATACAGTCCATGCGCATCTTATATTTGCCCTCGACATAGTTCACGGCGCGCTCCTTCACATAATGAATAATATCGTCCCGGATCTCTTTGGTATAGAGTACGTCGTAATCCTCAAGACTTACCGTAATTACGATGGCCGGATCGGCGGTGGTAGTGATGCTTAAAGGATATTTATGAATTTTGGAATAGATATATTTGCGTATGCCGTCCTCACTCACCCGTGCGTAATCCGCATAGCATTTCTCTTCATACCGGACAACGGAAATCTCCATCTCCTCATCATAATAATCGTACAGACTCATATTGTATTCGGAAAGTGCGTTTTTCCAAAGATTCAAAACCACGTCCCGGAGATCTTCTTTTAGTAAATTCAAAGTGCGGTTTCCCACCAGCGTGTCGTAGCTTTCGCCTAGCGTGTAAAGCAGCAGTACGGGGATTTTTCCGCCGGTATCAGGCGAGAGAATGGTGCTTCTGTCTCTGGTCGTCGCTTCCACTTCCACAACCTGAACCTCCAGTCTTTCGAACAGACCGGAGCGGAATTTTGATTTGTAATCCTTCACGATGATGTTACCGGGGGCTACTTCTTTCGCTTCTTCCCGTTCTTTTAAAAACTGTGCAAGAAACGTGGCCGTAAAAATAACATCGATGAAGCCCAGCACCAGAAAGACTGTCGCCATAATGCCGTTGCTTCCGACGGCGGAGAAAAATATGCCGAAAAACAGAAAAATCACAAAAAGTCCTATGCAGACCAAAAGTCGTATTGGTATTTTATTTTTGTCCTTCATTGCCTGTTACCTTCATCTTTCCCGTTCAAAAATGTCCGGCATCCTTATTCTATTTAGGATTGCGTAATTATTATAGCAGAGCCGGATATAAAATTATACCGGACTGCTAAAAAAATGACACCAACCTGACACCAACTTCATACCAACTTCACACCAACTTCGCATGCGTTTTCACAATATTCTACTTTCGTGAGATGAGAATATGTAATGACTATTTGTATCTATGGTAATCTTGCTCTTTCATTCTTCGATTCCCATCACCTGCTCTTTTTTATTGCCCCGAAAATACAGTGTTTTCGGGGCTTTTCGTTTCTTCCTATCATATAGGAGTACTACCGTTTGCAAATATGATACACCAAATTTTGGTGCATCGTTCAACAAAAAAAAGGCCTGCGGAAAATCCGCAGGCCCGTATTAATGTCAACCTTCAATGAGTATCTGTTTCTTTTCAGGCAGTTTCTCTTTCTCTTTTTTAGGAATGATGAGATTCAAAACGCCGTGCTTGAAGCTTGCCTTGATGTCTTCTTCTGTGATCTCTTCACCGACATAGAAGCTTCTCTGCATTGATCCGGCATAACGCTCCTGTCTGATAAGTTTGCCCTTATTGTCTTTTTTGTCTTTGTCCAGACCTTTGTTTGCACTGACAATGAGGTATCCGTTGTTCAACTCCAGACCGATTTCTTCTTTCTTGAAACCGGGCAGATCGATATCCATTTCGAAGTGATCGTCATCTTCATGAACATCGGTCTTCATCATCCTGTCGGCATGTCTGCCGT
>JAEEGI010007028.1_pt1 | contig 25313 bp, 22 predicted proteins | sample 8958751 | NCBI WGS metagenome assembly JAEEGI01 (sample SAMN16246545, study PRJNA631951) | gut metagenome | biome: gut microbiome; feature: rumen; material: KS-attached | host: Bos | place: Iran: Karaj | collected 2018-10
TATTGACAGAGTGACGGCATTCATTGAAAGGTGTCTTGCATAATAAAAGCGGGCTTCGTGCACGCCTTATAAGAATATATATAAATACGGGAGTCATATCTGACTCCCGTTTTTTGTTTTCGATTTTTTGAATCCGTCTACTTCTTTAATTCTTCTTCGATCTTGGCGTAGATCTCTTCAACATTTCTGTTGAGCAGCAGGTTCGTTGCGACGATCAGCGGGCACGCGAGCTTCAGGGTGCTCGGCACGGTGCTGATGCAGAAGTCGAAGTTGACCGATCTTGCCGGTGCTTCCGCCAGCTTGCACTGTTCGATCGTGAATTCGCCTTTATAGCCTCTTTTGATCAGTTCTGTTTCGATCTTGTGGTTGATGACTGTTGAAGTGGCGATGCCTGTTCCGCAACACAATAATATTCTTTTTATATAATCACCTCTTTATCATTATCGTATCATAATCAGATCAGTCTGCTTCTGTTTTATTGCTGAACTCCTCTGTAGAACAAAACGTCCGCATAGCTTTCTTCCGATACCCAGAATTCAGCCAGCACATACTCCATGCCTTCATATCTGTAGTAGCAGTAGACAGCGAGGATATCGGAGAAATAATCTTCCAGGGCATAGTAACGGTTTTCGGCGACTCTGGTTCCGCTGAAGATCGCTCCGTCTGTTTCGCCGTCATCTTCCGGATAAAGTTCATCGCCTTCCCAGTAAAGACGCGGATGAAGCGTAGCGGTGATGATATCTCCGTCTTTTTCATATTCAAATTCCGCATATCCCAGATCATAGAAATTGTCACCGAAATTTGATTCGTAGGCACAGATGCAGTAGACCCATTCACCAGGCAGGTATTTGACAGCCGGATAATCGGCGCCCTCCGGTATATCACCGTAAAGGATCTCTTCGATGTATGCGATTATCTGAAGGAAATCGTTGTTTTCACGGGTGATCTCCGGAATTTCCGAACGCTCCGGATTGCCGCCGAAAGTCAGTGTACGGACAGTCGAATTAGACCTGAGTGCACCCTCTTCTTCAACTCCTTCTGTCGGAGTAATGACGATCTCAGTGGTGTTGTCCGGTCCCTCTTCGCTCTTTGCGCTGCTGCAGCCGCAGACCAGGAACAGAGCAAGCATCAGGACAAGCAGTTTTTTCATATGCGATCCTCCTTTGAATGATCTTTGCAGAAGATATGGCTTGCTGCTTTTGTTATATCCGGCAAACATTCTTCTGCGTTTTCGACATCATTATATCATGCAGATGTTTTTTTTATTTCCTGTACGTTGTGGTAATCTTCTGTCTCAGAAACGGATGATCAGATTGTTTGCACCGAAAGCAGCGGTGTATTTGACATCTTTCGCCATCTTCATGATGATCGACAGACTGATCTCTTTTTCTTTATCCTGCTCATCTCTGATGAGTTCATAATACTCGGTCAGATTGAACGGTTTGCAGTCATCACGGACCCTGACGATCAGATCCCCGTCCTTTGCGACCAGCCTGGCGTTGATGTTGTGCGGCTTTCCGTCCGCAAAACTGTGATCTTTCAGTACGGCTGACAGTTCTTCAGTGATCAGACCGTATGTCAGCGCCCGTTTCTTGTCTGCTCCGTGATCCAGGGCAAAAGCGACAGCCAGATGCGAGAGATCTTCGATATCGGCTGCGGAGGAGGCCGTCATTGCAAGTTCGTCTTCTTTTGAAATACCGAAACTTTCCGGCAGCAGAAGCATCTTGTCTCTGAACGCTCTTCCTTCCTGCAGGGATACGTACAGGATCGCGATCAGGCTGAGTATCAGCGTGTTTGCAGGCTTGGAAGCCCATGCGCCATGATATCCCATGATCCGGAGCAGCAGGAAAGTGGTCGGCACAAACGTTCCGCACTCGATCAGAAAACTGTAGAAACTGCAGAAACGAAGTTTTTTTGCGGACATGAGGTAATTATTGAAGTTATAAACGATCGAATGAAACGGAAGAGACAGACATGACACGCGGATACATTCCGCAGTGAGTCTCAGTCCTTGAGGATCGCCGGATTTCAGAAAGACAGACGCCAGATAGTCTGCCGAAGAAAACAGGAAGACTGTTACGATGCCGGTGTAGATCAGCGCATGATACAGGGAAGTCTTCTGGATTTCCTTCAGTGAATCCTTGTCTTCCTCACCGATAAAGACACCGGCAAACGCATGCAGGGTGTCTGCGGGCGCATACCAGGATGAGCGGAAAAACACGGTGATCTGTGAGAAGACCCCGTATGCCGCCACAAGATACATCTGATTCATGGAAGTCAGCATGTTGTTGATCGCAACGCCTCCCAGGGAATTGCTGCCTTTCACAATGCCGGCCGGAGCACCCAGACGCAGGATCTCTGCGCACCGCTTTAATGAAAAGCCGTTAAGGGTGAAGCGGAAAGCAGAACGGTTCTTTCTGCCTGCGAAAAAAGCTGCATCAACAAAGAACGGAACGACATATCCCAGCGATGTCACCAGGCCGATCCCGAACATTCCGCCGTGCAGCACAAAGATGACAAAAACGTCTCCGATGATATCGATAAGCGTAGTCAGTATAGAGACCGCATTCACGCGCCTGTACTGACCTTCCATCTGCAGGTACGGCGTCAGGATCCTTGTCATCGTAAAAAACGGGAAGCCGATCAGATATCCGTATATATACTGCATCGTCGCCTCATGGATCAGAGGATCTCTTGCGCCGAGCGTCAGGGAAACGAAGCTGCAGAAAACAAAAACCAGAAACGCCGAAAATAACGACAGGCACGCTCCTGTGATGACGGAAGCGGAAAACGCCCGATCTGCTTCTTCCAGTTCCCCTGCTCCGATCAGCGAGGAAACCTTGTTGCGTGAACCGCTGCTGACGGCAGTGCCGATCAGTTCAAACAGCATGATGAGCGGCGCAACATACCCCATGACAGTCAGGCCGTCTGTTCCGATATGTTTACCGATAAACATCGTGCCGATCATCGGGCCGATCGCTTTCGTGATATCCGAAACGGTATAGGAAATCTCAGCTTTCCGGAACAGTTTGTGCAGAAATCTGTTGTCTGTGTTTTTAAAATACTCTTTCGATTTATTATTATCTTTTATGTTTTTACGCATCTGTCTTCATCATTATATCATCCGGCAGTTTTTTTAATTTTCGATCAAGATAAGTTCTTTTATATTAAGAGCGAATACGGAAAAGCAACGCCGTCCTTCGAATAAAAAGAAATAAAAGTGTCGTGTTTGTTATATAATTCATAATAACAAAGGAGGAATCCCGCTAAATGAACAAAAACAAGCAGATAAAATTCGGTTTTATCCTGATTTTGTGTCTCGTTCTCGGCTTTTTTATCGGATCGATGACAGCAACGATCAGGAAAGATAACAATCAGATCGAATCGGAAACAGAGCCTGTTCCCGAACCTGATGAAAGCGGCGAATCAGAGAGTCCTGTGCCCGCGTTTCCATATCAGGTACACTATATCACCGGGTGGGACAGATGTCTGGATCAGCTTAGAGTCGATTGCGATGTAGCCTTTCTGGGCGACAGCATAACATATAAAAGCAACTTTTTTCAGGAATTTCCTGATCTGACGATCTGCAATCTGGGAGTATGTTCTGACACTATCAAAGCCCTGGACTACCGGGTGGGAACTTTATGGACGATCATGCCCGAACACGTATTTCTGATGATCGGCATCAATTCTTTAGACAACAACACCTTGGATGAATGCATAGAAGACTATAAGGTTTTGGTTGATGATATCATCGGACGATGGGATTTTCAGCTGTATATCATGAGCATCACGCCGCTCAGTAAAAACGAGGCGGGAAACGACGATCCGACTCCGGAAATCATCGTTGCATTCAATGAGGCAATTGCCGAAATAGCAGAAGAGAGAGGCGCGATATACGTAGATCTTTATTCGCAAGTGGTGGATGATTCGGGTTATATCAAAGACGTATACACGAAAGACGGCCTTCATCTTTCTGATGCAGCCTATGAGGTCTGGGCCAACATGATAAGACCATACATATATTAAAAAACCAAATAATTGTTATGACAGTCAAAAACAAAGAGGAGGCGTATTGCCTCCTCTTTTAAATATTCTGCGTTTTGAGAACTGTTTTTTCAGTTACTCGACAGCTTCGAATTCGTTATCTTCGCCTTCGCCGAAAGAAATCAGATCATTAATCATCTTGGAAACAGTTTTTGATGAATACTCTTTTGCTTCCTCGCGATTGTATGTATTAATGAAGTGTCCTTCTTTACAGGAGATAGATGCTACATAACCGGTTTCACCGCTATATTTGTTAGTCCATTTAATAACCATTCTGTTAACCCTCCTTACTTTTTAGAATTATACTTTAATTTGCACAAAAATGAAAACGATATTTTATATAACTTATAGCGCGCTTTTTCTGCACTTTGTTGTTATCTTGGAGTCAAACGGGGGGTCACGTTTGTCACAACCCTTTGTTTTTGACGCTCATTTAATAAAGTTTTGCCCCTGCCGGAATGTGCGGATCGACCATCAGAAGATGCAGTTTTTCCTGTCCTTCTTCCGTGTGTACAACACTTATCAGCATGCCGCAGGAATCGATGCCCATCATGTTCCTTGGCGGCAAGTTGACGATGGCGATGCAGGTCTTGCCGATCAGCTCTTCCGGTTCATAGAATTCGTGAATACCACTTAAAATCGTACGTTTTTCACTTGTTCCGTCATCCAAAGTGAACTGTAAGAGCTTTTTTGATTTAGGAACTGCAACGCAGTCCAGGACCTTCACAACTCTGAAATCAGACTTGGAGAAAGTATCAAAATCGACGAAGTCTTCAAACAGAGGTTCGATCTCGACCTTGGAGAAATCGACGACTTCTTCCGTTTCTTCAACGACTTTGATGGTGCTTCTTTCGCCTTCTCTTGGCTTCATGGTCGGGAATAAGAGAACCTCACGGATAGAATCCGTTCCTGCCAGCAGCATCACGAAACGGTCGATACCGATACCGATACCGCCCGTAGGAGGAAGGCCGTATTCCAGCGCTTCGACATAATCCATGTCCATATCGCTTGCTTCGGCATCGCCCAGTTCCTTTGCCTTGAGCTGATTCTCGAATCTCTCATACTGATCGATCGGGTCGTTGAGTTCGGTAAAGGCGTTGGCATATTCGGTGCCGTTGATATACAGTTCGAACCTCAAAGTGAATCTCGGGTCCTTCGGATCTTTCTTAGCCAGGGGCGAGATCTCGATCGGATGACCGCAGACGAAGACCGGTCCGATCATGTCTTCTTCACACAGGGCTTCAAACAAATTGTTGATGATGTGGCCGAGATCGTGTTCGTGCTTCTCCAGATTGACGTTAAGCTGCTTACAGACTTCTTCTGCTTCTTCAAGAGAGATCTTTCTGAAGTCCTTGCCGGTCTTGGCGCTGACGGAATCTGTCATATCGACTCTGTTGAACGGTGCTTTTAAAGAGATCGTTTTGTCACCGACTTTGACATCGGTCGTGCCCAGTACCTTTGTGGCAACGTCTTCCATCAGGTTCTCGCACAGTTTCATCATGCCTTCCAGATCGGAATAAGCGACATAGGCTTCGATTGTCGTGAATTCCGGATTGTGCTTGAGGTCCATGCCTTCGTTACGGAACAGTCTGCCGATCTCATAGACACCTTCCATGCCGCCGACGATCAGCCTCTTCAAATAAAGTTCGGTCGCGATGCGCAGATAGAAGTCCTTGTTCAATGCGTTGTGGTGCGTGATGAAGGGTCTGGCACTGGCTCCGCCCAGGATCGGGTTGAGCACCGGCGTTTCGACTTCCACCAGCCCCTGGGCATCCAGGTTGTTCTGAATGGCACGGATGATGGCCGGTCTTAAGAAGGCGATCCTTCTGGCTTCGTCGTTCATGATCAGATCGACATATCTTCTTCTGTATCTTTCTTCCACATCTGTCAGACCGTGGAACTTTTCCGGAAGCGGTCTTAAGGCTTTGGTCAGATGTGTATATTCACTCAGATATACGGAAAGCTCGCCCTGAGGATTGGCTTCGGAAGGGTTGGTCCTGTAGACAAGACCTTTGACACCGATGATATCGCCGATATCGGATGCCTTGACCAGTTCGTAAGCTTCATCGCCGACGCTCTGTTTGTTGATGACCAGCTGTATCTGTCCGTCCTTGTCCTGGATGTGCATGAAACACATCTTGCCCATCCTTCTCTTGGACATGATCCTGCCGGCGATCGTCACTTCGACGTTCTTCGCTTCGATCTCTTCTTTTGACAGACTGCCGAACTGCTCCTTGATCGATTTTGAATTGGCTGTTCTGACAAACGCCTGTCCGAACGGATCGATGCCCTTGGCCCTGAGATCTTCAGCCTTCTGTCTTCTGACCAGCTCCTGATCGTTGAATTCTCTTTCCATATTTACCTTCTCCTTTAAACAAAACAAAACGTCCCTATCTCTAAGGACGTCATTAACGCGGTACCACCTTAGTTCATATATCTGAGATATATGCCCTTCATTAGCCTTAACGCAGCGAACGATTCACTCCGGGTTTTTATTCAAATACCGGTATCTGCTTCCATCCCACCACCGGAAGCTCTCTTTGAGATCCTTTGTATTTTACTCGTCCTTTCTTCGTGACACTAACATTCTATCATAAACAAGGAATGATTTCAGAACAATCCGAAATGTTTGAACGCCTTATAGAAACCGTCTTTGCTGACGTCGTCTGTCACATAATCGGCTACAGCTTTGATGTCGTCCGATCCCGATCCCACAGCGATACCGACATTGCAGTATTCCAGCATCGGGATATCCACTTTGGCATCACCGATCGCAAAGGTATCCTCTCTTTTTGCGCCGAGATAATCCAGCAGGACCTGTATCGATCTGGCCTTGTCGATGCCTTTGACACCGATGTCGCCGAAGAGTGCATAATCATTGACGCCTCCCCAGGTACCCACCAGCATGTCCGGGAACTCTTTCACCGCATCCAGATAATCGTCATAGGAATGTAAGATGAAGGAGACCTTGTTCAGATCGTCCCGGTAGAGATTTTCGTTCTCGACCAGTCCGTGCAGGGCATCTTTGACTTCGAGTTTTTCCGCTTCTTCCCTGCTCTTTCCTTTACCGTAGGCATACTGACGGATCGTATCCAGGGAATTCTCCACGAAATGATCTGACGCAAAAAGTCCGTTGTTGGATTCTTCGTAGAAATCCAGGCCTCTGCTGTTGAGCCAGTCGACGATGTGCTTACACTGTTGGGGTGTGATCAGCTGATGCATAACGACTTTATTATCGACTTCCACATAGGAACCGTTGCCGCCGATCATTCCGTCAAAACCGATGTCCCAGACTTCCTGCTTGTTTTCCGCTTTGGAACGGCCGGTGACCATGAAAACCTTGTGGCCGTTGGCCCTCATCTTCCGTATCGCTTCGACTGCGCTTTCCGGCAGGTTCCAGTCATAGTCGTACAGGGTCCCGTCGACGTCGGTAAATACGATCATTCCTCTTCTTTTTCTCCTTCCAGGTACTTCTTCACAGAAGGCGCTTCTGGGAATTTCTTCAGAAGTTTGTTGATGTTGCACATTGAGATCCAGATCCCACATGAAGTCCAGTATCTTTCTGACTTCCTCTTTTTCCAGAAGCATGTATCTTTCTTTTATGCCGGCGCTCCCGTACCATATCTCACAGCCGTTGACACCGATAACGAGATCGGGATCAAAATCAAAACCCCACTTTCTGAATCTGCCGATCGTTCTGCGGTCTACCGGTCTGCCTGTGCCCAGTCCTAAAAGACACCTTTTTCATGAAAGACTTCCAGTACCCTTTTTGTCAGGGGCAGCGGGTCTCTGCCTTTTTCACAAAGGGTCCCGTCAATATCGCAGATCAGCAGTTTGGTTTCTTTGTTCATCAGTACTATCTTACTAAAACAGGTTTTATCTGTCTTTGTCTATGATCCCTTTCACCCAGTAATCCTGGCCGGAGGTTCTGAATGCTTCGAGTTTTCTGTTGAAATCTTCTGAAAGTCCGCTGAGCCTTCCCTTGTTTTTGACGAAAGGGTCGATGAAGCGTTTTTTTGCGAAGACCTTCCGGTATCCTTCTCTTTCTTCTTCCGATTTTAAGATCGTATCAGACAGACAGAACCGGTTCCACATCTGTTTTGTTTCTATGTCTGATTTTAATTTTCCTATGACCTCGGGTTCTGTAGAATACAGATCGTCTTCGCTGATGATTCCTTTATCCAAAGCGTGCCTCAGAATTTCTGCCAGCCTCTGCATCGCCCAGCGGTCCTCGTCGGATACATAGATCTTCGAACACTCCAGTGTATTTACCGCGAACGTCTGTGCATATTCTTCGCTTTGAAATACGATCTCTGTTTCTCCTTCTTCATTGAGATCAACAATCAGATCGTCATATATCTTTTTCAGATCTTCTTTTGAAAGAAAACCGTAGTTGATCAGATTGCCGAAGCTGTATTCCATACGGTCAGCGGAAAGTTTCGGTGCGTCGTTGTCCGCAACCGGATAAAGATGATAGTCGCAGACATCGTTTGTATTTAGTCTGTATCGTTTCAGAATCGTCTGAATCTCTTCGGAATTTTCTATGATCTCTTTTGTCCCGCTTTCCGTTGCTTCCTGGGTCAGGTAGTCGCCTTTCAGAAAATCAACGACGTGCGCAAAGACCGGTGAAGCGATGTCGTGCAGCAGGGCAGCGACACTTTGTCTGATGTCTTTAGTGAAATGCCAGACGATCAGGGCTGCGCCGATGCTGTGATCGTAACGGGAGTAAGGCTGCAGAAGGAAAAAACGCGGAAACGATGTATACTCGCATCCGCAGTTCATGCCGATGTCCTTCAGTCTTCGCATCGGCATCGTCTTTGTGATCTCTGTTATGAAATCAGGGATCTCTTTGTGGTAAATACGGTAATGATCCATGTTTTTGAAAAGCCGCTTGCCGCGGCATCTGTTTATAATTTGTTGCTGTTTTTTCTGAACAGTTTCCTCTCTTTGACTTCGCCCTCCAGATCGATGATGATCTTGCGGCAGCCGGAACATTATTCCGCTTTCACATAAGGCGCTTTGGTCAGAGAGAATTTGGATAAGGATATGCTGCTGAGATCTCCCGAAGCAAAGGCTCTTGGTCTTTTGCCTTTATTGAGATAGAGCTGCTGTGCGCTCTGGATATACCCTTCCGTCATTTCTTTTCCGCAATAGGGACAGATCATAATTGCCTCCTTAATCCAGATGATTCAATATCTCTTCCGGTCTGGACACGATGATGTCGGCTCCGGCGTTTTTCAGTGTTTCCTCATCGCGGAAGCCCCAGAGACAGCCGATCGATTTCACACCGGCGTTCCTTGCAGTCATGATATCCACGTCGCTGTCGCCGATGTAGAGGATCTCTTCTTTATTCAATCCCATTTCATCGATGATCATATCTGTTCCCTGAGGATCCGGTTTGTGAGCGATCCCTTCCCTGGCGCCCATCACTTCTGTAAAGGGGATATCGGGGAAGTTTTTCTCGATCAGTCCTTTGACATAGGCGTCGCCTTTGTTGGAATTGATCGCCAGCCGGATGCCTTTTTCATGAAGTGCTTTCAGAAGTTCCGGGATGCCTTCATAAGGCAGGGTCTTGTTTTTGTAATTCTCTGCGTAGATCCCGCTGTAGACAGGCAGGAGTTCTTCTTTTGTCTTCTCGTCTGTGCCTTCCGGTGTACATTTGTCGATCAGTACCTTGAAGCCTCTGCCGACACCCATGCGGACCTGGTCTTTTGTCTGAAGCGGCATGTGAAACAGTTCCAGTGCCTTGTTGAAACTTTCATAAATGTCGTCCAGCGTGTCGAGCGTGGTCCCGTCGACATCAAATATGATTCCTTTTATCATTTCTTCTCCACGATATTGTCTTCGTCTTTGTAGATGGATCTTTCCGGTACCAGGCCTCTGACTCTGGCCAGGGGATAGATGTTTGAATTCTTGCCGACGATCGTTCCCGGATTGAGAACGCTGTTGCATCCGACTTCGACGTTGTCGCCGATGATGGCGCCGAACTTCCTCAGGTTGGTCGGTATCTTGACGTCACCGACTTTGATCGTGACATTCTTGCCGTCTGATTTCAGATTGGATACGATCGATCCCGCACCCATGTGCGCATGGAATCCGAGGATGGAATCGCCGACGTAGTTGAAGTGGGGTACCTGTGACTTGTCGAAGATCACGGCGTTCTTCACTTCGCAGGAATTACCGATGACGCAGCCTGCGCCGATGATGGCGCTGCCTCTGATGTAGGCACAGTGGCGGATCTCGCTCTTGGGTCCGATGATCGCCGGTCCGTTGACGTCGGCGGTCGGGGCGATCGTTGCGCTCTTGTGCACCCACACATCTTTCTTATATTCCGTATATTCGTTGTGGTCCAGTTTTTCGATCAGCTCTCTGATGAAATTCTTGATCTCAGGCAGAGCCTCCCAGGGATATTCATAGTTCTCCAGATATTCCCGGGCGATCGTGTGTTCCAGATCGAACAGATTTTTTGTTGTATACATAATTGTTCCTCCGTCTTCTATTTTACTTCAAATATGTCTGCTTCATAAGGTCTGAGCTTCTTTGACCTGTTTTTGTAGTTGGAAATCAGGACTTCCTGACTGATTTGAAACGGATAAGGCCTTTCTTTGTCGGTCAGATTGATGATGATCAGGAATTCTTTTTCTTCATTGCTTCTTCTGTACGCAAAGATGTTTCTGTTTGTCCCGATCTGTTCAAAGGATCCGTAGATCAGGGCTTCGTTGCTTTTGCGCAGGGAGATCATACGGCGATAATAATTCAAAATTGAATCCTTGTCTGTTTCTTCCCCGGCAACATTGACCTCTCTGTAATTCGGATTGACCTTGATCCACGGCTCGGCACAGGAGAAGCCGGCGTTTGTTTCGTCTGACCACTGCATCGGGGTGCGGGCATGATCCCTGGATCCGTAGAGAAGTTTTCTGAGGATCGTCTCTTCTTTTGTTCCTTCCTTCTTCAGTTTCTGATAGAGGTTGAGCGTTTCCACATCCCGGTACTCTTCGATCGAAACGAAAGGGAAATTGCTCATGCCGATCTCGTCTCCCTGGTAGATGTAAGGTGTTCCTTTCAGACTCATCTGCATCAGCACCAGCAGCTTGCACAGTTCTTCGCGGTACCTGCCGCTGTGATCGATCTTGGAACACATCCGCGGATTGTCGTGATTGTTGAAGAAGACGGTCGGCCAGCAGCGATTCGAATAATCGCTCTGCCAGCGGACGATCTCCGGTACCATCTTTCTCAGATCGAAATCATAGACATCCATCCGGATCTTTCCGGGGTTCTCGATATGATCGAAAGAGAAGAGCTGACTCAGCTCGTTCCTGTCGTCTCCTGCAATCATTCTTGACATCTTAAGGCCGCTGCCCGGGCATTCGCCGACGGTATAGGCGTCATAGGGTTTCAGACATTTCTCGTGGAATTCCTTGAGATATTCGTCCAGATGCGGTCCGTGGAAATAATGTTCAATACCGGTAAACGAGATCAGGGAACCGATGACCGGATCGCCGTCAGGGAGGCCTTCTGTTTTGGAGATGAAACTGACGACATCCAGGCGGAAACCGTCGGCTCCTTTCTTCAGCCAGAAGTCTGCGATGTCGTACATCTCGTTGCGCAATTCCGGATTGTCCCAGTTGAGATCCATCTGTTTTTCCGCAAACAGGTGCAGGGCATATTTCTTCTTTTCTTCAAAGTATTTCCAGGCGCTCCCGGAAAAGAAAGAGGTCCAGTTGTTCGGTTCGTCTTTCCATATATAATAATCGCTGTATTTTTCATCTCCCTGCAGGGCTTTCTGAAACCACTCGTGTTCATCGGAACTGTGGTTCATGACCAGGTCGATGATCAGTTTCATATCTCTTTTATGGCATTCGCTGATCAGTTCTTCGACATCTTCCGTCGTTCCGAATTCATCCATGATCTTTCTGTAGTCGCGGATGTCATAGCCGTTGTCGGCATTGGGCGAATCATAGAAGGGGCAGCACCAGATCGCATCGGCCCCGAGAGATCTGATATGATCGAGTTTCTGAATAATGCCTCTGATGTCACCGACGCCGTCGGCGTTGCTGTCGAAAAAAGAGCGCGGATAGACCTGATAGAAAACAGCTTCCTTCCACCAGGCTTTTCTGATCTCATACTCAGAATCGTCTGCTTCTTCATTCAGGGAATTCAATATCCTTAAAAGCGCGTTCAGAGAGGCGTCATTGAGCTTTCCCATACTGAGCGTTTTTAAAGACCTGATCTTCAGATTTCCCAGAGGCGTCTTTGTGATGAGTGATTCATCTTTTCCCAGGGAATACATAAGTCTGGCAATGATGTCGTGTCCGGAAGAGGTCTTCACGATTTCTTTCAGTCTGCTGTCAAGAGTTATTTCCATAAGTTCCTCTGAATACATTTTACTTTACCGTTCAAGATCACACAAACGGCCGCAGGCAGACAGAATATCCGATATAATAATAATTGGAAAGCAGGTAATCATATGGATACCATACAGATCAGAGAAAAAGTTTTTTTGATAAACACAGATCATACATCCTATATGTTCCGCGTTGACCAGTACGGCCATCTCGAACATATCTATTACGGTACGAAAGTTCCTCTTTCAGACTGGAAGGCCCTTTCCTACAAGAAACTCATCCTGCACGGTGATACCATCCTTTACGACAAAAAGAACGATGTCTATTCCATAGACTCCCTGCCGCAGGAGTTCGGCAGCTACGGCGTGGGTGACTTCAATGAAGCTTCGATCGAGATCGAAGGAAGCGGATCGTTTACCTGTGATTTCACCTATGAGGACCATGAGGTTTTTGAAGGGGACACCTCGATTAAAGATCTCCCCAGTGCCTATGGCGCCGAAACGACGCTGGTCGTTCGTATGAAAGACAGGGTCAGTCATCTGAAGCTTGACCTGTATTATGCGGTCTATCCTAAATGCGATGTGATCGCCAGAAGGGCGGTGCTGTCCAACTCCGGAGAGAGGAGTTTTACCCTGCACAAACTGATGTCTTACTGCATGGATCTGGCAGAAGACGATCTGGTGCTGATGGACTTCTTTGGTGCCTGGGACAAGGAAACACATATCAACGAAAGACCTCTGGTCAGAGGCACCTATACGATCGGTTCCCGGGTCGGTTTCTCTTCCGCAAAAAACAACCCCGGTTTCATCGTCAGGAAAGCAGATACAAAAGAGAATTCCGGCAAGGCCTGGGGCTTCAATCTGGTATACAGCGGCAATCATTATTCTTCTATCAGCAAGAACGAATACGCGATTCACAGGATCCAGGGCGGTATTTCCCCGGAAAGATTCCATCTGTCCTTCAAGGCGGGAGATGTTTTTGAAACGCCGCAGGCCGTCATGACTTTCTCGGCAGATGGTCTCAACACGCTCTCGCAGCACTTCCATGATTTCATCAACGAACATATCATCAGATCGGACTGGAAGAAGAAAGAAAGACCGGTTCTCATCAATTCCTGGGAAGGCTTCGGTTTCAAATTCAAGAAAGACGATCTGATCAAGAAGCTCGCCAGGAACGCAAAGAAGCTCGGCATCGAACTCTTTGTTCTGGATGACGGCTGGTTCGGCAGAAGAAATTCCGACAAGCGGGGACTCGGTGACTACAACTGCAACACCAAAAAGATCCCGGGCGGCATCTCTTCCTTAAGCAGCGAGATCCATAAGATGGATATGCTGTTCGGCATCTGGGTGGAACCGGAAGCCATCAACGTCGACTCCAAATTGTATGAGGATCATCCTGATTATGCTTTGAGTGAGCAGGAGAGAGGAATGTTCTTCGGCAGGAACGAACTGCTGATGGATCTGACCCGCAAGGATGTACAGGATTATATTATTGAGAACGTATCGAAACTGATTGACGACAACAACGTCGACTATATCAAGTGGGATATGAACCGCATGATGGATGCGGTCAGCGGCACCTACAATCACGAATATATCAAAGGATTGTATCATGTGCTGGATGCGATCTTTACACCGCGCCCCTGGGTCCTGCTGGAATCCTGCAGCTCGGGCGGCAACCGTTTTGATCTGGGTATGCTGTGCTACTCGCCGCAGATCTGGTCTTCTGATGATACAGATCCGATCGAACGCATCGACATTCAGAAGGGCCTGTCCTATCTCTATCCGCTTTCAACGATGGGTGCTCACGTTTCCGCTTCTCCGCACATGCAGACTTTAAGGGCAACACCTCTGGAGACCCGTTTCAATATTTCTGCTTACGGGTGTCTCGGATACGAACTGGATCTTTCGCTGCTGAGCGTTCTGGACAAGGCGGAAGTTGAAAAACAGGTCGCATACTACAAGCAGCACCGCTTCACCTTCCAGTACGGAAGATTCTACCGTGTGGAATGTGAAAAAGATTATGAGATGTTTGAGGTGCTCGGTGAAGACGAGGCTGTCGTCAGCAAATTCAGAAGACTTGTCCACGCCGTGCCGGTTTATGATAAATTGTATGCGTACGGTCTTGAAGATGAAACCACTTATTTCGTTTCTTCAAAACCCTATCTGCACAATCTGAAACAGTTCGGCAACCTGGTGAACTTCGTCACGCCGGTGAAAGTGAATGCTGAAGGAAAACTGATGGAGACGATAGCGAAATTCAAAGGCATGGAGGCGTCCATTCAGGAATATCAGGCATCCGGTATTGCCTTGAAAGAGGGTATCTGTCTCAATCCGCTGTTCCTGGGTACCGGCTATAACGACAACATCCGTATTCCGCTGGATTACGGTTCTGATATGTATGAAATCAAGGAGATAAAACATGAGTCAGGAAAGAAAAAATAAGTACTTCTTCGGTCTGGGTACGGTAGGAAGGGATATGTTCTATGCATTTGAATCAAACGCCATCATCTACTTCCTTTCCAATATTCTGGAACTGCCGCTGACGACCTTTGCTATGGTGTCGCTGGTGCTGACGGTGCTGAGGGTGTTTGATGCGCTCAACGACCCGATCACCGGACTGATCATCGACAACGTCAAGTCGCCCTGGGGCAAATACAAACCGCCGATGCTGGTGGGCTGTCTGCTGGCGGTGGTTTTCTATCTGATAATGTTTGCGGACTTCGGTTTCACCGATATCCGCTTCGTCATCATCTTCGGTGTAGCCTATCTGCTTTGGGACATAACCTACGGCATCAACGATATCGCCTACTGGTCCATGATGACATCGCTGTCGCTCGATCAGAAGGAAAGAGAAAACATCGGTGCCTTTGCCAGGATCTGTGCCAACGTCGGCATGTTTGTGGTCATGGTCGGCTATCCTTCCTTCACGGCGATGCTGGGCGGGGGCAAGAAGGGTTACTTCTCCCTGGCCGTCATCTGTTCGTTGATGATGATCGCATTCCAGCTGTTCACGATCATCGGTGTCAAAGAAAACAAAGAACAGTTTAAGGAAGAAGAAAACACCTCTTTAAAAGATCTGTTCGGTGTCCTGTTCAACAACGACCAGCTGATGTGGGTCACGCTTTCCATGGCGCTGTTCATGGTCGGCTACTGTGCCACCACCAGCTTCGCGCTGTACTACATGCAGTATATTTTCGGCGATGTCGATAAATATGCGATCCTGGCGGCCGCCTGCGGCGTTGCCCAGCTGATCGCGCTGGTGATCTTTCCGCTGGTATCAAAACATTTCAACAGAAAGAAACTTTACGGTCTTTCCACACTGACTGTTGTGATCGGTTACGGCATGTTCTTCTTTGCCGACCGCTCACTGGGTCTGCTGGCGGCTGCAGCTGTCGTCATCTTTATCGGTGAAGCCTTCATTCAGCTGCTGATGCTGATGTTCCTGGCGGACACGATCGAATACGGTCAGTGGAAGATGGGAAAGAGAAACGATTCCATCACTTTCTCGATCCAGCCGCTCATCAACAAGATCGGCGGGGCACTGGCTACCGGTATCGTTTCCGTCACACTGATGATCACCGGTATCAAACAGGGAGATGTCGCTTCACAGTCGATCGACTCCATCGGCAAGCTGATCTTCAAAAACTCCATGCTGATCATCCCGCTGATCCTGATCGCTCTTGGTTATTTTATCTATACCAAGAAGTTTGAGCTGGACGAAGAACGTTATACACAGATCGTTCAGGACCTGAAAGACAGGGGAGATATCAAAGAGTAAATATATAAACAGCGTACCCGAAGGTACGCTGTTTTTTTAAATCAGGATTCTGTTTCTGAATTTCTCGATTTTGTTTTTATCCAGCTTCAGGACGTCTTCCAGATAATTATCCGTCATGGAATTAAGTGCTGTATTGAGATAACGTTCGTCGGCGATCAGTGCCTTATATACGCTTTTCGCAATTTCTTCATCACCGCTTTCCGCGATCCTCTTATAGATCGTTTCCGCCTTGGGGATACTGGTTTTATTTGTTTCCAGATAATCTTCCCTGATCGTCTTTTCATCCACATCCAGTATCATCATCACCAGAGCTGAGATCAGACCGCAGCGGTCCTTACCTTCACTGCAGTGCCACAGCACGGCACCGGAGTCATAATCATGATCCAGGATTTCATTCAGAACGTTCCTCAGACCTTCGACATATTCTTCCTTGCACACCATATCTCTGTAAGTGTCTGCCAGATCCGGGAACTTCCTGCTTTCTCTGTTCTCGTGGGTGATGCCGTCTCTGAAGTCTCTGATGATCGGTACGTGTATGTATTCAAGGGTACCCGTCTGATCCGGTGCCTCTTCGATCTCCGAGAACGTACGCAGATCAATCACCTTCTTCAGGTTATGTTCTCTCTGCAGATAGGAAATATCTTCTTCGCTGGCGTTGATCAGAAAACCTGAACGGATCATGCAGTTTCTTCTGATCGTTCTTCCTTCTTTATTGACGGTACCGCCGAAATCCCTGATATTGACAACAGAGGGTAATGTAATATTGATCATACGGTTTTTGACCTCCACTTTCCGTCTTTCTCATAATAAATGATCTCACTGAGTTCGTCAGAGGTCATCACTTTATAGATCCTTTTCAGATCCAGAGAAAGTTTATATTTATCCATATCGTTTTTGTTGATCCAGAAAACTTCTCCTTCTCTGGAAGATCTGATCTTTCCGGAGAACTTATCTGTCTTATAATACAGCATCAGATATCTGTCTTCCTCTTTGGTTTTGAATTCTTCAATCCCGCAAAGGATCGGGTTTCTGATCTTCAGTCCGGTCTCTTCTTTCACTTCCCTGATGACCGAATCATGAAAGTCTTCATTTTCCTCAACGTGACCTCCGGGAAACGTCAGTCCGGGCCAGTCTTTTTTCTTCCTGTCGATCACCAGTATCTGATCATCCTTATAAACCAGGCAGATGTTTGTTAAAATGCACTTATGGATCTTTTTCATATTTAATATTATATCCGGTATTTCTTTTTGTTTTTGTTGAATTATCTGGCGGTGTGTTTGAAATGTTTTGAAAACTTTTTCATTTTACAATCGGTACAACCAACACTTTTCCACATCCACATTTTAATGTTTTCAACATACTGTTGAAAAGCGGAAAACTTTCTGAAAACCTTTTAAAATAAGGGTTTTAGAGATGTGTTTTATCCAAAAACCTCTGTGGATTTGTTTTATATTTCACTTCTTTCAGCTGTTTGAAATTTTGTGGATAACTTATCAACAGGTTTTCCACAAAACAAAAATTGTGGAAAAATGTGGAAAAATATAAGAGGTGCGATAAATTCGGGATTATTGATTTATTTCTGTTGTGGATTGTGGAAAACTCCTGATTTTTTATGCTTAAAATTGTGGAAAAATGATGTTATGATATTTTTACCTCTATGAGGTGAAGCACCATGACTACAATTGATTTTTACCTGAATGACAAATGGTCCCAGACCTTAAAATATATAGCTGACTCCGGTCAGATCGCTGAGAGTGTGCTGCCTTATTTTGATTCAAAACTTGTTTCTTTGGATGAAGATAATGCAATTATCACGGTTCCGGCTTTTATTAATTATGCGATCATGTCAGATCATATCGATCTGATTGAAAGCTGTCTGGAAGAAGTTTTTCATAAAAATCTTTCAGTCAAACTGATGCAGCAGGAAGATTATATCAGTTCTTCAGCTGCGGCCGAGAAAGATTATGAAAGTGATTTTCTGCCGCGGAAGATCGATCCGAATCAGACGTTCGCTAACTTTGTCGTCGGCAGGTCCAACGCACAGGCCCAGGTCGCTTCCATGACCTGCGCATCCAACCTTGGTATTGTTTTTAATCCTTTATTTATATACGGCAATCCAGGTTTGGGCAAAACACATCTGTTAAATGCGATAGGCAACCATGTCAGATCTCTTTATCCGGATAAAAAGATCGGATTTATGAGCGGCATGGAATTTGTAGATAATGTCATCAAGGCATCCAAAGAAAACAGATATGATGAACTGAAGCAGGTTTTTGAGGATCTTGATCTTTTACTGATTGATGATATTCAGAATATTGCCGGCAAAGATAAGACAAACGAATTATTTTTCACGATTTATAATGAGTTGATCAACAACCGGAAACAAATCTGTATCACATCCGACCGTACGCCCGGTGATATCAGAGGTCTTTCCGACCGTATCATTTCCCGTTTCAATCAGGGTCTGAATGTAAATATCGAAGCTCCGGAATATGAAACTTCCATCAATATATTAAAGATGAAAATCGCAAATTATCCCGGATACAATAAATCATCCATTAATGATATCGATGATGATGTTTTCAGCTATCTGGCAACCAACTTCTCGCAGGATGTCAGAAGTCTGGAAGGTGCTGTCAACAGATTATTGTTTTATTCCGCTATGTTCCCGAATCCGCAGGAAGGCAATCGTATCACTTTAAAACTGGCGATCGATGCTTTCAAGGATCAGATCAAGGATTCGAAGAATGAATTAGCTATTTCAACGGTACGAAAGGCGGTATGTGATTACTACAACCTCACCAAACAACAAATCACATCCGCCAACCGTACCAAGAACATCTCCAACGCCAGGCAGATCGCGATGTATCTGTGCCGCAAACTTTTAGATGCGACATACGATGATATCGGCAGGGAATTCGGCGGAAGAGATCATTCCACGGTAATGAGTGCGATCGCCAGTGTGGAAAACAAGATCAAGACCGATCCTTTGTATCTGAAGGCGATTAATGATATTGAATCAAGAATCAAGTAGTCATTCCACTGTGACATCAACAGTAAAAATGATAAAATTATATATGAAATAAAGGGTCTTTCAGACTTTTCCACAATTATCAACAGGATAATAATGATGAGAATTAAAAAATAAATATAAAGGAGCACGACATGAATTTCAAAATTTCAAAAAAAGAATTTCTGGATGCACTATCTCTTTCTTCAAGAGCAATATCTTCCACAACTCCGCTTCCTTCTTTATCAGGTATCAAATTTACAGCGACAGAGAATTCTCTGACTCTTGTTTCTTCAGATTCCAATATTTCCATCAGAACATCCATTAATAATAATGACAGAAACGCTCTGATCATTAATGAACCGGGTGAGATTGTTCTGGAAGCCAGATATATCTTAGAAATCGCCAGAAAGATCGACAGTGATTTTATCAGTATTGAAACGATCGACGGAACTTTGGTCAAGATCTACGGCGGCAATTCTGAATTCAAAGTCAACGGTATGGAAGCTTTCGAGTATCCCAATATCAGTTTTGAGATCAGAGACAACGAACCATTCAAACTGGAGACAACTTTATTCAATCAGATCATAGATGAAACTTCCTTTGCCTGCTCCGACAAAGAAACCAGACCGGTACTGACCGGTGTCAATCTTTCAGCGCATGACCGCAAACTGTATGCAAATGCGACCGATTCCTACCGCCTGGCATCAAAAACAATCGATATCGATACCGATCTGAATTTCAATATCACTGTTCCGTGCAAATATCTGAACGAGATCTGTCATTCGATCGTCGGAGAAAAAGAAGTGACTATTGCGATCGACAATCAGAAGATTTCCTTTATTTTCGGAAATTCAATCATAGAAACAAGGCTTCTGGATGATGAATTCCCTGATACCAGCAGACTGGTACCTGCTTCATTCACACAGAAACTGGTCGTTTCTGCAAATGATCTGATCAAAGCGATCGATCGTACCTTATTTATTAAAGCTGACGGCAAGAATACAATCAAAATGAATATCGATTCGGAAAAACTGGAGCTCACTTCTTCCAATCAGACAATGATCTCTTCTTTTGAAAGAATCGGTGTCATTTCTTATGAAGGGACTCCTTTGGAAATATCATGTTCCGGCAAATATCTGCAGGATGCCTTAAAAGCGATTGGCAGCGATGAAGTGACGATCAATTTTTTAGGGGAACTGAAGCCTATGGTCGTCAAAAAAGAAGGAGATGATTCCCTGATTCAGTTGATTTCTCCGGTCAGAACATATCATTAAAATACTTAAAATCAAAAATAAAGCCATAAAAACTCGTTTTCAGACGAGTTTTTATTTTGATTAGGTGTATCACATACTTTTTATAAAGCCCCGCGCATGGAAAAATAAAGCCAAAAATGTTATAATTTGCATGTATATGGCTCAGATTCAAAAGATTAAAATCAGAGACGAATATGTCACACTCGGACAGTTTCTGAAACTGGCTGATCTGATCTCTTCCGGCGGTGAAGCAAGATTTTTCCTGAAAGAAAATCCTGTTGAGATCAACGGCGAAGGAGATCAGCGCAGAGGCAGGAAACTGTATGAAAAAGATGTCATCAGAATCAACGGCGAGGTGTATGAAATATGTCGGTAAAAACTGTCAGATGCAACAATTACCGCAACGCCCGCCGCAGTTTTTTTGAATTTGATCCGTTTCTGAATATTATTGTCGGCAAAAACGGTACCGGTAAGACAAACATCCTGGAAAGTATCATCGTCATATCCAATACAAAATCATACCGTACGGCAAATGATTCCGACCTGATCCGCAAAGGAGAAGAATTTGCCAGGATCATCCTGAATACCGAAGAAAAAGAATATAAGATCGTCATCAACAAAAAGAACAAATCTTTATATATTGACAACAATCTGATTAAAAAAACATCCGATTTCATCGGCAGAGTCAATGCGATCCTGTTCAAACCGAGCGATCTGGAACTGTTTACCCAGTCACCGAGTGAAAGAAGGAAACTGCTGGATATCGAAATATCAAAAGTTTCCAGGATCTACATTCAGTCGCTGCTGAAATACAACTCCTTATTAAAAGATAAAAACAAATTATTAAAACAACTGGAACCGGACGATCTGCTGCTGAATGTGATCAATGAATCCATGTCTCCCATGATCAAGATCATCATTCAGGAAAGAAGCAATTTCTTCGCAGTGATCAACGAATATATCTCTCCGATCTATTCCCTGATCTCCGGAAAAGAAGCTGATATCTCTGTTGTATATAAAAAATGCAGCGAGATCGAAAACGTGAATTCCGAACTGGAAAAATCAAGAGACAAAGATTACTACTATCATTACACAACATTCGGTCCCCATCATGATGATTACAGTTTCTATATGGACGGTTATGAACTTAATTCCATTGCGTCTCAGGGACAGAAACGGATGGTTCTGATCGCCTTCAAATTCGCACTGATGAAATATATCCAGTTCTCTACCGGATCCACGCCGATCGTACTGCTGGATGATATTCTCTCGGAACTGGATAAGGAAAATCAGGAAAGACTGTTGAATATCATTCCTGAGAATACACAGGTGATCATCACCAATACCGATATCAATAATCTTGATATCAAAAAGAACTACAAACTGATTGAGTTAAAGGAGGAATAAGATGTCAGACACAAGCATAAAACACGACAACTATACTTCTGATGATATACAGGTACTGGAAGGTCTTGAGGCTGTCAGAAAAAGACCCGGCATGTACATCGGCACGACCTCATCCACCGGTCTGCATCACCTGGTATGGGAGATCATCGACAACTCTGTTGATGAAGCTCTGGCAGGATATGCAACGGATATTGAGATCAGTGTTGATGACAGGGATGTCGTGACAGTCAAGGATAACGGCCGAGGCATGCCTGTAGAGATACACCCGAAGACCGGTGTCTCCACTGTTGAGACGATCTTTACCGTTCTTCATGCGGGCGGAAAATTCGGCGGCGGTGCTTATAAAGTGTCCGGCGGTCTGCACGGTGTCGGTGCCTCTGTCGTCAACGCACTTTCTGAATGGCTGGAAGTCACCATTCATAAAGACGGAAAAATCTATTTCATCCGTTTCAAAAACGGCGGTCAGGTCGACCAGCCTTTGAAAGAGATCGGTACCTGCGATCTGAAGGATACCGGTTCGATCGTTTCTTTCAAGGCGGATCCTGAGATCTTCAAAGAAGGAACGGTCTATGATTACAGAACACTGTTTGACCGTATCCGGCAGATGGCTTTCCTGAACAAAGGAGTCAGACTGATATTCAACTGGGAAAAAGAAGATGAACATAAAGGAAGTCATTCTTTCTGTTATGAAGGCGGTATCAAGGAATATGTTGAATTCCTTGATCAGAACGAAAACAAACTGTTTGAAGATGTTCTCTATTGCGACGGCACCGACAGCAGCACTTCGATTGCGGTCGAAGTAGCCCTGCAGTACAACACATCCTATACCGAGAAAGTTTATTCCTTCTGCAACAACATCTTCACGCCGGACGGCGGTATGCATATGGACGGATTCAGACAGACACTGACCCGCGTCATCAATGCCTATGCCAGAGATAAGAATCTGATCAAAAAAGATGATGCGAACCTGACAAACGACGATCTCAGGGAAGGTCTGACAGCAATCATCTCCGTCAAACATCCGGATCCGCAGTATGAAGGACAGACCAAAGGAAAACTCGGCAACGCCGAAGTCAAACCGGTCGTCAACAAGATCTTCGGAGATTTCCTGAAGAGATACCTGCTGGAAAATCCGGATGTTGCCAAGATCATCATTGAAAAAGCGAAGTCCGCTTCCGAAGCCAGACTGGCGGCACAGAAAGCCAGAGAAAGCATCAGAAGAAAAGATGATTTCGGATCAGGCAATCTGCCGACCAAACTGAAAGACTGTGCGTCACGTGATCCTTCGATCTGCGAGATCTATATCGTCGAGGGTAATTCAGCCGGCGGTTCCGCCCAGAACGGACGTGATTCCAACTTCCAGGCTGTCCTTCCTTTAAGAGGAAAGATCCTGAACGTGGAAAAAGCACGTGAACACAAGATATTCGACAACGCCGAGATCAGGATGATGATGCAGGCCTTCGGCTGCGGATACGGAGACAATATCGATATCTCAAAACTCCGTTATCACAAGATCGTCATTATGACCGATGCCGACGTCGACGGTCAGCATATTTCCACACTGATGCTGACATTCTTATACAGATACTTCAAACCGCTGATCGAAGGAGGATATGTCTATATCGCCATGCCTCCTCTGTACAAACTGTTCAAAGGACAGAAGACACTGAGATACTGTTATTCCGAAGAAGAACTCGAACTCGCCAAGAGAGACTTCGGCGACGAGAAGTACGATATTCAGAGATACAAAGGTCTCGGTGAAATGGATGCCAGCCAGCTCTGGGAGACCACGCTGGATCCGGAACACAGAACACTGAAGAGGGTGACGATCGAAGATGCGATCGATGCCGATTCGGTATTCTCTATGCTGATGGGTGATGAAGTGGAACCGCGTAAGAACTTCATTGTTGAAAACGCCCACTTCGTCAAGAACCTTGATGTTTAAGGAGGCCGCACATGGAAGAATTAGATAACAGATTTTTCAATCACGGCAACATGAAGGAAGTCAATATTTCCTCAGAAATGAGGGAAGACTTCTTAAGCTACTCCATGTCCGTCATTATTGACCGTGCTCTTCCTGATGTAAAGGACGGTATGAAACCGGTACACAGAAGAGTTCTTTGGGCAATGTATGATGCAGGATTCCTTCCGGACAAACCGCACGTCAAGTCGGCGAACATCGTCGGTGAAGTCATGGGCAAATATCACCCGCACGGCGATACGGCGATCTATGACACCATGGTCAGAATGGCGCAGCCGTTCTCCTACCGCTATCCACTGATCGACGGACACGGAAATTTCGGTTCCCTGGACGGAGACGGCGCCGCAGCGATGCGTTATACAGAAGCCCGTATGTCCAAGATTTCCCTGGAATTACTCCAGGACATCAAGAAAGAAACAGTGGACTGGCGCGACAACTATGACGCCAGACACAAAGAGCCGGTCGCTCTGCCCAGCCGCTTCCCGAACCTTCTGGTCAACGGCTCAATGGGTATCGCGGTCGGTATGGCCACCAACATGCCGACGCACAACCTGGGCGAAACAATTGACGGCATCATCGCCGTTATGGACAACCCCGACATCTCAACCATCGAACTGATGGATAAGATTCCGGGACCTGATTTCCCGACCGGTGGCTACATCGTCGGCAGATCGGGTATCCGTCAGGCATATGAGACCGGCAGAGGCTCCATCATCGTCAGATCAAAGGTTGAGATCGAAGATATGCATCAGGGCAGACACAAGATCATCATCAGAGAGATCCCGTATCTGGTCAACAAACTGATGATGTTCGAAAAGATACACCAGCTTGCCAAAGAAAAGATCATCGACGGCATATCGGAACTCAAAGACCTGTCAAACGACAGAAATGGCATCCGCATCGAGATCGAACTCAAGAAAGACGTCCAGCCGGAAGTTGTACTCAATCAGCTTTACAAACTGACACCGGTACAGTCTTCCTTCGGCATCAACAACAACGTCCTGGTCGACAACAGGCCGATGCTGCTGTCATTGAAAGAGATCATCCAGTGCTACATCGATCACCAGATCGAAGTCATCCGCAGAAGGACGCAGTACGATCTCAACGAAGATGAGAAACGTGCCCACCTTCTGGAAGGACTGAAGATCGCTTTAGACAACATTGACAGAGTGATCGAAATCATCAGGAGTTCCAGAGATGACGATGAAGCGCTGCAGAAACTGAACGCAGAATTCGGTATCGATGACATTCAGGGTAAAGCCATCTTGGATATGCAGTTAAGAAGACTGACGGGATTATCCAGAGAAAAGATCATCAGCGAACTGAAAGAACTCTATATCGAGATCGAAGATCTGAAAGACATCCTGGCAAATCACTACCGCGTCGTACAGATCATCAAAGACGAACTGACAGTGATCAAAGACAAATACGGTGACAAACGCCGCACAGAGATCATTGAAGGCGAAATCTCCATGGAAGACGAAGAT